>ENA-UOOI01001051-UOOI01001051.1-fermentation-metagenome-genome-assembly--contig:-NODE-1051-length-31153-cov-4.551611_pt1 | contig 31153 bp, 28 predicted proteins | sample MGYA00245779_ERZ724027 | MGnify/ENA primary metagenome ERZ724027 (study PRJEB28704, sample SAMN03018318) | fermentation metagenome | biome: anthropogenic terrestrial biome; feature: soil; material...
TGATTCTAAATTACAAATCAAAGTTTAATGATGGTGTTGTTTTTATTTAATGCATATGATATATTATATTTGTAAGAAATATAAATAGTTTTGCTGGTACAGGAGGATACTATCATGGATATGTATATTAATGTGCTGGCATCAGGCCGCAGGATTGGCTTCGTACAGAGATAACAGAGCATGAAAAAAATCGGTGATGCTTTGTCCGGAGCTTGATTACAGGAAGTAGCCGGTGCCAGATAAGCTTAAAAAATTTTATTTGCCCTTATAAAAATGCAAGGGCTTTATTAGGTTTGCTTTTTGGCAACTTCAGGTAATCGAATGCGTGCTGTATTTGGTTTATTTATTATACTCATTTGAGGATTGCTATATATAATGAGTGTTGTTATCTATGAATTAAAGCTGCGGAAAGTATCACTCTTTCTGCGGCTTTTTATATTTTACTATCCTTTTTGTATAAAAGGTCGCAGCATGCTTGCGGCCTTTTACTTTTAAAAGTCGGGAGGATGGTAAAATGAGTTTATTATTAATGGAAAATATTACTAAGGAATTTAAAATGAGGACAGTATTGAACGGAGTAACCCTGAAAGTGGAAAAGGGAGAAAGGCTTGCGTTGATCGGACCGAATGGTTCGGGGAAATCCACACTCCTTAAAATAGCTGTCGGCTTGGAATCCTGTGACAGCGGAAATGTTTCGATCGCCCGCAATATAAAAGTCGGCTATCTTTCGCAAAGCGTGAATGATATTATAAACGATGATAATGGGGAAACAGCCATATATTGCAAGAATGTGATGGGTATGGAAAAGAAAATGAGACAGCTTGAGATGAAGATGTCGAACCTTTCCCCAGCCGATAAAAATGAGCAGAAGACGTTGCTTGATGAATATGCAAAGCTTACTTCAAGATTTGAAGCCATCGATGGATATAATGCCGAAACGGAAATAAAAAAAATACTCTTTGGGATGGACATACGGGAAGAGGCTCTTACTATTCCCATTTGCAAACTCAGCGGCGGCGAAAAGATGCGTGTCGCGATAGCCAGGATGCTGCTGACCAAGCCGGACCTTATAATACTCGATGAGCCCACAAATCATTTGGATATTGGCGCTTGCGAGTGGCTTGAAGGCTTCCTTTGTAAATTTAGCGGCGGAGTTATTGTAGTATCCCATGACAGGTATTTTTTGGACCATGTCGCAACAAGGGTAGCTGAGCTTGTAAATGGGTGCATAACCGAAAGGGCTGGTAACTACACTAATTTTATGGAACAAAAGGGGATTATGAAGGATTATCTTTTAAAGGAACAGAAGAGGCTTGAGATACAAATCAAAAGGGATAACGAAGTTGTACAGAGACTTAAAAGCATGGGAAGAATAAGCGCATGGAAAAGCCGGGAGCATATAACGCAAAAAAGGAATGAAGAAAGACTCAAAGACTTGAAGGAAATGAAGCAGAGAAACCATTTATATAAAAAAAATCCGCCGAAGATAGCATTTAAAAAAGTTGACCATACAAGCAAGGATATTGCAGAAGTAAGAGGTCTTTTCAAGAGTTTCAAAGACGTGGATTTATTCAAAAATGCGGAGTTTTGCATAAGAGGCGGTGAAAGGGTAGGAATAATCGGACCGAATGGATGCGGTAAGACTACGCTTATAAATATACTGCTCGGAAATGATAAGGATTACAAAGGCTATGTAAGGTTGGGTGAATGGGTCAAATATTCATACATGGGACAGGAGATTTCTTTTAAGGATGAGAACAGAACTGTCGTGGATGAAATAATGGCCCAGAAAGAAATGCTGCAATCCGAGGCTTTGGATTATCTGTCGAGGTTTCAGTTTTATGGCGATGATACAAAAAAGAGTATCGGCGTTTTAAGTGGCGGAGAAAGAGTAAGGCTGTATCTTGCGTGTATAATGCTCGGCGAGCCTACATGCCTTATACTTGACGAGCCCACAAATCACCTGGACATAGCCGCAAGGGAAGCATTAGAGTCTGCACTTTTAGAATTTAAAGGCACTGTTATTGCGGTGACCCACGACAGATATTTTCTGAACAGTTGTGTAAACAGGATGCTTGAAATATCAGGATGCAGGATAAATTCATATGAGGGAAACTATGAGCATTACAGGCAGATGAAAGATAAGGCTTATAATTCGGATGACAGGACGATTCACAAACAGGGAAAATGGAAAAAGGAAAATGTGAGCGAAAAGATAAAAAGCGATGGTACAAAGATAGACGGCGATAATATAGAATGGGAAATAATGAGGCTTGAAAAGATGGCAAAGGATATGGAGCGGTCATTTGATAGTGGGACGGATCCTGAAAAATATCGTGAATATAACGACCTGTTAAATAGAATCGACAAATTATATGCAGCATGGGATAGTACCATTTAAAATATTTAGCCATGCAAAAAAATCCGCTCGTAATCGGGGTGTATCAAAATTATTTGAAGAATATTATGGAAAGAGCAATTAGCGGAAAGTCTTTAGAGTCTGTTAACGCATGTTCAGGATAAGCAGAATCAATGTTTGAACTTAGTTGGGTTTTGATTCTGCCCTGAACAAGTTTACAGACTCTATATACTTAGAACTTAGCGATTGAATAATATTCTTCAAATAAAAATATGTATACCCAAAATTGAACAGATTTTTTGCTTATCTTAGCAATTTTTCAGAGGAAGCCATTTCAAGACTTTTTGTATATAGGAGTCCCAGAAACCCCATTCATGCGTGCCGGGACCTTCCTCATACGTATAATCGTAGCTTAAATCCTTGATGGCATTTCTAAAAGTCTGATTGTTTTCATACAGAGGGTCTTCAGTTCCACAGGCCTGGTAAAGCATAGGTTTTGGCCCATCGGATGAGTCTAATTTTTTAGCAAGGTACAGAACATCATTTTTACTGTCTTTAAGATTATTCAAGTCTCCAAATACGTTCTCAGCTTCTGAACGGCTTTGTATATCGTTTCTCATGTTGATGGCGGTTATGTCAAGAACACCTGAGAGGCTTGCCGCCGCGGCATATTTTTCAGGGCAGCTGAGTGCAATTTTAAATGCACCGTACCCTCCCATGGATAGACCGGCTATAAAATTATCCTCACGTCTGTCTGAAAGGTGGAAGAATGAGCGTGCCACCTTAGGAAGTTCTTCCGTTATGTAGGTAAAATAATTATACCCCCTTTTCATATCGGTATAAAAGCTTCTTCCTACTTCGGGCATGACAACTGCAAGTCCCATATCCGATACATATCTTTCTATGGATGTTCTTCTCATCCATATTGTGTGATCGTCCGAAAGGCCGTGGAGAAGATAAAGAGTGGGATAGTTACCCTTCCTTGAAGATCCCTCCATCCCTATCTGCTGCTTAGCCTCCTGCGGCAGTAAAACGCTTATAGATGCTGAAACTCCTAGTACATCTGAAAAGAAATGACATTCGATAAATGCCATTTTAACACCTCCCGATAATTTATCATTATGAATATATTATATAATAGATTTATCAAAATAGCTTATGCTATAATCAGATTGCTTTATTTTATATTTTAGTTACAGCAGTCGCATATTAAACAGAGATTAATGATTATCTAAAAGCTTGGAGGAGTTTAAATGACTAGAAAATTGATAGCATTATTCATAATAACAGCATTTATCTTTTTATCAGGATGCAGTCTGATAAGAAATATTAAAGGCAATAGAAAGATACTAGGACCGCAGGGCAAAAATCCCTCGTCAAGTGATAATGCAAAAGATAATAATACGGTGCCGCCAAAGCAGAGCACCAATGGCAATAACGAAAATAAAATACAGCCGAAAACCAATGGCACGGATCCTGTAAAAAAACAATTAGATAGTATGACGTTAGACGAAAAATTAGGTCAGATGGTTATAACAGGTATAGATTCATATACTGCAGACGGCAATGCATTGAAGATGATAAACAGCTACCATGTCGGCGGTTTTATTGTGCTGAGTCAAAATGTAAAAAATACGAGCCAGCTCCTCGGATTATTAAATTCATTAAAAAAGGCGAATTCAAAGAATAAAATTCCCCTGTTCATTTCTGTAGATGAAGAAGGAGGAAGAATAAGCAGAATGCCCGCAGAATTTGCAAATTTTCCTCCCAACAGTACAATCGGCAGAGCCAATAATGCCGCTTTTTCATATAAGGTGGGAGTTGCAATAGCGCATAAGATAAAATCATTTGGATTTAATATGGACTTTGCCCCGGTCCTCGACATAAACAGCAACCCTGAAAATCCTGTAATAGGGGACAGATCCTTTGGAGCAAATGCAAATATTGTTACAAAACTCGGCATTCAGACTGTCAAAGGTTTAAAGTCTCAAAATGTAATCTCCGTTGTAAAGCATTTTCCGGGGCATGGTGATACTTTTGTCGATTCGCATATAGGGCTCCCTTCAGTAAATCACAGCTTGGATAAGCTTAAAAGTTTTGAACTTATTCCATTTCAGGAATCGATAAAAAATGGTGTTGACGGGGTGATGGCGGCGCATATATTGTTTCCCAAGATAGATGCCGATTATCCGTCTTCAATGTCAAAATCTATCATAACCGGTATTTTGAGAAATTATCTTAAATATACAGGGGTCATAATTACGGACGATATGACGATGGGTGCGATTACTAAAAACTATGATATAAGAAGTGCGGCCGTTAAATCTGTAAATGCAGGGTGCGATATAATACTCGTCTGCCATGGACATGATAATGAAGTCGCCGTCATAACCGCGCTCAAAAGCGCAGTTTCAAAGGGCACCATAAGCAAAGCCAGAGTTGATGAAAGTGTTTACAGGATACTCAGTTTAAAGCGAAAATACAATATAAACGATAATTTGATCGGTTCCGTAGATGTAAAAAAGATAAACGGCGAGATCAATGCTCTCCTTAGAACATTGAAATAATATTATTCAAATCTGTGTTTTTCCCAGCTCATTTTTTCTGGTCAGCATTTTCGCAGCGATTGAAGGATGTATCCCATATTAGGAATCGGAGATTATTCACAACTGGTATAGACAACTATAACACTATACATTATAATATATATAAGGGGTGGTAATGATGGAGATAAATAAGAAAAGCCCTATCCCCATATACTTTCAGCTAAAGCAGATTATATTAAACAGGATAAAAAAAGGCGAATGGCTTCCTGATTCGCCTATTTCGAGCGAGAGGGAGCTTTCGGAAATGTTTGGAGTAAGCAGGATGACCATACGTCAGGCATTGAATGAGCTTGTGAGCGAAGGGATACTCTATAGAGAAAAAGGAAAGGGAACGTTTGTAAGAGAGCAGAGGATTGAGCAATCGGATGCCATGAGCTTTACCGAGGCTGCGCTAAATCAGGGACTTGAGGCATGCAATATCGTGAAAAACTTTGAAATAGAGGTTGCCGATATGAGCGTAATGGAGAGACTGGGACTCGATAATTACGAGGATGTTTATTATATCCAAAGATTCAGGACGATTGAGAAAATGATAATAGGCGTAGAAGAAATGTATATACCCGTAAAGTATATAGGAAATATAAAAAAAGACGATTTTAAGGGTTCTGTATATAAGCTTTTAAAAGATAAATATGATTACAGCATAGATCATGTAAAAACCACTCTGGAGGCTGTAATAACAGGGCCAGACGAGTTGAAGCTCTTTAACCTTAAAGAGCCTGCGCCTATACTTAAAGTTACGGCTGTGCATGTTACCGATAAGGGTTTGAATTTATATTATGAAGAATCCCTTTATAGATCTGATAAATATGTTTTCAATGTAAACATTTACAGGAGATGAGCACTATGAAATTTATTATTGCAAAGGATTATGATGAATTGAGCAGCATCGGAGCAAAGATTATAAAAGATCAGCTAAATGATAAGAGAGACAGCGTTTTAGGACTTGCGACAGGAAGCACGCCGATTGGCATGTACCGAAAACTTGTTGAGGAATACGACAAGGGGTTGGACTTTTCGAATATAAAAACATTCAACCTGGATGAATATTATGGATTGCCGCCGGTTCATCCCCAAAGTTACAGGTATTTTATGGATGTAAATTTGTTCAGCCATATAAATATAGATAAAAAAAACATCCATATACCAGATGGATTATGCAAAAATGTGGAAATCGAATGCAAGAATTACGATAAAGCCATTGAGAATGCTGGAGGAATAGACCTTCAGGTGCTTGGAATCGGCAGAAACGGACATATAGGATTCAATGAGCCCGGAAGCGCTTTGATGGTTGGAACGCATATGACAAAGCTTACAGAAGATACCATACGGGCAAATTCAAGATTTTTTGATTCTTATGACGACGTGCCGCGTTTTGCCATTACAATGGGGCTTGGTACGATTATGAAATCGAGAAAAATAATACTTCTATCATCCGGGCCGGATAAAGCACCGATAATGGCAAAGCTTATAAAACCGGTAGTGAACACTAAGGTGCCCGCATCGATGCTTTATCTTCATAATAATGTCATCGTAATAATGGATACTGAGGCGGCATCGTATATAAATCCGGATGAATTAAAGAGTATTGCCGTCTGAAAACGTGGATCATTTGATATCTAATATGATATCGTTTAACTTCCTCTTTGGGACATGTAGTACCCCGTTTTCATCTTTGTAATATTTTATTGAGCCGTTTTCATCTTCAGAAACAGGATGCTCAGCAGGATAGCCAAGGGCAACCAAAGTATGGATCCGATATCTTTCAGGGATGGATAGTATCTGTCTTATCCTGTCCCTGTTTATAGCGCCAAGCCAGCAGCTTCCTATTCCCTCCCCGGCGGCAGCTAAAAGCATATTTTCTACTGCAGCACCTGCATCTGTATCATAACCGGATTTTTTTATTTCTGTATCAGCTAAGACGGCGATATATGCAGTAGGCCTTTCCCCTTCTTTAGGATCCGCCTGCGGTCTTATATAACCTGCCCAGGCTGTTGTTTCGAATATTTTGTCTACTGTCTGTTTTTCATAGACTATGATATATTTCATCGGCTGCATATTAGATCCTTGAGGAGCCAATCTTGCAGCATTGATTATCTTTTTAAGTACATCTATTTTTATCTTGTCCTGTTTGAACTTCCGAATAGCTCTTCTCTTTAAGATAGCTTCATATACATCCATAGTTCAATCTCTCCTTTTAAAAATAATATTCAGTGCTTATTTAACATCATTCTATCACAGATTCAATGTCGTAAACGAGTATATTATCCATTTTTTATAAGTACCCCCTGAAAATAAATATTACAAGCGTATATAAAAATGAATGAGATTAAAAAAGGAGGTTTTAGCTTGAAATTCAAGATCATTTTAGTATTCATAGCATTGATGTTTCTATTATCGGGATGCCGTGGAAAAAACTTGAATAATCAAAAATACAAAAATGATGATTCAAAAAACACCATAAACAAGTCTGAAGTTTCGCAAGACAAGAGAGGTGATGATAAGAGTACCAGTTCTAAAACTGAAAAAAGCGATTCTGCATCTGAACTGAATGCTGCTCAAAAATCGCAGATCGATAAAAAATTTGATTCAATTACAAGTGGGATAGAAGATTCTTTAAAATCCACTGATGATTTTAAAGATATAGATTTAAGTCCGCTTAATTAAATGGAGGTATAATATATGAAAAATAAAAGGATTATTGCGGTAATATTGTCTGTTTTATTGGTATTGCCGACAGCTGCATACGCAAAGGATAAAACATGTGGAATAAAAGGCAATACAAAAAAATCATCACAAGGTATCCAGATAAAACAAACCGTTAAAAAATTACATAATGTTTTTGCATACCCAAAGAATAAAACAAATGGCATAAAACTCAATAGAAAAAAAGCGGTACAGGGTATTCAAATAAAACAAACCGTTGAAAAATTACATGATGTTTTGTTTGGGAAAACCGGCAAGCTCATTAAAAATGAACAAGAACAGGCCAAAAAAGAAATAATCGAAAAGCAAAATGAAGAAAAAAAGAAGCAGATAGAAGATTTTAAAAATCAAATCAAGGCAAAGCATGAAACAATGAAACAGCTTCAGGAAAAGATAAAAGAGCAAAAGCAGCTTCTTCAGCAAAAGAAAACTGAACTTGAATCGATATTGAATGATATTAAATCGGGTAAAAAGACGCTTACAAGCGACATGCTGAGCACTTTATTGTCAAAGGCCCAGATATTGAAGACGGACATTAACAATATTGAAGGAACGGCTTCATATAAAGATCTGATATCGGATACGCAGGGAAAACTCAATAAAAAAGATTTCAATAATGCCCTGAGTTCATTGGATAAAGTGATTCAAAGGATGTCACAGAGGTTTAATGCACTTGTCAAACTGAATTTAGATTTAGAGGATGTATTGAAAGTACTAAGACAGGCTCCGGCGACTGCTCCTTCAACCGGCAGTTCAGTTGTTGCCACCAACTAACATAAAGGGTCGAAATAGGGTGCATATTATGCTCCCTATTTTTGTTTATTATGAGCATTTTTACAGCAATCGAATAAAATATACATTCCAATGAATTGTAATGATATAATAATATATATTGAGTACTTGTACCGAAAATCTAAAAGCCCCCCTTAATTTGCTTTGAATGTACGTAATATAGATATAGAGGCAGGTGTTTTAATGAATTTGAGCATTCTTGAGCCAGAAAACAGAAATGCATTTATTGAAGAAAATAAAGGATTTATATACGCCTGCACGGAGCACATATGCAAAAGAAAACTTGATTGGAATAATGATGATGAGCTAAGTATATCACTTATGGCATTTAACAAGGCATGCAATACGTTCAATAATTCCAAGGGTAATTTTTACAGCTATGCGGGTATAGTGATAAAAAATTCTCTTATAGATTACTTCAGGAAAAATAAAAATATACCTGTTCTTGAGTTTGAGGACCAGAATGAAAAAAAGGAATATATTGATTTAAAAATCTCTGTTAGCGAATATGAAAAGGGTATTGAAAATAAAAACAGAGCGGAAGAAATAATGATGCTTTCAAATGAACTTAAAGAATATGGGCTGAGCTTTGAAATGCTGGTTAAATCTTCTCCCTCACATGAGGATACGAGGAATATGCTTTTGAACATAGCCTTTTTATGTACAAAAAATAATATGATAATGGAATATATAAAAAGAAAAAAACAATTGCCTGTAAATCAAATTGTAAGTCTGACGAATACAAAAAGAAAAAAAATAGAGAAATGGCGAAGATATCTTTTGGCGTTGATGCTGATATTATCAGGTAAAAGTTACCAATACATAAAATCTTATCTCAATATAAAAGCAGGTGAAAAAAATGATTAGAAAGGGCCTTGTAATGGAGAAACAAAAAAATACCGCAGTAATTATGTCCCAGAATGGTAAGTTCTATGAGGTTTATACCGGACATACAGCGGTAGATATTGGAGAGGAATATACAGGCAGAGTAAAAGGTCACAACAGCTTTTATAAGAGTATGGTCATGGCGGCATCAATTCTATTTATGATTCTAGCATGCGGAACAGCCGCATATGCGTACTATTCGCCGTATTCTGAAATAGTTGTGGATATAAATCCATCGATACAGCTTAAAACAAACGTTTTCGACAGGATAATCAGTTCCAAGGGTTTGAATAAGGACGGTCAAAGAATTCTTGGGGAAGTGAAGTTAAGGAATAAGACTATAAATGCCGGTTTGAGTTCGATCGTCGAGCAATCCAAAAAGGACAATTTTATAAATAATGATTATACTCAAAACGGCAATGAGGTAAAAATACAGATATATTCGAAAAAGCAAAGCCCGCCGAACCTATCGCAGTTTAAGAATTATGTTTCCAAAAATGGATTGAATGTGTCTGTCACAAGCGCACCTGCGAAAAAAGAAACTAAAAGTATTAATAAAACAAAGCAGAACAATTCCATTGATAAGCAGACTCAAAATAAAAATAAAATCGATAATGTGAAAACAATCGATGATGGCAAAGCAATCGATAATGGCAAAGCAATTCAAAATGGGAAATCGCATGAAAAAATCGATTTTCAGAAAGGCAATGACTCAGTTATCAATAAAACGAAAAGTAAAACTGAAAGCAAAAAAAATTATTCCAGGAATGATAAAGCTAATCCAGGAGAAAATAATAAGTATCGCCGGAATAGTATAGATAGCCATAATATAAGCAAAAAAGAATCGAGGAGCAGCAGACATGGCAAAAGCAATATAAATATACGAAGGTACACAAGCATTTGCAGAATTAAGCACGATAAAAAAAGCAGGTAGCCTGATTATTTGCTTATAATTCGCCAATTTCTATCTGTTGCGATTTTTATAAATTTGTGCTACAATATCAATTGTTAATAAATTAACCAACAAAGGAGGAAGTTTTCATGAAGGGTTTAGCTATGATAGATATTGGAAAGGTTGGCTGGATAGAAAAAGAAAAGCCTAAAGTTGGCATATATGATGCCTTGGTAAGACCTTTAGCTGTTGCCCCATGCACTTCTGATATACACACGGTATTTGAAGGTGCCTTGGGACGCAGACACGATATGATACTTGGACACGAAGCAGTAGGAGAAGTCGTTGAAGTAGGAAGCGAAGTCAAGGATTTTAAACCCGGTGACAGGGTTATTGTTCCTGCCGTAACTCCAGACTGGAGATCCATGGAGGTACAGAGGGGATTTCATCAGCATTCAGGCGGAATGCTTGCAGGATGGAAGTTCTCAAATTTTAAAGATGGTGTATTTGCCGAGTATTTTCATGTAAATGATGCGGATATGAACCTTGCCCTGATACCTGAAGGTGTTTCCTTGGAGCAGGCTGTTATGGTATCCGATATGGTGACAACCGGTTTTCATGGCGTAGAGCTTGCAGATGTAAAGTTAGGTGCATCAGTAGTCGTTATAGGAATAGGCGCGGTAGGTCTCATGTCGGTGGCAGGAGCGAAGCTGAGGGGAGCCGGCAGGCTTATAGCGGTAGGAAGCAGGCCTAAGTGTGTTGAGGTTGCAAAAGAGTATGGCGCAACGGATATCGTCAATTATAAAAAGGGAGATATAGTTGAGCAAATCATGAAATTAACGGATGGAAAAGGCGTTGATAATGTAGTAGTTGCCGGAGGCACATCCGAATCTATATCTCAGGCAATAAAGATGTTAAAGCCAGGTGGTTCGGTAGGGAATGTAAATTATTTCGGTTCAGGCGACACTATTCCGATCCCGAGAATTGAGTGGGGAAGCGGAATGGCTGATAAGACGATCAAAGGAGGGCTTTGCCCGGGAGGAAGAGTGAGAATGGAAGCTCTTGCAAGCCTTGTAAAATATAAGAGAGTTGATCCTTCCAAACTTGTTACCCATGTTTTCCATGGATTCGATAAGCTCGAAGAGGCTCTTCTCATGATGAAAAATAAACAGCCTGACCTTATAAAACCTGTTGTTATAATAGATTAAGAATTAAAACATTGTTAATATTTTAATATTGAGAGGCTGTCGTATAACTGCTTTAATGCAGCTTACGATAGTCTTTTTTTATTTATAAGTTTAATGATATAATGATTATTAAGCGTTCTTAATTGCCTTATATTTAATTCGCAATATGAAATCAGGCATAAATAACATAAGCTCAAATTATGAATCGAAGTTGTCTTATATTCCATTTTGACTTAAGGAGGTAATTACATGGAAGAGATTCTTGAAGTTCTTGAGAAGAACAGCAAGTTAAGCGCGAAAGAAATAGCCGAGATGACAGGAAAGGGCGTAGAAGAAGTTCAGAAATCCATTAAAGAGTATGAAGATAAAAAAATCATCCTTGGCTATATGACTTTGATTAATTGGGAAAAGACAGATAAAGAAAGCGTTATGGCCTTTATTGAAATCAAGGTGACTCCCCAGAGGGAATATGGCTTTGACAAGATCGCCGCGAGGATATACAGGTTTCCCGAGGTAAAAGCTTGTTACCTTATGTCGGGCGGGTTTGACCTTGCCGTTATTATCGAGGGCAAAACGATGAAGGAAGTTGCGCTTTTTGTGTCTCAAAAACTGGCTGTGCAGGAATATGTTTTAAGCACTGCAACCCATTTTGTGCTTAAAAAGTATAAGGACGAGGGTGTTGAATTTGAAGGAAAGGAGCAGGATGACAGGGAGGCCATAATCATATGAACATGGAGGATATGATACTGCCCAAAATTAAAAATATTCCTCCGTCAGGGATAAGGAAATATTTCGATATCATCAATGAGATGGAGAATGTCATATCCCTTGGAATCGGTGAACCGGATTTTGTTACACCGTGGAATATAAGGGAAGCGAGTATCTATTCCCTTGAAAAGGGGCATACTCATTATTCTGCAAATGCCGGGCTAATTGAGCTTCGAAAGGAAATTGCAGATTATTTGAAAAGGAATTTCTGTGTCAGCTATAATCCGGAAGATCAAATAATCGTTACTGTCGGGGGAAGCGAGGCGATAGATATTGCCTTAAGGGCGCTGGTGGGCCCGGGCGATGAAGTGATCATACCCGAACCGAGCTTTGTAGCATATAAGGGATGCACCGCATTTGCCGGAGCAACTCCTAAAGTCGTAAACTTAAGAGCCGAGGATAATTTCAAGCTTACTCCAAAACTTTTGGAGAATGCCATAACTCCAAAAACAAAAGTTCTGATTTTTCCTTTCCCGAATAATCCGACTGGTGCCATAATGACAAAAGATGGGATTAAGGCTATTGTGGATGTTTTAAAAGATAAGAATATCATAGTTTTATCAGATGAAATATATGCTGAACTTACATATGGGAAAAAGCATGTTTCGATAGCAAGTTTTCCTGAGATGAAGGACAAGACGATACTTGTCAGCGGTTTTTCAAAAGCATATGCCATGACAGGCTGGAGGATTGGGTATGTCTGCGGGCATCCATCACTCATTAGCGCTATGAAAAAGATACACCAGTATGCGATAATGTGCTCTCCGACTATGTCGCAGTATGCAGCAATTGAGGCTCTTAAGAATAGTTATGAAAGTGTCGGTGAAATGGTCAGGGAGTATAACAGGAGAAGGAATGTGATGGTAAACGGTTTCAGAAAAATGGGGCTTCAATGCTTTGAACCCCAAGGAGCCTTTTACGCCTTCCCCAGCATAAAGTCCACCGGCCTTACATCGGATGAATTTTGCGAAAAGCTGTTAAAAACAGAAAAAGTACTGGTCATACCCGGGAATGCTTTCGGACAATGCGGAGAAGGATTCGTAAGGGCCTGCTATGCAACTTCCATGGACAAAATCATGGAAGCCTTAAAGAGGATTGATAATTTTATCCACTCACAGGTGTCATAATCACCTATTAAAGTATTTTTGTATTCATATAATGACATTTGCCGTTCAAGCAGCTGGAACATCGAAGGTAAAGGTTGGATACTTCGTAGAACCTGTATGGGTATTTATGGTGCAGGTATTCCCATTGTACCAGCAGGATAAGCGACATGGCAACCAAGCTGTATGTCCAGAAGGATGGTATAAAGATGTATGGTGAGAAATTCATAAAATATCCCCAGTTGAATATTCTGCAGGAGTTGCAGCATTTGCTTTTAACGATAAATGTTCTGAAGGGGCACCATACATTTATGCAGAATATATCGCCGAAATAAAAAAGCACCACGATCAAATGTATTGCAAGTTTATTTATTATATTTTTATAATATAAAAAACCTATGGAAAATAAAAGCATAACCCATAGAACTGCAACCAGAAGGGCTCTCTGGTTGTTTTTTTTTATGTATTCATACAGTACATCTTTGCTATAGCCGGGATCTTCCTTAAAGTATTTTGCAAACATTTTGCCACCTGAAATATGTCTGTTAAGTGTGGGTATGGAAACTTTTACCATATTGAGCATCAAAAATGCCCAGAGTATATGGTAGACTCTTATGAATTTTATTTTATAATAAAATATACTTTCTAAAATACCGGCATTATAAATGCCGAGCCCATACGCAAAGACAAAAACGATAGCACGAAAAACAAACTTTTTTTTATTTATAATCTGCATTGACTGGCCATCCTTAAACATATCAAAACTCCGGGCAAAATTTAATGTATCCAAATATAAAATATGCACCCGGGCAAAATATATTTCTTTCATTGTATATAAATATAATATATAATATTTTACGTTATTATAAAAGGCAAAAAATCATAAACAGAATAAAATTATTTTAAACTGAAAGGCCGGAACGATGAAGACACTTAAGGCGGATCTATGTTTGCTCGGAATTACCGTGTTATGGGGCGCGAGCTTTCCTGTAATGAGCATAGTATTAAAAAATAAATATTTTCTTCCATATTCCTATATAGCTTTTAGAAACATGCTGGCTGCTTTAATTATGGCGCTGATTTTTCATAAGCGGTTTAAAAAAATAAATGTTATAGCAGTAAAGGGTGCTTTTTTAATCGGAATATCGCTTCTGCTCGGCAGTATATTTCAGGTTGTGGGGCTTGTTTATACAACTCCCAGCAAGTCGGGTTTTATAACGGGGCTTAATGTTGTTTTTGTACCTGTTATGATAGCTATATTGTACAAAAAATTCCCCGATGGGAAGACGATATTCGGCATCATATTATCGCTTATAGGACTCGGGTTTATATCCATAAATGGAATAAACGGCATAAATATCGGAGATGTTCTTACTCTTTTGGGCGCCATATGTTTTTCATCTCAGATACTGTTTGTCGATAGATACAGCAGGGAATGCGACGTGCTTCTTCTTGCCTGCCTCGAAACATTTGTGGTAGGCATCCTTGCGTTTATACCTGCTATAGGGGTTGAAGGGCTGCATATTGTACTCAACCCGTATTCGATATTTGCTTTAATATTCACATCTGTATTTTGCTCAGCAATAGCTATGTCGGTTCAAAATAAAATGCAGCCTCTGACGCAGCCAACGCATGCGGCAATCATCTACCTTGCAGAACCAGTATTCGGAGCTATATTTTCGACATTTATAGGAGATGCCCTCACAGGCAGGGAACTCTTAGGATGCGCGTTCATCTTCTTAGGCATGATCGTGCTTAATATAAAGTTTAATTTCAGTATCCTTAAAACTGCAAACAGATAAGAATATATAGCAGCATATTTCAAGATGCCTTAGATTTATAATCAGCAGGGTATATATTCTAATCTGCATGACAGGTCAAATCAATTAATCTTTACACACCTTGGTATATTTATGAGGATTTTGATGATACAGAGGCCGAAAATCATGTCGAGCATGTTTTTCAAAAAAGAGGGCTATTTCGAGCATAAATGCTTATATGGCGGTATGGGGTGGATTCTATTGTAAAAATGCTAGTATTTAACGGTTTGAAAATTACGTAAAATGATATATAATATATTTCTGGTACGGAAATAGTACCATTGGAGTCCTGAAGTCGTTGAAAAACTGGAATAAAGATATGTTGTTCCGGTGAGAATAATTAAATAATCGAGATTAAGCAATGCGGACAATCGCTATGGTATCATAGAGGAAAGTCCACACTACCACAGACTGAGAAGTCCGTGCCAAAAGGATCGAGCCTCTCGCAAGGGAGGGCGGGGTAACCCGACGGCGGGGAAAGTATTCTTGAATCAAGGCATGAGTACCCTGAAAGTGCAACAGAGACGAGCTTCACTGGTGACAGTGAAGATGGAACGATTGTAAACCCCTCGATGTAGAAACCCAAATTACGGTAGGGGAACCCCCTTAAGGGAATTGAACTGGCGGGGGACCAGAAATGGTAGACAGATGATTGTTAAAAACAGAAAGTGGCTTACAACATTACTTAATCTGATGATTATTTGTATCATTGCTTTAATATTTGTCGCGGGGTGGAGCAGTTGGTAGCTCGTCGGGCTCATAACCCGAAGGTCGTAGGTTCAAGTCCTTCCCCCGCAACCACATTTTTGTAAAGAACCATTAAGCTAAAAAATTGCTTAGTGGTTCTTTGTTTTTTTACATTTCACTAAAAATCAGGTATTTCGACTTACAAACGAATTTACATCCATCATTTCTGCAAAGTCGTAAATATAACCCTTGGATAGTTTCTGGATGGCGGTTTTTTCGTTTTTAGAATATTTATCATATACCCCGTATGCTGTCATTCCTGCCGAGATTATGCCCTGTATTCCGGGCAGAACGTCTTCAAAGGCGATGCACTTGCCGGGACAGACATCAAGCTTTTCTGCCGCCAACAGATAAATGTCAGGACTCTCCTTGCTGCGTTTTACTTCATCGGTCGAAGCAAATGCGTCAAATAAATCATACACGCCGTTGTTCTTTAGCACCGGCTCATAAAGAACTCTTGGAAGGGCGGTAGCCGTTCCGAGCTTGATACCATGGTTTTTCAAGAACAGCAGATATTCTTTTGCATGGGGTTTTAACGGGACACGATGGCTGTATTCATCGATAGCCATCCTGTTCCATTCACTAATGATGGCCTCTGTGCTTTCATGTAAGCCGAATAAAGAAATTGTATAAATAGCTGCTTCTTTAAAACTTTTTGTACAGATTTCGCCGACATAGTTTTCAGGCACAGTCAGATTTCTCTTTGCCAGAAAATCGATATCGATTTTCTCCCATACTCCCATGGAGTCGATCAATGTTCCATCCAGATCAAAAATTGCAGCTTTGAAGTCCAGCATGCTATTACCCCCGCATATGCAATGATAAATTTTTGAGTATTCTTGCCTCCGAAGCGATGCCTTTTGCCGAAATAAGGGCCGACACGGCTGCAATGCCGTCAATGCCTATTCCGTTGAAAATCGGAGTGGTTTTCCGGTTGATGCCGCCGATCACCACAATGGTATGATGGACGTCAGTAATCTGCTTTATTATTTCATTGGTCCGCTAGGGGTCCAGCCGCCCTCGTTGCATAATGTCCGTTCGGCTTCCTCGATTAAACCCAATGAAATATCGTGCCTTCCGCCTTGGTATTCGGTATTCAGCCAGGCTTGAAGGATATCTAATGCTTCAAATACACCGGTTATTTTACCTCCAAGGCATAGAATATTCGAGTTATTATGAGCCCGTGTCATTTTTCCCATATAAGTACTGGTACAAAGAGATGCCCTCACGCCCTTGAACTTATTAGCAATTATGCTCATGCCAATACCGGTGGAACATATTAATATCCCTCTTGCTGCTTCGCCGCGCGAAACAGCACCTGCCACCTTTGCCCCATAATAAGGATACCTTACGATCTTAGTCGAGTCGCAGCCCACGTTATGTACTTTGTAATTATTCTGTTTCAAATATTCCATGATCTGGAGCTTTAGTTCGTAGCCTCCATGGTCGTTTCCTATCCAGATTACATCTTTATCCATTATCAAATTCCTTCCCTTACCTATTTTAATTTATTATAGTTCCTTATTCTTGGGATAATAAATTTTGCCGCTTGAAGAGCAGCAGTATCAGGATCAGGTTTCGGAAGTATCTCAATAGAAGCCCATCCATTAAACTGTATTTTTTTGAGCGCATTGAATACTTCATCGAAATTAATATGCCCCTGACCGGGAGCGAGCCTATTGGAGTCGGCAAAATGTATATATTTTATTAAATTTCCGTTGCGTATTATACTTTCGCCTATATTGTCATCCTCTATGTTCATATGAAAAACATCAGGCATAAGACCTGTATTAGTATAGCCCACTTTTTTTATTAAGTCGCTGCCTTCGTCAAGATTATTGATAAAATTGATTTCATAGCGATTGACTGGCTCTACGACAATAGTTACACCTAATGGATCCGCTATATCGCATAATCTGTTAACCATATCTATAAAAAGATTTTCTGCTTTTTCTTTAGTCCGGCCTTTTGCAATGAAGCCCCTTACTCTTCCTATATTTATTATCTTCCCGAAATCTTTTGCAAGATATATAAGCTTTGAAAAAACATCCAGCACCTTTTTCCTTAACTCTAAATCTTCCTGAGTAAAATAGAGACCCAATGATGCAAAAATTTGCCCTGTGCTTATACAGCTTACTTTAAGATTCAAATTATCCAATAGCCGTGCAAGCTTTTCAGGATTAACTTCATCAGCACTTTTAAGCAGTAACATATCCGTCATTTCCAATAATAGCTTCACACAAGATTAATCTTATGGCTGAATCATCTGTACCCGAGCCTTTAAAATCGTGAATCCAGCCAAATTTTTCTTTTATGTCGCGATATGTTTTACCTTCCGCTGGCGCTCCCATAGCATCTCCAATCAATCCTCCCAGGAGACAACCATAAACTTTATCAAATAGTTCATTTCTATAATTGTACATTTTTGCGCTCCCCCAGATTGAAACTATTTTATTTTCCCTATTTTAAAGTCCTTATAATGACAGTGGCTGCCTTTCTGGATACAAGCACCTACCTGTCCGGTAAGATATGGCTTGTCTGAATCTTCGTATTCTATAAGCACTTTATCTCCATCCATAACTTTTATCGAAGGTCCCTTAGCTTCTACTTTTAGAGTATATTCGCCGCCGCAGTGCCACGGGAAATCGACTTTCTCAAGGATTCTATATCCATTTTCATTTTTTGAGAGCGCTAGCTTGTTAGAAGGAATTAATCCTACTGAATAGGATCTTATGGCACCCTGTACCCTGAAGTTGATCCCATGGTATTCACCGACCTGAGGCTTTATTGTGGCTTCGAAGGTATAATCCTTCCACTTGTTTCCTCCAGTATATGCCTCCCCAAAATCGCAACAGCTGCCGCTAAGCTCACCGTTTTCTATTCTCCATATTCCCTTAAGATAAGTAAACTGACTCACTTCAAGATGGAGGCCGTTCCATACTTCCATTCGCTCTTTTGTAAAGTCTATTGCATAGTCGGGTTCCCCTCTAAAGTCCATATCATCGATATAGGCAACCAATGTAACATTCCATCCGTCCTTTGGTATGAATTTGACTCCTGCTTCTTCGAGGCATGCTCCATCAAGGTGGGGGATGTTAAAAGACAGTTCATTCCAATTGCCCAAACTTAAATCGACTTTTTTTCCTTCGATTATATTTCCTGTATTTCCATCTTTTACATATAGGCATGCAAGTACGCCATAACCTGTATCTTGAGGGACCATTACACTTGCAGTAACCCTCTGCCCCGGATATAGAACAGGTGAAAAACTCGGGTCGTAGCGACTGTCATGGAAATCTTTCGGCCTGTAATATGTCTTATAAAATACACGGAGCTCTTTTCCTCCCATCAATGGTTTTGCTACAATCTTTAATGAACCTGTGCCGCTATGAGATGTCTCCGTGGTATTATGTATTTCATATTCAAGCGTTTCTTCGATATCAGATGCTATTCTGAAACCATGAGTTGAACCCGGGAATTCAAAATGGAATTTTGGTGATCTTCCTTCTAATATATTCTTCCATTTACCTGGTGCTTTCTCCCCTGCGATTTTGTATGCCAGGTTTGCAATATATGTTGCACACCATGGAATATCCATGATATTTAAACTTCCTACGACACTCGAGCATACAAAGAAATCGTTTATAGGCTTTCTCCATTTAAAGTCTATGCCTTCGAGTCCGCCTCTTACGCCCATGATCGTCCCGACATTAGCCGTATTGCAGTCTACATCCCATCCGCACATATCGGAGATGTTTATTGCCCTTGAAAAATCTCCATTGGAATAAAGCAACGCCAGAACTATTATACCGGAATTGGGAATTATGTGGCATACGCCTGGATATCGATCGTATCCGAAATTATCCTTTATGAATTTAAAACATTTTCTCCAGTTTTCAGGATGCTCAGCATGAAAATTTAAAACCGCCCTGACGACTCTTGTATACTCGCAGCCGGAAGGTATTACTGATAGTCCCGCTTCTATGATTTTTTCCGTATTCTTCTCGGTAAAAGCTGCGCTTATACATGCTGCAATAAACATACCTCCATATACGCCGTTGCCTCCATGGGATACACTTGCCGCTTTTTTGGCATACTCGGACGCAAGCTTCGGATCGTTCGGTACAACCAGACCCCAAGTATCTATAAATATCTGACCTCCGATCTGTTCTGCGACAGCAGCTCCATTCTGCTCAACCGAGCCTGAACGGGGTGCCATTATTCCGTTTCTTAAATTAAGATAAGCCGTATGCTCTGTGGATTTCCCATAACCTCCCCACCAGTAGAAGCCATGCTCATATGGGGCATAATTCAGCCAAGTCAACCCGATTTGTTCTGCCGTTATATCCGGCGTAAATGTATAATCCTCTAATGCCCTTAAGAAAAACATGGGGCCGTTGCTGTCATCGTCTGCTGCAAAATCCCTGTAGTCCACAAGATAATCCGTAATTTCGCCGTATACCTTCTCGAGCCTTTCATAACTCCAGCCTTCAACCGGCGCGCCGTGACGGACCCCGATTATCTTCCCAAGCCAACCTGCGTATACCTTATTCATATAATCCTCTGGTATTCTTCCCATATCGTTATCTCTCCTTAAAAAAATTTTGAACTTCTATTTATTGAAATCATTTTGTCTTTTATATAAATATATTCCATAACCGTATCCAGGAAGCGTAATATAAAAACTATTGCCGGAACTCATATGCCTTCCTGAGAAAATATCTATGAATTCCATTGGTCTTTTTAATTTTACAACGATGTCTTCACATTCTTTTTGAAAGTTAAGAACTACCAATATCTTTTGCTCTTTATCAATGCTGGTGCGTATGAATGCGTAGTATTTATCGTCATTATTTGTATTTAACTTTTCTCTACTTCCAGGTGCCTGTAGAGCCGGATATTTTTGAAGCGTACGAATTATTTCTTTTAGCTCGGCCTTATATTGTTCAGGCCATTTCAAATCGAAAATTTTTCCGCCGTCATGAAAAAGTTCACCTATGGTCGAAATAACGGCACATTCAAGAAGCCTTTGCTCATATGATGCTTTTCTTGCCCAGTTTGGTCCTATATATGTAACTCCTCCCGCTTCAACAACTCTGTCGTGATAAGTTTTAAGAGCATTTTCAATATGTGAAGGATTGCCAGACTCTATCGCCCCTCCTATAACATCGTGATCCGTCCACCAAATGGATATGCCGTAATCCTGGACTGAATTATATCTACCCATAGAAATCCACTGCACTGGATCATCCTTAAATCCTCCTGCTCCCTCTGGCTGTATATACTGGTTGGGATATTCGTGGATAATATCAGTGATCGATTCATTATTAATTTGCCAGTTACAGTTTATATACCAGTTTACTGCATCTATAATCATTCCATCTATCCCTGTGCCCGCCCAGAAATCAACGACTCTTTTGCATTCATCTTGCCATACATTATCACCAAAATTGAACTGGGGAAGTTCAACATTTCCATCTATACCCTTCCATTTAACCCAATAATATTTTCCAGCCCGCTCGCTGTAACACCAATGCCCGTCCACATCATTCATAAAATAAGGCACAAGACTCTTATCCAATTTTTCTTTTCCCGTATCGCTCCATAAGAACCGGTGGGCTTCCAAGCTGTCAATACCCTTTCTCATATCATCGCAAGCCTTTAAGAAAACCGGACACTCCATGGCACAGTAGCCAAGATTTATAAAAGCAATGATTGTCATACCATTTTCATGGCACTGCGCCACCAATTCTAAAAAGTCTGCCATATTTCCTATGGCAGGGTCTACACAATAATAGTTTATTACATCGAGACCTGAATATTCAACTCCTCCATAATAAGGAGCAAATATTTCTATTGCATCAAATCCCCATTCTTTAACAATGTCTATTTTATTTATAATATCTCTTAAATTTATTCCCTGCTTTTTAGGGAAAAATCTCATGATGCCAGAGCAGTTTTCCCACCATCTATTCTGCAATAGGTTCTCTTCCAAAGGTATCATCCCTTTATCTTTAATATAGGACTGGAATATTCCAGCCCTATATTAAAACTATTTATTTATGTTTCTTCTATCGCTGATCTCTTTATTCAAGGCTTTTTCCCATGCGGATATACCGTTTGTCTCCATCTGTTGAATAGTCTCTTTATAAATCTGTTCAACCTCGGCTTCAGATCCGGCAAGTACCATTTTGGATACCGCATCATTCACAAGAGTCTGTGATTGCGCTAATCCCCTAGCCTCGGGGGAATCTGCCTTCATATAAATATCGAGTTCATCATAATCTTTATAGAATGTGCCGGCCCAGTCGTTATGCCAGTTGAGTGGCGATCCAGTAACTGTTTTGTCTCTTGGGTCCTGTCCTTCATCAGACTGATAAAAAGGAGCGTTCCAGTTAGAAGCAGGTTGTCCATCGCTTGCATACCCTAATATATTAATTACGTTATTGAAAAAATTTAAACCTCGCTTTAAACCGTAATCAGGATCGGCTTCCATTTTAGCCTGTATGTCAGCCGAAATATCTCTCTTACCATCTTTTATTATATAATCTTGACCCTGAATGCCCCATCCATTAAGTACCTGTACATCATCATTCGTATAAAGGGCTTCAAGGAACCTTGCAAATCTTGCAGGATCTTTGCATTTTTTGGTTACAACCATTGCATTGTTGCCTGTATATGCATAATTGAACTGCCAAACCTTATCAACACCAGGTGCCATAAGCTTTTGGGGGATAAATATTTCATCCTTGGTCGCAGCATTTGATAATAACGTAGAGTTTGCCGTATATATAGAATCCCAATTGCCTATCATTGAAAATACTTTGCCGCCATTCATTTTTTGCTGGAACTGATCGTCATTTTGTATCGGGCCTTCTTCATCCATAAGCCCTTCCCTGTACAACTTATTTAAGAATTTGAAGAAATTCAGCATTTCAGGGAGCTTGAATGTATACTGATAATTCTTTCCATCTTTTGTTGCATAAATGCCTCCATATATACCATAGCTTAACACTTTATATCCATACATGGATGCCGCAGCCCATATCATATGCTCTCCCATGGTACTCGACATCGAAATAGGATAATGGTTTTTATCATTATATTTGGCCTTGTATGCCTTCAATGCAGTATAAAGATCGTCTAAATTATTGATCTTTTTGCCATATATATTTTGTATTTCGGGATAGAGTACATAAAGTGCCCGATGCCATGGGAGTTCTCTTTCAACAAAGTTAGGGTCTTCAAGATCTTCAAAGGGCTTTTCTCCCTGCCTTAGCATCTCAGCATCCTGGGTCAAATATAACAGTTTTCCATTTTGCTCAAACCTTTTTGTAAGTTCGCCATTTCCAGGTAAGCTCAATATCTGATACATTTTTGGTGCATTTTTTTGAAGCAGGGGTTTTAAATCAACAAGCTCCCCTGAATCTAAGTATCTGTAGAAAAGATCGTCTCTTCCCATCATAATGATTTCAGGAAAGTCCTTGCTTGCCAGCATGATGCTTAACTTGTCTTTCGCATTACTTGCTACACTCTGGATATCGAAAGATACTCCCGTCTTTTTTGTAATTTCCTGCAAAACGGGTTCGTTTCCTTTAGGAAATTTTCCTTCCCCAACAAAGATTGAGAACTTGACAGGATTTTTTGCATCTTCTTCTAGAGTCGGGACATTACCATCTTGTGTAGATGGTGGTAAGCTTGACTGCTTATCGTCTTTTTTTGCGCTACAGCCTGCAAACAAAGCTGTGAACATAGATACTGTTATAAAAACAGCAGTAACTTTTTTAAACATCTGGTTCATTTTTGTATCCTCCTTTAGATTTATAGGACTATTTTAAGTAATGGCATATGCCATTACATTATCCTTTCATAGAACCGATGAGCATGCCTTTTATAAAATATTTCTGCAGGAATGGGTAAACTAAAACAATAGGGATTGTCGTGACGATAGTTATTGCCATCCGTACCGACATTGGATCCACCGTTTGGACTCTTCCTACTCTTCCCAATTTCATGGCGGCCATGCTAATCATTGAACTGGCCGATGCCTTCTGCATAATCTCCATCATCACATATTGAAGCGATTTTAAAGATTCACTTGTAGTGAAAAACAATGTGTCCTGCCATGAATTCCACTGGGCTACTGCCGAGAAAAGAGTAATTGTTGCCAGCATGGGAGTAGAGAGGGGAAGCATGAGTTTGAAGAATATAACAAGTTCATTTGCCCCATCAATTACAGCAGCCTCCTCGAGGCCTGCAGGCAATTGTGTAAAATATGTCCTGAACAAAATAACAAACCATAGATTGACCATACCAGGTATGATATAAACAGCGAATTTGTTCATTAACCCAAGCGTACGGTATAGCATATATGTTGGGATCAATGACCCTCCGCCAAGGAACATTGCTATAAAAAATATAACCTTCATGGGTTTATATATAAAATATTTAGGTTTTGTAAATACATAGGCAAACATAGCCGAGCAAAGAACCGTCAAAATTGTGCCTATAACGGTTCTTGAAACGCTTATACCTGCGGCGCCCAGCAAGTTTTTATTTTCAAATATTATCCTATAACTATCAAAAGTAAATTTACGGGGCAGGAAGTATATGCCACCCCTGTTGCTGTCTGCAGCCTCGTTTAAGGAAATAGCAAGTATATATATAAACGGATACAGCATCGTAACAGACATAAGAACGAGCAAAAGTCCATTTATAACATCAAATATTTTTTCCCCTAATGTTTTTTTCATTTAAACCCCTCCTACCAGAGTGAATAACCGGTAAATTTCCGCGATATGGTATTTGAGAAAAACACAAGTATGAATCCGATAAATGTCTGAATCAAACTGACGGCAGTCGAAAACGAATACATACCCATTGCAATACCATAACGATAAACATATGTGGCTATAACATCTGCAGTATTTCTTGTAGCCGGATTTCCAAGAAGATATGATGCGTCAAAACCTGCATTGAATATGTCGCCCAAACTTAAAATCCAGAGTATTATCACGGTAGGCATTATGGAAGGTATTGTTATATACCACATCTTTTTAAACCTTCCGCATCCATCTACCGTGGCCGCCTCATATATCTCAGGGTCGACTCCAGCAATAGATGCCAGATAAATTATTGCCCCCCAGCCGACTTCTTTCCATATATTAACGAATGATACCATATACCAGAATATATTTTTGTCCATCCAGAACTTTATGGGTTTGGCAACTAAATGAATATTAACCAAGAGGTCATTTACAGGTCCCTGAGTGCCAAACAAGGTTAAAAACAAATTCGCTACTACTACAAAAGATACAAAGTGGGGAAGGTATGATATTGTCTGGACAGTACTTTTAAAAAACATATTGCCTACTTCATTTAGCATTAAGGCTAGTATTAGAGGAACTATATTATTGAGTACGATATTCATTGAGCTTATTACTACTGTATTTCTCACTGCCCGTAGTGCTTCTGCATTATGAAAGAATAATTTAAATTGCTTTAAACCGACCCAAGTGCTCCCTACAATTCCCTTGTTAGGATCGAAATCCTGAAATGCCATCAGCCATCCATACATTGGTCCAAAACTGAAAACAAAAATCCATATAATAAATGGTATAGACATAAGCATAAGATAACGCTGCCGGTACATTGTTTGCCATATATTACTGGAATGCTTTTTTCTAACAGGCACTTTCTTAGAGATTGAAAGATTCATTTTTATGTCTCCTTCCTATTGATGCTTGCAAACAGTATCTTTTAATATTCATAAATGATAATCTGTCTAAATACATTTTAATGCCGGAATATTTGAAAATATATATAAAATTCTTATAATTTATATCGCTATCTAACAAAGATAGTATTCTTTTAAATTCTTAAGACGAAGCGAGCCTTTAGAAATAGATATCATAAAAAATCGATGCTAAAACAAATCTGGTATCGGATGAAAGGCGGTACCAGACTAAAATTATTAATAATATTTTATTATTGATTTTTTATTTGTTTTACTCTGCTGAATCAGGAAGTTCTTTTGTTGCCTGCACGGGTGGCAAAATTATTTTAACAGTAGTACCAACACCATTGATACTGCTTATATTAATTCCGTAACTATTGCCAAAATTGAGTTTGATTCTTTCATCTACATTTTGAATGCCATAGCCTTTGCTGCTTTGGCCGCTGAAATTTCCCTTTTTAAGTATCGTATTTACTTTTTCCTGAGACATGCCCATCCCATCATCGGTCACATCAATTATTACATTGTCGCTATTTGAGCAAGCCTTTATTTTAATATGAATGGGTATATCGTTTCCTCTCATACCATGGTTTATGCTATTTTCTACAATAGGCTGTACTATAAGTTTTACAATTTTATATCCGCCAAGTGCCGGATCGATCTCATATGCTACATTCAGGATGTCGCCAAACCGGACCTTCTGTATGGATATATATGTTTTAATTTGATCAATCTCATCATTTAAGGTAATAATATTTTTTCCCTTACTCAAAGAGAATCGATAAAACTTTGCCAAGTCCATTGCCATTTTCCGGATTTCGGGAGCTCCTCTTCTCATTGCAAGCCACCCGATGGAAGATAATACATTATATAGAAAGTGAGGATTTATTTGAGCCTGCAGCGCCTTAAGTTCTGCTTCCTTCCTCCTTAAATTGGCACCGTATACTTCGTTGAACATATACTGAAGTTTATCTGTCATTTTATTATAGGCGGTTGACAGTTGTCCCACCTCATCATTTCCTGCAATAAATATTTTGAAATCGTACTTTCCCTGTCCAACCTTTCTAACGCCTTCTGACAATATATTCAATCTTCGCGTGAGCCTTCCTGCAATGAAATAAGTGATTCCAAACAATGATATGACAGTAATAATGCAAATAATAATTATAAAATTGTTCAGCTGGCTGCTGTCTTTTGATAATTTGCCAATGGGCATCAAACCTACTATCTTCCACCCATTATATTCTGTATTATATATAATCAAATATTTACAATTGCCTATCTTCTGGATAAATTTCCCGTGATCATTTAAAAAAACTTTATGGATATACGATACATTTTTCAGGTTTTTATTTTGATATTCTTGGTTGCTGGTAGTTATAACATCTCCATCATCATTTAAGATTATGATATTTCTATTTTTGGATTCTGCCTGGATATATTTATATATGACATCCTGTGGTATTTCTATTGATAAAACTCCGGTCATCCTGAATGATTTTTTGTAATCGAATAGTATTCTTCGAAGCGCAATAACTTCCTGCCCGTGGTTATCTTTATACGGGCTACTCCATATTAGTTCCGAGTCGTCATCCATGGCCTTTTTAAACCATGCCTCCTGTTTTGCCACTTCCCCCTTAATAAACAGGTCACTATCAGTGAGGAATGTGCTATTCATAACATAAACAGAAATATTGCTTATATTGGAGTCTGCAAGTTTTATAGTATTTATCATATCGATACTCTTTTTAAATGCTTCATATGCATCTAACCTGTTGCTATATATATTGGCGATGTAATCGAGCAATGTTCCATTATAGACTATACTTTTAGAAATTTCTTCGTAGACTGCCAGGCTATTTTTTATATTCTCGTTTAACTGCATCATGGAATATTCTGCATTTCGGCTGGCCTGCTCAAGAAGGACCGTATTAATCCTCTCATAGGATAAAAATCCTATGGCAAGTATTGCCGCAGACATTACTGTAAAATATGTCACAATCAGTTTCTTCCTTATTTTCATATCATTAAACCAATTTATAAATTTTCTTTTTATATTATACATTATGTTTTTTCTCATGATCTTTCCATTGACTCCATATACTCTTTTGGTGTCACTCCATAATACTGCTTGAATACCTGACAGAAATAGGACACGCTATTGTATCCTACCTTTTTGGCCACGTCATATATATGCAGCGATGCATCATTCATCATCTCCGAAGCCTTTTTCATTCTGATATAGACGAGGTAGTCAAGGATTGTCCGGCCGGTTTTGTTTTTGAAAATGGATCTTATATAATTAGGGGAAAGATATATTTCACGGGAGATATCATCGACTGTAATGTCCTGTCCATATCTCTCATTAATTATTTTAGTTATTTTATTTACAATCAGACTGTTCCTATCATTATGCTGCTCTCTTATATAAGTGGCAACGTCAGCAAATATTTTTTCCACCCACATAATGACATCGGTTATAGTTTCCAAACATAATAAATCTTCAAATCCTCTAAAATTTTCTTTAAGGATATCGTTTAAGTTTTCTCCTCTTTCTATAAGGGCTCTTTCAATGGCTGCAACCAGATTTAAGGAGATATTTTTAACATAACCAGGAGAATTCTTTTTATCAAAGGGGATACCATCGAAATATTCTCTTATGGCGGCATTCACTCCTTCTATATCTCCAGACAAAGTTATCTGAACGATGTCGTTTTCCATATCGGGCAATTCGGGGCTGGCATTTTTTAATATAACATCATCCTCAAGGTCCGAAGAAAATATAATCTGTCCCTTTCCCAAATACCATTTATGCTTTATTGCCATCATTGCCTGATCATACAGTGTCCATATACCGGAATAGTTTATTACAGTTTCGCTAATTCCCACTGTTGCGGTCATACCATAGACATCATTTAAGGTATCTATAAATTTTCTAAAAAACGAATCAATGCCGTCAATATTATCGGTTTTCATATTCATAATGACGGCGTAAAGGGCCTCTTTAATCTGCAGAGCCATAGATACCATGCCAGGAATACTATTTCCTCCAATCATATTTAATACGTATCTGTTTAAAATCTCTTTATCTTCTTGTGTAAATTTGTCGTCGTACTTTTTGTAGTCATCTATACTGACTACTGCAACACAAAATACACCCGTATCAAACGGAAGTTTCAAGTAAGAGGATCTGTCCCATAATTCCGCTTCCTTCCGGCAGTTGATGTGAAAAATAACATCCCTCAAAAATTGTTGCTGTAAGAGAGGCAAACTTTCTGCTATCTGACCCCGCAAAGCCTCTTTTTCCTGGATACTGTTCCTTTCTTCGATAATGCTGTCAACTGCCTTTTTTACTACGTTCATCAGTTCATCATCATCTACCGGTTTCAATACGTAGCCGTACGCATCTAATGATATAGCATTTTTAGCATATTCAAAATCCTGATATCCACTCACAAAAATGACTTTTAATAAAGGCATAGCCGGCTTTAACCTGGATGCGAGTTCAAGCCCGCTCATGTCTGGCATTTTTATATCAGTTATTATAATCTCGGGTCTTAATCGGGTAGCCATCTCTAAAGCTTGGGGACCTCCTGATGCCTCTCCTACTACTTCCACTCCAAGTTCTTTCCATGGTATAAAATCCCTCAATCCTTCTCTCTCTAGTGTTTCATCATCTACCAGCATGAGTTTAAACATTATTTTACCCCCATAAAAGTATAACATTTTTGAATATTCTACATAATATTCTACATATCTTAAACAAATCCTTCAAATATAAAAATGCACCTAACTTAAGAAAAGTTGCAGTTATTGAATAATAGCCGATGCTTATGTTAAAATATGAATATCGAATGGGCATATTGTTGCTATTACTGTAATTTGGAAGGATTTGGTGTTATATAATGCGTTTATTTATTGCAATTGTATTCAACGATCAGATTAAAAATAAACTTTCAGGATACATACAAAGGCTCAAAGCGGGTTCAGTTCACGGCAATTTTACTTTGCGCGATAACCTGCACCTGACGATTATATTTATCGGTGAAACCGAAAGAATGAATGAGGTAAAGGAAGCAATGGATAAGATCGATGAGCCGCCGTTTAATATAACATTGAGGGGAATCGGGCGCTTTAGACGTGAAGGCGGCGATATATATTGGATGGGAGCCATGAAAAACAATACGCTATCCGGTATTTATAACAAGCTTTACAGGTCACTTGGTGAATACGGATTTTCATTAGAAAACCGCAAGTTCAAACCTCATCTGACGATGGGCAGGGAAGTTATCTTATCCGAGGGTTTTAACAGGGATGCTTTTTCAAAGGCGATATTGCCGGTGGACATGGATGTTGCGAAAATCAGCCTGATGAAATCCGAGAGAATCAACGGCAGGCTGACTTATACTGAAGTTTATGCAAAGCTTCTTTAGCAGACGCTAGATCTTTTTACAAATTTCCCCTATAGTATTTGGATTATAAAGCGCGTTTCACAAGATGATTATTTCCTTATTTGTTATTATTGCGTCTGCTTTTATATCAAACTTATCAGATGGGATTTTATTTAATAATTGAAAGTCATATGCAAGGGCTACCTTACTTGCTTTTTTGCCTGCTCCATAAAGGAACCTGTCATAAAATCCCGCACCGTAGCCGACTCTGCCTCCTCCTCTGTCAAAAACCAATCCCGGCATCAATATCAAATCCATTTTTGAAGGCGTGATTTCAATGCTGCAGTCTTCAGGTTCCGGTATGCCAAAGGAACCGGCTTTTAAATCCCCGAGGCTGTTTATCCTGAAAGCCTTCATTATACCGTTTTTTGATATTATCTTTGGTACGCACAATACCTTTTTATCGTTTAAGGCATATTTTATAAAATAGTGGGTATCCACTTCGCTGCCAAAGCTTACATAAGTAAATATAATTTTAGCATTTTTATAGAATGAACTCTCTATAAGCTGAGATGTTATTTTATTATCCCATTCGGCTTTTTTATTCAAATCCATCGAATTTCTTTTTTTAATCATCAATCTTCTTAACTCTTCCTTGACTTTAAACTCCATGCCCCATACCTCCACTATTCTGCTTCATTAATATTATACACAATATAATTGAAGCGTCATTATCAGGATCTGAAAAATATTTAGCACTGTAATTCACAAAAAGACTGTAAATACAGACTTACAGTCTAATTTGGATTTGATAAAAATTTTACCATATGCTTTTTTTAATTTACAGGTTTGGTATGTAAGTAGAGGAAAATACAGGAGATAACAAAAAATGTAATACTATTTAGTATATATAGAAATATGGAGCTTAATATAGTCCATCCATAAAACATTCAGGATTTGCAAAATAGTAAATTAATGTTAAAGTGAAAATAATAGATATCTTCTTTTAATAACTAAAGAGAACCAATTCTTAATGGATCTTTTATTTTGCATATAAAAGGGGGAAATTGTAATTGTTTGTTGAGATTGCGAGCTCATATCGGAAAGGTTTTAAGAAGTTTGCGCCATATGCACCAGAATCGGACAGAAAGCGCTGGGGGA
>ENA-UOOI01001052-UOOI01001052.1-fermentation-metagenome-genome-assembly--contig:-NODE-1052-length-31068-cov-3.839422_pt1 | contig 31068 bp, 18 predicted proteins | sample MGYA00245779_ERZ724027 | MGnify/ENA primary metagenome ERZ724027 (study PRJEB28704, sample SAMN03018318) | fermentation metagenome | biome: anthropogenic terrestrial biome; feature: soil; material...
TAGATCTTTATTGAAAGCTTTATTGTAGTCCACGGAAATATCTACCCCGCTCCCTTTTGCTTCACCGATATTGGCTTTGGGTATTGCCTGCAACCCCATGGTAGTCGGAATATCTGCACGTGTCTGAAGAATATTGCTGCGGTTTTCCGTAAAATAATCGGCTTGTATTTCCAGACTATTCCATAAATTCAACTCCAGCCCATAATTGCTTTTACGGCTGATCTCCCAGCTAATATAAGGGTCTGCATAACGGCCAATAGAGATGCCGTACTGATAATAACCAAAATTATCGCCAAAAGAAATCCCTCTGTCGCCGTTGAACATATTCAAATCCGAAAGATAGTAAAAACGGTCTTCTTTCGCTCCGATTTCATCATTTCCGACTAAGCCGTAAGTTACTTTGAATTTTAGTTTGGAGATTGTATGGATCAATGGTTCCATAAACTTTTCGTTGGTGACAATCCAGCCTAAACCTGCCGAAGGGAAAAATCCCCATCGTTCGTTTTCTGAAAAACGCTCGGAGCCATTGTATCCGAAATTGGCTTCGAAGAAATAACGGTCGTCGTAACTGTAAGTAGCCCTTCCTGCTAACCCCGCATTACGCTGGGGAAGAGATAGCTGCAAGGTATTGTAGGTGTTGTCTTTCTTTTCCCGTACTGTGCCGACCAATAATCCGGAAAGGGTATGTTGTTCGGCAATCGTTGTATTGTATTGCAAAGCACTTTCAAAATACATGGTATTTTCCATTTTTCGATCTCCCGGAACATAGTTTAAGAAATCGGTGCCCCCATCAGGATTCAGCGCAATCAATCGATAACTATCCATGCCGGCAACCGCAGGCGCTAAACTGTAATAAAACGGAAAATACTGCCTTCTGACCTCTAATTGAGCAAACCGATTTACATTGAACATCCCTCTTAAGGATAACCCTTTGGCAATGAAATCCAGATTTTGCTTCAGTTCGAATTGCACATACATGGTTGAACGATCGTTCGATTTATATCCTTTCAACATCTCTGCATACGGATTGAGGGAACTTCCTGTGGTTGAATTTCCAAAGAGAATATGTTTTGCAAACTTGTTTGCCTCATCCGGCTCATAATAAGGTAAAAAGTAAACCGGATTAGCATAGATAGATTTCATATACAAATCGGTCCCTCCATCCAGTGGTCCCTGATAATCGTCGAACATTCCGTTTAAACGTATGATAGCCTCGGTAGTACTTGTCAGGTTCACATTTACATTTGAACGCAACGAATATTTATTCAATTTGATGTTGTTGTTAAAATTCTGTCGTTTATCTACTTTAAGAATTCCATTATCCACAGAATAGGATGCAGCTATATAATAGCGGGCGACCTTTCCTCCTCCACTGATATTCAGGTTGTAACGATGATTAAATGTATTCTTGTCAAATAGCATATCCTGCCAATCGTTTGCCGGATAACGTACCGGATCTATTCCTCTTTCCGTATAATTGATTTTCTTTTCGTCATACGGAAGACGGGTTCCGGGAGACCGTGTGCGCACCGCCTCGTTATGCAGTTTCATAAAGGTAACCGGATCTGCCAATTCGATATTTTTTGTAGGGGAGGAAAAAGAACCTTCCGTACGGAACTGGACTTTTACATTGCCTTCCCGTCCCTCTTTTGTAGTCACCAATATGACGCCGTTCGCACCTCTGGCGCCATACAAAGCGGTAGCATTGGCATCTTTCATGATGGAAAAACTGGCAATATCATCGGTTGTTAACCGGGCCAGGTCTTCGGTTGTCATTTCCACGCCGTCAATCAGGATCAATGGGTCTACTTTACCGGTACCAAAACTGGTAACACCACGGATAAAAAATTGGGCATTATCCTGTCCCGGCTCTCCGCTCCTTTGGTAAGAAATCAATCCCGCGATTCGTCCTGCAAAAGCGGTAGTAAGGTTACTGGAAGGGACTTGCAGTTCGGATGGCCTTACTGTAGATACAGAGGCGATTACACTCTCTTTCTTTTGTGTACCGAAAGCTACCACCGTAACTTCGTCCAATTCACTGGCTAAAGGATGCATTGCCACATCGATATGCGTTTTGTTTCCTACTTCAATGGTTTGAGGCGTCATTCCAAGAAAGGAAAAAACCAACTTGTCGGAAGGGGAGACCCTTATTTCAAACGTTCCGTCCACATCCGTAGTAACCCCTCTTGTCGACTTATCCACGACGATGCTTACACCCGGCAGCGGCTCCCCCGTTTCCGCCTCTGTCACTTTTCCTTTTACCGATACCTGCTGTTGGGCTGACAGGAATAAAGGAAAAAGGAGAAAAAAAATTACAAAATACATTTGTTTTCTCATCTCATTCATTTCATTTGTTTAGATTAATAATTTAAAGAACATTTCAGTGATTCACAGATATTGTTACATCTGTTTTTATTGTCATGATCCGATCGTTTGATCGCTTACGGGTCACTCTTATATTTCAATACCCTTTTCATTGGATCATTTCTAATCTGATTCCATATCGTTCCTTTTTTAATTTTAAGGAACTGTGTGTGTACACAGAGCGGGGCACAATGAAAATTTATATTCCGTTGTCTCGTAAAAAGAAAGAAGTATGCTGTTCTGTTTATATGTCGGGAATAGGCATATTTAAAAAATATAAAGCGTAAAAGTGATATTGTGTATGTACACAGAGCGGGACACAGGAAAAATTTATATTTTCGTTGTCTGGTAAAAAGGAGAGAGTATACTATTCCATCTATATATCGGGAGATAAACATATTTAAAAAACACAAAGTGTAAAAATAGTATTGTGTATGTACACAGACCAGGGTACAACCAAAGTTTATATTTGTGGTGTTTCGAAGAAAAAGAAAGTACGCCCCCTTATATATTATAGGGTGGATAACTATATTTATCGGAATTACTTCCGGATAAGAAGGGATTATTTTGTTAACTAAAGTTAATGGGGGGGGGGGCAAAATGTATATCTATCTGTTCCTGTTATGGACAGAAGGAATTCCCTTTCAGGGAAAAATATACAGTTTATAAATTTCATTTTGTTTTTCAATTATAACAGCCTGTGAATAAGTAAATTTGACATAAGATACTATATGGGCGTACGAATGTTAGCTACAGTTATAAATCGCGCTATTCAGGATTCTACGGGGTATTATTATACTCTTAAAAGTGAAAAAATCTTTAAATATGCCGTAAATGTAAATGAATTTTATGGGTTATGACTATGGAAAATGACAATACATCTATATAAAATGATATTTTATATAATGAGATATTTACCCTGGGAGGTTGTCCAGTGGTATTTCCAATGGCTTGTTCATCCCAACCATCCAGTTCAGGACGGTCAGTTTCCTGAGCCCTTCGGCACGGTAGACCTGCTGTTTTTCATTATGAAGCAGATTGAACGCCGTACCCCCAAGCGATACGGTAATGGGTAACGAACTTTTATTGGTTAGCTCCACCGTTCCGGGAGTGATCGTTTTGATTTCCACTGAGGCCTTGAAGAGTTCCGGCAACCATGGGTCGCGTCCCCAAAGCATGTGGGCTGCCCAGCCGATGGTCCGTTTCGCGAACAGGGCTTCGCGAACGCTCTCTACTGTTCTTTCCTTTGCCAGCATCAGCGTGATAGGCCGTGCCGGGTTATGTATACCATATTGGTGCAGTTCGCTGGGATGGATATCGCTGTTGGCAAAGATTGCCAAATCCCGTTCGTTGCACCACTCGGAAACAATGGGGTAGTATTCATAACCGTTAAAGATCTCGATGCCGTGCATCCATCCCTGTCTGTACACTTCCTCGTGTTCTTTGGTGAATCGTAACGGCGCACCTTGTTCAATCCCCCCGCTTTTGGGAGCTTGCCATCCCGGATGATTCCACAGCAGGAAGCAGCCCTGGTCGGCAGCTACCTGTAACATTTTCCGCCAGTCGTCAACGACAGCAGCAATTGGGTTTACATCCCGGGTGAAGAGGGCGTTGAAGTGGCCGGGCGGCATGGTACTTTTCGTGATTTCCGCACCAGGTACCAGCAACAGTTGCTTTTTATCTGCTTCCGGTTTAGCAGTGTTATACCAAAGATTAAAGTCTTCTCCCTGTTCGTCGTTTAACTTCCATCTGCCTATTTTGCTGAAGTAGGGGCGGTACTCGATGTGGTCGGTAATTGAGATCACGTCCAGTCCATTTTGAACGGCTTCCTTAACGCGGTCAACTGGCATCACCTGGCCATCGGAAAACAGCGTATGTACGTGAAAATCACCTTTCAGTACTTGGAATCCCGCCGTATCCGGGATAATTATCTCTCTGGGTTGAATGACCGGGATATGCATGGCGGAGCGCATACTTACCGTGTAGGTATCCACCGGTGTTGCAGCTGCAGGTATGTTCTTCCCGGTGTTCCGTCCCATAACGGATTCCGGTGAAAGAGCTACGGCGGCTCCTGCCACGGCCGACTGTTTTAAAAAATCGCGACGACTTGTCATAATATTATTTTTAATGTGTAACAGAAGAGAACTTTCTTCTGTTACGAACTATCGGGCGCTTTACCCCGCAAAATTATCAAATTTTTTCAAAAAAACCTATTAGGAGGACAAAATAACTTAATGCTCCATTATGAATACTAAATTATTATTCAATTTTCACTCATCCTGTCCACCCGATATAATGATCGTTTTTACTATTTCATCTGTCCATCGACGTGTTTCTATCCGGTTATTATTTTTGACGACAGAGCACTACGGAATTTCCCCTGACATCCACCTGCAGTTTGTTCGCATTCATCTTAATGGTTTCACTTGCTGTAATCAGATCATCGTTTTCAGGCAAAGAGTTTTCTTCGTACCTATATATTTCGAAATTTCCTTTTATGGATTCGTTGTTAATCGCTATAAATTTTGAAGTATCTGTTCCGTTGGCAAAGACATATGTCCATTTTCCTTCCTTATCTTTGAAAGCTGTTCCGATCGCGAAATCTTCATATAGGTCGATCGGGTAAATCTCGGCTCCCGGCTTGAGAAACCGGGTCAACAAGGAATAGGAATAATACTGGGGACGAACTTCATAATCGGTGTTGATGCGCGTGTACGTAGAGTCCGTTTTATACGCTTCTTTTATATATTTCCACAATCCCAGTTGCTGCATCTGCTGGTAATCCGCCTCTTTGCCATAGTACTGATCGATCAGACTCCAGTAGCTCACTCCGGAAGCTCCTGCATTCAAAAAGTTAAGCACCAGACGAGTCATTAATACGCCACGGGCGTACAGGTCAATGTCTCTCTGTCGGGTAGCTCCGACACACTGATTTGATCCAAACTCACCGACCAGGTGTTTTTTCCCGGCACTGGCAGCTATGTGTACGTTGTTTTTTTCCCAATCATAAATTTCATGATTCGGCGTATCATAGCCAAAGATATAGGTATGTGAATTAAAGATATCGGCAACATCCTGAAGATTCTCTGCACAATCGATCAAATAGAATGTTCTTGTATCGGTATTATCCGACAAATTAAACCGGATCCTATCTCTCAACCCCTCTTTTTTGAAACGGGCATCCAGTATCCTTGCCATTTCGATGTATTCGGTAGAAGTAAGCAAAGGCCCCCCGTCCGGTTCGTTCACGGGAGTAATTTCATTGATACAGGTATATCCTCTCTCTTCGATCAGATGCTTGATCAACGCGGAGTAATTTTCGGCCCATTCGTCGTAGTCCACCGGCCCTGTAATCCAGCCACCCTTGTCCGGATCGGCCATGAAGCAAGTTTTCACGTGCGCGTAGTCCGGATCAAGTAATGAAACGCCGGTCGGACAGCCCCACACGACGATGCACACCTCCATATTCTGTTCCTGTGCCAGATCAAGCACTTTATACAATGATTGCATTTCCGGGGAATCGAAAGTAAATTTGCTCCGGTCCGTCGTGTGTGGGTCGTCATTATCATTTACCGGTTCATACCAGGGGGGTAGGGCCATCACCCGGAATTTCTGTATTTCCATTTTCTTTACTCTATCCACAACATATTGCCAGTCCGATGCTTTAGAACCATCCTCGCGTGTCACATTCTGAGAAAAAAAGTGGGGATCCAGTTCTACTCCTATCGCTTCCAGTTTAGTCCCTGTCTGTTTACCTACAAAAACGTTGCTGTATTCCCTGTTTTCATTCGTTTTACAAGAGACAATGAAGAACAGCCATATAAAGCAGGAAAATCCGAGTACTCTATGGCTTTTGACCCTGTGTGAAATTACTATATTCATCATGTAAGAGTAATTTAATATGCTTTGGTTCGTGTCGCAAATAGATTATCGCAATGAGCTATTCAATAAACCGTTCGTCACTCATCGTTGGGAAATCTCTCCGTCCCGACAAGTTGAGAGAATAAATCAGCTTTTATGTAAAGACCGTTTATTTTAGTCGATAGGGATGAGTTGCGCGCTGCTCGCATTTTCGATGTGTATGCTGTAGCCGGTCGGTACCTGTAATGCATAGCGGATCGTATTATTTGAACGTATCCATTCCAGGTTTATTACCTCATCGCCAACGGGTATGGAACCGTTACATTGTTCCAATGCCAGGTCTGTAAAACGAACAGTGATATTTTTATTCACATAATCGATCTCTTTTATTCCCAATACGTCCCTGTATAATACATGGCCGACATAGGAGGCAAAACCGTGATTGCAGCTGGCGAAGTTTTGCATATGTTCCCAGAGTGTGCCTGTTTGGTCGGCCATTGAATAGAAATAATCCTGGATCTCCATGATCAATTGGCCCTGAAGGTTATGACGGGATAAAATGTCCATACGCAGGTAATTACCGATAAAAGCATTTGCCCGGAATACACCGGGGTAAGTAACCGCGTCGTCCCGGTTAGGGCCAAACTCGTCTACTATTTTTTTCCATAATGCCGGATGGGACTCGGGGGTTGCCACATTGAAAAAGAACGCGTAATATTGGCATACTTCCGTCGTATTTCCGGTTATTTTCAGTTTACCGTCTTCCCGGACGGCGTTATCTACGAAGAACTCTCCATTATACGACTGACGGAATACAGTTTCGCGTATCTCGTCAGCCTTTTTCATCCATTCGGTATTTTCATACAGGCGCCCGGCGCATGCTAATGCCGCGCTATAAAGCATATTGGTGGGATAATTGACATCTTGTACAAATCCATTTGCTTTCGACCATTCAACAAATACCCAACTCTCTAACTTTTCAAGCAAGCCGTCTTCATTTTCAAAGCCTGAAAAATAGGTAAGTAGTTTTTCTATCCGAGGCCTGAGTTTGGCAATTAATTGGGAATCGCCTCCATGCCGTGCGTAGTCTTCGACCTGCAGAATAAACCAAAGCGACCAGTTGGGTATGAATACGCCGTCGTTGTGGTCGGCGGGATAGCACATGGGGATCATCCCTTCGGGCAGGAATTCAAATCGTTCGGGCAGGGCATAATTTTCTAAGAAGTTGTGAGACACAACGGTGCGCCCCGTGAACTCCCTTTCCGTAATGGAGCTGAAGTAGCTGTCACACAGCCATCCGGCCCGCTCCCGCGAGGGACAATCCATGAAAACATCCACCGCGTTCTGACGGAATGTTTGCTTGGCAGCATCAAATATTTTGTTCAGCTTAAAATTGCTGCTCGCAAAGAGGGCTTTATTATTATCGGGATAGGAAAACTCCCGTATATAGAGCTTTTCTATTTTGCAGTCTCCTTCTAAGGCCATCAGTTTAAGATACCTGAAAGTATATGATTCCAGTGTTTCCAAGTCATATTCTCCCGGTTGCAGTTCATAAACAATATGATTACAGATATCGCTTTGTCGTTGTTTGGTTTTTACATCGTCATTGAGCAGTATTTCATCAAAATAGAAAATTAATCTTGTCGGTTCCAGACATTTTATCTTTGCTCCGATGAAGCCGGAAAAATTGGTGCCGAAATCGTAAATATTGTATTCATTCTTTTTTAAGGAGGTGGAACCGGGTGAAACAAAAGGTGTAGAAATAATTTCCTGGGATGCCGTTACAATCTCCTGAATTTCCTGTGAAACCGGGTATACTTCCAACTCTTTTTCGGTAAAGCCCTTGAGTTTTTCGCTTATCGCGCTTAAAGAACGATCTTTATAATAATTCTCGGGACTGATTTTCTTTATGGTTCCTGCTGAATGCAATTCAACGGGTTCGTGTAATCCGAACTTCGGCATATCTACGTGACGCGGCAGAAGTTGGACAGATGGGAATTCGGTTAATTTCAATTGCTCTACCGGAACATCCGTGGAGGTGCGCCATCGGTCATATCCCTCCTTCATCCGGTAATATTCCGTGAACGGCCGCTGAAAACTGTAACGCTCCACTTTTTGCAACCGTTCTTTTATTTGAAATGCTTCAAAGTCACCTCCCGTGCCGGTCGCGAGCACTACTTTTCCGTTGACCTCCGTTTCGGCTAAGAGAAAAGAGGGCTGGTCGAGGGTATAATAGGAATTCACATTATAACCGGCCACTTCTATGGCAAGAACGTTCTCTCCCTCTTCAAGGAATTGTCCCACCGGAAATTCGTCGATCCGGAAATAGCCGTGGGCAGCCCTCGCGGGTCCCGAACCTACGAAATTACCATTTACAAACAAACGATAGATGGTTGATGCCGATATTTTTATGAGAGCGTCTTGACCCGGCTCAGCGGCAAACTTAGCCCTGAAGCCGAGATTCAGGTTCATTTCCTTCTCTCGTCCTTCTGCCCATACCGGAACTGCTTTCTTTACGCCTGCCGTTTTATCAACGGAAGAACTTGTTGAACAGCATACAGCGAAGAGCGCAATTATGCTTACCAGCGTGATTTGTTGTAAGTGTACCATCTCTTATTCAAATTTTCTGTATATATATTAATTCGTTTCATAATTGAGAGAGTATAAGATGATGGCTTCAATATTGATGGCGCTTTCCCAGGGCCTGTAATTGCAGCCCCTGGGAATGCCATTGTGATAATACTCTACCCAGGCGCCTGTCTCATCAATAACAGCCATCATATCTGCCAGTATTGTGCCTGCCAGTTTATCCCTGTTCTTTGTTAATGCATACAGGAAAAGACCGTATTCATACCCAATGGTGATATTTGAATCTTCGCGGGAAGATACCTGTCCTTTCCGCATATAATTCTCCTTTATAAGGGAAAGGTTATGTTCCAATATCTTTTTTGAGATCAATTCCGAACCAAAGTATTCAGGTGTTAGTGCCAGTGATGGAAGAAAATAGATTTTTCTTTCAATCCGGGGCAGACTTAATCCTTCTGCAATACATTTGGGACAGAGATAATTGCCGTTTTCGTCTTTCCGGGTTTCAAGTACGCCATGCGATCCTGCACAAAAACCGTGTCTGAATGCAGGCATCTCTTCTATTGTCACCCTTGAGGGATTATTGGCCATGATCTGATTATCGGAGAGGAAGTTATGATGGAAAGCGATTCTCGTACTATCCATAACGGCTCTGTTGCTTTCTATTACGGCGGCATCCCACAAACGGTTCTCGTCGATAAACGACAGCAGATAACTCCCTGACTCGATAAAGAGAAACGTGGCTTCAGCGGAACCATCGTTAAGGGCATTCCGGGGTAAAATTCCTCCTGCCACATAGGTCTCGTCACCATTGAAAGGCAGCATTCCTTTTTTAAGATTATTTTTCTGAACCTGCCATGCCCACTCCAGCATAGGAAAAATCTCTTTTACGAAAGCAGTATCCTTTGTTTTTTTTAAATAATCAAAAGCCTGAATAATCAGATATCCCGTGATTTCCACTTCGTCATTTTCGTGCTGATGAAAGATGCCGGGAATTCCAATTGCCTGAGCGTTATGTATATATCCAAAGTCCTTCCAGATGTCCCAATAAAAGTTCAGAATTTTTCTGGCCTCTTCAAAATATCCCATGGCAAGAAACCCCCTGGAAACACCATACTGATCTCTTACATACCCTAAATGGTACGCATGGCCGGCTATTACACCCCCTTGTGCTGCCTGCTGCGTTTTCAGTATGATTGCAACATTATCTATCTGGTCGATAATCTCTTTTTTATTCGGAAGGTGATCAGGGACCAATTGTTCAAAATCGTATCTTCTTTTGGTATATTCAAGCCAATGCTCTTTTGTCCTGTCGAAGAGAGACACAGTCGTACTGTTTATTACCAGATTGGTATATTCTTCACATTCCTCGAATGTTGATCCTCCGATAAAGAAGATTTCACTTTTTCCCGGTTGAATGTGGAATGAATAATTGTAATTCTCTTTTTTTACCAATGTTGCATTCCCTTTGGTAAAGATATGCTGGAATTGTTCATAAGGGTGTGAATAATTACCATAAATGGGTAATCCCCTGTCTTTATGGATCAGGAGTGAGGATGATTTTTCCTTTTTATTTGCGTAAAAGTTTTCGGCAATGGTTATCTTTTCATCTTCAAGTATGTTGATGTCAACAGAAAATTCTGCATAACAATCTATTATTCTTGCCAGAACCGCTGTTTTACTGTCAATGAAATCAGTGAATTTTGCCATTATCTTTCCATCTCTATAGATAGAGTGTTGCCAGATAGCGGTGCCTTTCATTCTTGAACTGACCGTGGAATCACCTCCGTTTACTGTCAGCCGGACATAGGAAGGTGAGCTGTAACCTGGCCCGAAAATACTTTCAATATCAGCTCCCTGCCCAAATGCACAGTAATTCCCATTTCCTAGACAGTGTAGCTGCGTGGGGGTGCCGGCACTGAGAATGGGCGGAAACAACCCTGTAAGGAAGAAAATAAACCATCTGACATTCATAAGGAAATGATTTGAAAGTGACATAATCTTATACAGATAAAGGTCCCACATTCAGGACTTTTGTTTAATTTGGTTTTATACATCTGATGCATAATCCTGTAAAACAATCGTACCTATTTTATAACGTTTGTATCCGTCCTGTTCAGTATACGGAAGTTCATAAACCGGAGTACCATCCTGTTTCCCCACTGAGATAAACAGATCATAGGTCCCCGGCTTACATGTGCGGAAGAAGACGCCTTTATTATCACGATGTGCCGGAGCTATTACAAAGGTTGAAGTCAGTTCATGAGGTATCGCATTCCCCGGAGGAGCAACCGGAAGATATTTCAGGTTGAAGGAGGTATCGGTCAATACTGAAACGATCCCTCCCTTTTCATCCTTGATTGTAAAGCAGGGATACCCGCCGCCGTAACAGGGAGCAACCCCCGCATTAGCCCATTTACTCTGAATAGTAAAAGGGTCTCCTTTTCTGATTGTGGAAGGCCAGCTAACTTCCGGTGCCTGCAGACGATAACCAATGCGCCTGTTTATCCGTGCAATAATATCTTTATTTGCATTGTAAAAAACATCGGGCCACCAATGAATAGAAAGGAAGGATGCATGATAGTCTTCCACCGCCTTGATCAGGAGTTCATCGTCCCATGCTTCCCGTTCTACCGATCCGCCATAGTGTTCATGCTCCAGTACCACCGGGAGCGTAGGCCAGAAAAGTTGTGCCATTTCACTATGGTACCAGTTATTGGGTTTGGGTTGTACGAGGATGCTGTCATCATGGATAGTTACACCTTGCGAAAAAGCATAGTCAGTAATGGGGAATCGTTCGCCTCTCAGGTTGTGCCCGACATAGTCGTCGGAAATACAAAGGAGGGTATTTTTAAAATGACGGCGATAAAGATCGATCATCCTTTTCTGTGTGTCAAATCCCCATGAATGGCCATGTTTAGGGGTAGTCAGTTCAGTATGTCCTTCTCCCCACATGCCGTAATGACCTATAAACAGATAGGCTATATTAGAATTATTATCATATCTTTCGGCAAGCACACGAATGAAATTCTCTGCTTTTTCCAGGAAAACCGGATCGTCGTAGTCCGGTTCAAGATAGCCGTCCACTTCATAATATGCGGCCCCCGCATCAAATACCCATCGGGGAGTTCCTGATCCCATCCAGTTTTCGGTTGCCGTGATGCAAAGCGCCACTTGCCCTCCGTTCTCTATCCATCGCTGAGCAGGCGTATCGAGTATCTCCCATATAAAATTGTTCTCTTCAGGTTCAATAAATGCCCAGGGTATACGGAGGAACACTGTATTCATGCCTGGGAAATAGCGGACAGTATCGGAAGGTTCCAGCTTCGAACCGTAATTCTGATAAAGATTCGAGTAGAAGTAGGTGACCCATCCCATACCCGGATTGGTCAATGCCTCTCCATGGTCTGCCGGTCTTACCCGATGAATATCCGTGGGTAGAGAATTAGATTTTTGGGTGACCGAAGGTTTACCGGTTGTCTGATCCTGATCAATTCCCAGAGGCATACCCAATAGGTCTGTATGAAAGCCCGTTGCCAATCCGGCTGTGGCAATCCCAAATGTCTTGAAAAATTTCCTTCGGTCGGTACTCATATCCTACATGCTTATTTTTGATATAACTCAGGAATAGTGGGGCGGGGGGCATTATCCGTTACATTGATCGACCATCCCAAATTATTGATGTAGAGATGACGGAAATCAAATGGTTGGGGTATCCATACCCTAAACAGGTTTCCTTCCTTCCAGGTGTTTCCGGCGGAAGCATAATCGCACATCGGGAGCTCATGACGTTCTCCGGCTTCATCCATTACGGGAACCTGAAAAGTCATCCATATCTCTTTTACCGGGGGTGAGGTAACAAGTAAAACATCAATAGAATTGTCCTTGTTTTTCATAAACGAGTACCTGTACATGGGTGGTACTTCAACGCCATGACGGAAAGGAACTAATCTCGAATCGAATGCTAACACCACCGGGCCTCTTTGAATGGCGGCATCAGGCACACCGGAAGGGGCATCTACGAGATAGCTTGTCATATCAAAACTGATCTCTATTTGGTCTTGATCCGACCATTCCCTTTCAACTATTGCATAGGCGCCGGGAACCACTTTTTTGTCCAATAATTCACCGTTGACCCTGACGACTGCTTTTCTGCTCCACTCAGGAATACGAAGGTCAATAGAGAAGGTCTCTTTTTTGGGGATAGTTACCGTAATCACAACCTTCCCGTCAACGGGGTATCCGGTTGTCAGATCTAAAGCGAACGGCTGTTTTCGGGGTGTTTTCAAATCAGCTTTCATAGGAGCATACAAATTGACCGCAACGCCGCCGGAAGATGACATTACCGCCCACGACGGGGTTAGTAGCATAGCCCTGGGGCCATTGGCTACACAACAGCTCATTATTACATCCGGAAATTGCAGATGACTGGGAACCCGTTCACCCATTAAACCGGTGTAATAGGACCACCACTCTCCCTTAGGTGTTTGTGAAGCAAATAAGGCGTTGTAGAGGCTGATCTCGAGTTGATCGGCATATTTACTGTCACCGGTCAGACGTAACATCTGGTAGAGAAATTTCATCCAGGTAACTGTTACACATGTTTCCAATCCCTGGTACATCGGATCACTCTGGCGCATCTTACCGTTACACCAGATTTCAGCCAGCGATCCGGAGCCCACCAGCATAATTTCATCACGAAGAATGGAGTTGATCAGTGAACGGGATGCCTCGAAATACTCTTTATTACCTGTGATGCGGTACATTTCGCATAACCCTTCAAAGCAAGACATCATCTCATATGCTTTGGGAGCTCCGCTCATTTCCCACAAGGGTGTTTGGTTCAGGGCCTCGTGCACAAGCCTGATCCCCGTTGGTGTTAATCTGTTAGGACTATCCCAGAGTCGGATAATATGTTGTGCAAAATCGAGATACTTCTTTTTTCCCGTTCTTTGATAGAGTAGGGCAATAGGTTCCAGCACCGAGCTGGAAGCAAGACCTTTCCATCCGATCCATCCCGTTTCGGTTAAGTTTACCCCACTTTCAGGGCCTGCTTCCAAAATCAAATGGTCGGCCACACGCTCAGCTACCCTGAGTATCTCCTGATCTTTGATTTGGTCATAATAGGCTATTAATCCCAATAATACATATTTTCGGCCCCATATATCCCAATCTTTCAGATGATGTTCGACAGGATATGTGCCGATGTATCCATCCGGTGATTGTGTCTGTACCAATGCTTTCACCGCTTTGTCAATCACTGCACGATGCTTGTCTGTCGGGGTATATCCGTATCCCAGCATGGCAGAAGTGAACCATTTACCCCAGAATTCGCTTCGGAACCCCCAATGTTCATCATTTTTGAGTTGAAAAGGAGTGATCAGTCTCTCCACATCTTGTGCCATCACCCTGTTCTCGATACAGAGGTCCAATTTTTCCCCCACATATCCCCCTATTTGTAACGATCCGGATGGTACAGGAGCGAGTTCATCATTAATCGTAAGCCGATTTTTCACAGTTCCGTTCTGGCCGTCAGCAGCGATGAAAGAAACTGTATAAGCTAAAAAGAGTAATACATATTTTACCATTCCATTCATGACAGCGGTTGTAAGTTGGTTCAGTTATTACCACACATTCTTTAAATTATGATTCCCAGGAAGAAAGACCTTAAACTGATAAAGATTTATATGTATATATGTTATGTGATGTATACAATCATGAATTGAAATATTATTGCCAAAGATACAGCAATAATTCCAATCCGGACTTCACCGATCAGGAAATAATGACAATTTACCTACCTACGTTCGCATTAATAATTAGATATTTCATCATTTAACCAGTTCATGTGGTTGATGAAAAACTGGCGGTCACATTCCACCTCTTTTTCGTAAGATCCCATTGGAATGCCTCCCACGCTTACGCGGATATTCATAATATCCCACCTTTTGAAATTCAGTTCCTGCGATTTCTCGAGAAGTACTGCTGTTTCGTCAATGTACTGAAGAATATCCTCCGTGATCGAAATGGTTCCCCACATTTCCCTGACCTTGGTTTTAAAGAGGGGATCCTGTAGGAGCCGATCATAATAGAAAGCATTTGAATTCCATACATAATAATTTGCCGGTCTTGGTCTGGCACCTTCATACCATCCAATACCCACAGACCATTCAAAATCCCACACAGGCCCCATCTCAACTTTCGAATCTCCCATATCACTCTTGACCAGATAGACGTTCGTATCCATATTGGCCAGAATATTTTGGAAAATAAACCATCGAACGAAACTCGGAACATCTATAAAGCGGGTATAACCATTCCCGGGATCATTGAATGCAGCTGAACTGAGTACGGCTTCAAATTCATCCATATAGTTTTTGATATATTCCCACTGCTGGATGGTCAGATCCTCTTCAGGATCGGGATTTTTAAAAGAATAACCATGTCCCATGGAAGAGACGAAATAGTTGGGTTCCTGTAGATAATAACCATCTTTTTCAAATAGATAGCCGCTTTCAGGGATATCTACGCGATCACTCCCCTGCTCAATGGCCTCCACAAGCTGGTAATTGCCGATATATTCTCCATTCAGTACCACTTCTACAAAACGATCATCTGCAGTGTAGGGAAAATTCATCAATCTGCTTAACTCCAGGGCAATGCCTGTGCGCAACAACGTTTTGTCACAATAGTTGGCCAGTAACACCCAATCTTTTTCCCCTTCCATTCCCAGGATACTGGCTTTATCGTCCAGTTTGAGCTTGTATGGTTTCTTGGAATAGGTCCAGGTGGCATTACCCCGTCCTCTTATCCGTAAACTATTGTCAAAGACTTTCTTTCCGTCCTCCTTGATCATCATGGTGGCGTTTACATAGTTGTCTTTTGAATCAACGGGTGTCCGATCTTCGGTTTCTATATAAACAACCGGTAAACCGGTATCGATCAGATCGCCGTCGAATGAGATCTCAAAGGTGGCACTACGTTCTCTTGCGGTAACGGTAGCCTGGGTAGTACCTCTTTTGAAGATATCTGCCGACCAGCTGATATTAAAATTTGTATTTGGTTTTTGGGTTCCGTCCGTATATACCTCGGAAACTTCTATCCCCGTAAATTCAGGAGTTTCACCAAGTTGAAAAGTGGTTTTATCCGGTAATTGTGTAATTTCAATATTTACAAAGATTTTCTCTTGGGGAACCTCCTTTTCACAGGATGTGAAAAGGAGAAAAAATCCCAATAGAGAAATGAGGGAGAAGGGGATATTGAATTGAAGTCCCTTCATGATGATTTTGTTATTAATTTGATTCATCTATTTTCTGTTTATATGATTTGTGGGATGAACAAATGAATTTCTCTATTTTTCCTGATAGATAAAATTGAATCTACCGGCAGGCGCTACATCCCCGGAGAGATAAAAGTCCATGATATCACCCACTTCCTGAATATTATCTGTCCATTTAAATTCAAAATTAAGCTTTTTATCTTTGAATGAAAGGGCAGATCTTGGGATTGATATTTCCATCTGTTTCCCGGAGATTTTGTAGGTTGCTTCGCCGCATTTTTCCCATTCCCAGCCATCCCTGTTTCTTTCAACGGTGATGACTGTTTCAGAGGGCTTTATTCTGTTTAATATAAAGTCATATCCTTCCCAACCTGTCTCTCTGTTCCTGTCTGCATCAATAAAGAGCCACATCCAGCCCGGATCACTGCTGGAAGTAATATTTTCCGCGGTTTCAATCAGGAAATAGAGATTTTCACTATCCTTTGCCACTCGTGATGATACGAAATCATTCCGCCCCGAAGTATTGGTAAACTGGATGCCCGCCCATCCGGGATGGTTACGGTGTAGCGTATTCCCGCGAGGGATATGGTAGACAGGTTTCACTTTCTCCCATTCATTCATTTTTCCGTCGATGGTCACCGTCAGTTCACCGGAAGAGACTTCTATCCTCCCGACCCCTTTAAAACGGCGGATATTCGCCGCCAGTTGATAATAATAAGCGTCTCCATGGCCCCCTTTCATCGGTTCGATGTCACGGCTTTTTTCCTGACTGAATTCGTCAGGGAAAGCATTGTACTGTTGTTGCCACATTTCATAACGACCGGCGATCCATTCATTCCAACCGGTTACAAATACAAACTGAGGATCCAATTTCAGTGCTCTTTCCCACTGTTCCTGAAAATTATAGCCATGATTGACGGCATCAGCCCCTTCTATCTGTCCCGAGTGATTGGTATAACTTCTTCCGAACGAATTAGGGGCATTCATGGCGGTTAAACCTCTTTCTGCCGACCAGTTCTGGGCAACGCCAACAGGTACCTGCTCGTAACCGGTACTCCTTTGAGCGTAACCGTGTTGCGGATAAATCTCGAGCCATCCCCATTGATCATCTCGTGCAGGACCACTGTTATAGGTAGGTTGGCCGGGACGGAATGTAAAGTAATTCCTGATCTCTTCCGGGAGATTATCCGGGTATGCCATAACCAGTGGTTTTCCTTTCCACATGAAAAAGAGATCTTTATATTTGCCGGGTTTGTACAGGTCTCTGTAAATCTCTTCGATTGCCTCCTTGCTGCCCTGTGTGGGGCCAAAGGCAAGCAAAAAAGCGATCTGAGGGGTATTGACCCCATCTCTTCTCGCTTCAGAGAAAACATCACATAATGCCATATAGGATTCTTTCCATGTGAAGTTCCCGTTGGTACAGTCAAAAATAATAACATCCACACCGGCTAATGCAAGCAGTTCAGCATGCTTGCGCAATACCCAACGGTCTGTGTTGAGGTAATAACCGTATAAGGGTTCACCCCAGAAGTAACTGTTAGCATCTTTTGGCCAGGCAGGATGGTGAAAATTCTCGATCGCGTCGGGATGCTCACTGAGGATTTTAGTTACATCGTATGCGGTACGGTTGCCGTAGTTTGATTGTTGTGTATGCCAAGTCCAATAGAAGAGACCTACATATTTTTTTTCCCGCGGATCACCTATCTCTTCCCATGAAGGTAAGGTGCGGTTGAGTCCATCTGTTGCAGTTATATTGTTATAGATAATATTTTCCGGTTCCGGTTCGGATTGCTGATCAATCGGGTCGTTTTCCGGTTTGCAAGCCGAAAGCGACTGTATGACAACGAGTAGCATTAAAATAAATTTCATTCCTGTTACAATTTGTCTTTATTGGTTCCTTATCCGTGGGGGAGAGTATTAAAAAAGTAAAGGGAGGCATTTTCCTCCCCCCTTTACTTTGTGTGATTAATACGGGGTGATCTCTCCGAAATAGGTCCAGGGATTTGTCCCCCATATGGATTTAATTTCAACTTTGAGATAACGACCGGGAGCAGGATTAGTGGTCTTGTAATCAAGCTCCTTGCTGAAGTCGTTCGACATATCCGTAACCTCAAGGACTTGGGTCCACTCTGTGTTGTCCTGGCTGACGGAGAAGACAACATGCTTTGGTTCCATTCCGTGATCGTCCTGTCTCTGCCAAATCAGGAATCCTTTAATGGCGGGTCTGGGCTTTTTCATGTCTACAATAAACCATTGGGGCATTCCATTGAGTTCTCCATTAAACGGGTCACTGTGCCAGGTAGTACTCTTATCTCCGTCAAAGATCTTGCTCACTGCCCATCCGTCGTTCCATTGTGAACGGTAATCAATCACTTCCCAGGTATTTTTCTCCCAGTCGTAATCACCCGTCGGCTTTTCACCCGCCCAGGTCGATACATCTGCCACATAAGAATAGGGAGCATTGGCCCAGTTAGAGAGGATGGTTACCCTGAAATAGCGGGCGATCACTTTCTCAGGCAATTCAAAGATCTGCATCAGGTTTGATTTCGGTATTTCAGGAAGATCAAGTACTTCTGTCCAGTCTGTCCCGTTCATGCTGGTTTCGAATTTGACATGTTTGGGAACGGCCTCTGCTTCGTCCTGCCTGTTCACCCAGGTAAAGCCTTCAATCAATTTATACTCGTTCATATTCACTGCGAACCATTGAGGCATTCCACTGAGGTCAGTGTGCCAGTAGGTATTGCGGTCGCCGTCCCAGATGCTTTCAACCGGGAAGGTAGGCTGCCAGACTGATGAGGCATCCAATACAGTCCATTTTTCTTCCAAAGGCAGGGTTTCCACATTCCCTTTGATGACATAATATACCGTTTTGAACTCTTCACTGACCGGTATCTTCCCTTCCGTTGCCGATTGAATGGTAACCGGCAGCAGGTACTCGTTGACGAAATTGGCCCGGTGAGGCTGTATAGTTATGTTCAACTGGTCGGAGACCCTGCTGCCATCCGTGATGGTTAAGGTTGTCTTATCCAACGTTACGGCACCGTCCGGTAAAGGAAGATAGGATGTATTATGCTCAGTGTTGTAAGCTGCTACCAACGAATTGTCCATAGCTATTTGTGCAATAATTTCTCCCTGTTCATAATTTGTCGTTCCACCATAGGAAATGGAGAGCGGGAAAGTGGCATTCTCATCCAGATCAACTGTTTTGATAATTGGATTGTCTGCAGCTCCTGATAAAGAGATGTACATAAATTTCTCCAGTTCAATCACTTCCGAATAGGGATCGCTACATGAACTGAAAACGAAGACTCCCGCTATGGTACTTATAACTAATGCGATTATATTTTTCATACGATCAATTATTTGTTATCGGGTTATTAATTCCATCCCGGATTTTGCCAATCAGTGCCGGTATGGCTGAACATCTTGTCAATTTCGGTTTGAGGTATAGGATAAAAATAAAGTTTTTCCTTATATGAATCCCGTTCGAAGCTTACCCGCTGATAGCTGAAGCTATCATCTGTTCCTTTTGTTATCCTCATTCCTGTAACGTAATGCTCAGATTGTTCCATGATCTTCCATCTGCGAACATCGAAATAGCGGTGCCCTTCGTAAGCCAATTCAACGCGGCGTTCATTTCTATAACGTTTCTCAAATTCCTCTTTTGATAAACCGGCTGGCAGATCAGGCATACCGACCCTGCGACGGACCACGTTCACGGCATCGCGTGCGCTCATAGAGATACCATTGCCGATATTTATTGCCGTTTCCGGATTTCCGGTAGACTGATAGGCGGCTTCTGCAAAATTGAGATACATCTCCGCAAGGCGGAACATACGGAGTTCCCCGTCGGCGTTGTTATCGCGTCCCGATTTCCAGTTGTTATATTTCCGCAGATAGTAGCCGGTAAAGGTTGCCCTGCGATTGGTGGTTGAGATACCGTCGATACCTCCGACAAAGCTTTCACATGGCGCTGCAGGAACCGATTCAACCCGGACATTAATCTCCATATCTTTGATCTGTACAATATTGCCGGCATCAGATCCGACATCAAACCTGAGTTTGTGGCTTGCCTCACCCCATTTCCACCAACTCTGAGCACGATAGGGGGTGAGATCGAGTTCAAAATCGGTCCATTCATCAGTTTTATTCAAAACAACATTCTCCGGTGTGGATTGTCCTCCTGCCGGGTTCGGCTGCGCGAAAAAGAACTGTGCATTGGTGATATGGTTATTGCTCTTGTATTTAAACTTGAGTAAGATTGAACCGCTGGCGGCATCGATATTTTTACCGAGTGTTGTGGTGGGAACAAATGGATCGCCTCCCAGGGTTTCAACCGTGAACTCACCCGCTTCGTTTTCCGTTATCGAAACGTTGTTTCCCGAAAGCTCAAGTTTCAAGGGAAAGTGATCATCTCTTGCCAAACCGCCGGTAGCGCCCAAATCACGGACTGCTCCATTGAAGTAAATTGTTGCGTAGAAACGCGGATCACGACCTTCATAGGGGTTTTCGGGATCATATCCGGAACCCATGTTGATGACCGGTTGCAAATGCTGTGGATCAGCGTAACCGGTGATCGGCTGTAATCCGGTAGCCAGCATCTCGTAACTATCCACCAATTCCTGTGTCGGACATGCTCCGGCTGTTGTCTGCCCCGGTGTGGAGGGCATACCGTGATTTCCCCAGATATTTACCCTGTTTCCGGGATAAATGGTCTCTTTGTCACGTGCGCGTTGTTCGTCATGAGGAGTGATAAAATACAATTCGTACAGGTTTTGTGCTGCATTATCCGTCGGTTCTTCATTCCACAACTTGTAATCGTTCACCAGCAGGCTGGATAACGCATTCCCTGTTATTTGCGCTGCGTCACTCCATGTATAAGTGCCGTCTGAATAGAGAGGGCTGGCAGCATAAAGGATTGCCTGGGAGCGGATTGCCTGTGCAATGGCCCTGTTCATGATGTAGTTTTCCCCCGTTCTTACGGTCCAGGAAAATCCCAGGGTTGAAACCGGTTCGCTCATGGCAGCATCGCAATCGTCGAGGATCTGTTTGACCACTGCTGAAACCGGAGCACGCATATCCTGGCTGAAATCATGCGTTATTTCATAAGGTTCGGTTATTAGTGGAACCGCTCCATAACGTTTAATAAGTTGCAGATAATAAAGAGCTCTCAGTGTGTGTGCCTGCGCCTTCCAGGATGAAAGTTCTTCTTCGAGTGAAGCCAGTTCTTCAGCAGTTACTCCTTCAATTCTGTCAAGGAATATATTGCATTTCCGGATTGCCTGATAGATACCGCTCCAGGGTTGTCCGTCCACATTCCGATAGTTGGATGCCGAAAAAGCGTCTACATACCAGAGTGAAGCCAAAGAGCCCTGAAAAACCATCTCCGAACTTTGTGACTCATCGGTAAGTATTGCCTGGTTGATATCAGGCATGATCCTTGCCCCGTAGCAGGAGTTCAGATATCCTCTAACGCCATTTCTTGTAGCAAATAACTCATCAAGCGAGGAACGACCGTCATATTCAAGCTCTAAAGCATCATTACATGAAGCGGCCAATACCAGCGTGATAAAGATAATTAATATTTGAAAATATTTTTTCATTACCTTCCAGTTTTAAAAATTAATACTCAATCCGAGATTATACAAGCGGTATACGGGTATTGCTTCAATACCGCCCGAAAAGTGTGCTTCCGGCCCATAGACATTATGTTTCAATTTGTCCCATGTCACGAGGTTTTGACCACTGAAATATAATCTCACTCCATTGAAGACGTCAAAGGTGTAGCCGATCTCAAGATTCTTCAAACGGAGATAAGACTTATCTTCAAGGAAGAAATTACTTGCTTCATGATTGGAGTTTTTCTGTGCCGACAATGCCGGATATTTAATCTCTTCGCCGTTGGCATAACGTTCAGGTGTCCAGGCTGCTTTGTGCCATTCTGTATAAACACCCTCAAAAGAATATTCTACACGTCCCAATGACATATCAACCGTCCAGTAATCGGCAATACCCTGGAAAAGGATGCTCATATCGAAATTTTTATACTTGAATCCTCCGTTGAAAGCATAAAAGAAGTTAGGCAATGTTCCATGCCCGAGAGGGGCGCGGTCCTTGTCATTGATCTTTCCATCTGCATTCAGGTCATAATATTTCAGATATCCCGGAGAAGGAGTGCCGATTTCGTAAACAAGTCCGCTGTTATCTATTTCCTCCTGACTGTTGAAAAATCCGTTTCCATTATGGTCATCAACAATATAGCCCCAGGCTTGTCCGATCGGATAACCCTCGCTGCGGATGGGATAGGCATAATCAGCCGCTCTTTGACTCTCGTCCCAGAATATGATCTTGTTCTTATTATGAGCGACCCATCCTCCCAGGGAAATATTCAAATCAGGTGTGATATCCTTGTTATAGCCAAGGGTGATTTCATATCCTTTGTTTTCAAATATTCCGACGTTTGTTTTTGGGTAGTTGTCCATTGGTACACCTTGGTATTCAGGTGTCTTGGAGGTTGCGCTTGTTACGCCGTTTTCTGTTCTTTCGTTATAGAGATCAACAGAAAGGGAGAAGTTATTCAGCAGGGTCAGATCAATTCCGTAGTTCTTCTTAGTGATGATTTCCGGATCAAGGTATGGGTTGGCAACCTGGCCTTCATTCACGTTATGGCCACCCAGGAACCCGAAACCGCCGCCGGTCAGTGTAACGTTGTCGAGGTAGACATAGCGGCCTATACCCCGGTCGTTACCGGTTTTACCCCATGAGGCACGAAGCTTAAGATAGGTCAGGATCGGATTATCTTCGAGAAAGGTTTCATTAGTGGCTACCCAGCCTGCGGAGAGCGCCGGGAATGCCGTGAAGCGATTTTGCCGGGAATATTGTTCTGATCCCGAATAACCCAGATCAGCCCTTACCAGATAACGATCGTCATAACCGTAACCAATCCCAATACCTGAATTGGACCGCTTATAAGGCAACCCTCCACCGGCTTTGCTCAGGTGCTGATAGAAGCTGTATGCCATGGCATTGATATCGTGTACGCCGTTAAAGCGACGTTGATAGTTCAGCACACCCTTATAGTTCAGGTTGTAATAAAAGCTGGCGCTTGAACGATATTCCAAAGGTGTATTCACCTGTGTGCCGAATTTTTGAAATTCCAATTCGGAATAGTCTTTGGTGCGAATCCATTGTTCATAGACGCGGTTGGTATACAGGCCTTTCACGGCATTGGTCTGATAGCCGTAGCTACCGCTGATACTCAGCCCCGGAGTGATGAAGCCAAGATCCAACTTGGGCATAAACTGTGCATAGATATTGGTAACCGTATATTGGTCATAACCCAGACGATTAATCAGCGCCCATGATGTGATGGGTTCGGTTTCGGTAACCACTACCTCACCTCCGCTGATGTCTCCGGTTTCCGGATCTTGCACAAGCGGTGTTGTAGGGCCGTAAACATAGGGAGGAAGTGTGAAGAAGCGGTACCAGATCCTGTTCGCAAATCCGTCCCAACTGCCTCCGTGGCTGACTTCAACCGAATGTCCCCCGGGTGTTCTTTCCCTTTTGATGTTTCCACTCAGGTTGAGTCCGATAGATAGATATTTGGCAAGCTTTACATCCACATTTGACCGGATATTGGCCCAGATAAACTGGTTATTAGGGTTATACTGGGTTGTTGAAGGATCGACTTTCCACATACCGTCCTGGTTCAATACATTGACATTCGTATAGAATACGGCTCTATCGTTTCCCCCTGTCAGATTCACGTTGACACGACTCATCTGGGTAATATCTTTCGCGTTCATTGCTCTCCAGTTGTTGTTGGGAAAATAATCAGGATTCTCACCTGAAAGGAACCCGTCGACCGCTGTTTTACTGAAATAGGAGTACTCCCCGTTGCCATCGTTGAACCCGGCCTGATTGCGAAGTTGTACAAAATCGGCCGAGTTAATATGCGGTGGGGTTGTTGTCCTTTGTTCCAATGTATGATTTATCGTAACATCTATCTTAAGGGGCTGTTTGACTCCCCGTTTGGTTGTAATGACAACCACCCCATTGGCCCCCTGTATCCCGTACAATGCCTGGGCTGATGCATCTTTCAATACATTGATAGATTCCACTTCGTTGGCGGTGATATATTCAAAAAGCTGATTGGCATTGTAGTCGTAAGGAAAACCGTCAATGACGACCATCGCCGTACCCCCGTTGGGAGATGAATATCCTCGTACCCAAAGTTGAGTATTTGTACGTGCGGGCTCAGAGTATGTTTCACGTGTGAGAAGCCCCGGTAAACGTCCTGCCAGCGACATAGAAAGATTGGCTACAGGGGAGCGTTCCAACTCTTTCCCCGTAACCCTGGCAATCGAACCGGTCACTTCATCTTTGCGTTGCGTATAATTACCCAGAAAGACTTTTTCATCGAGATCGAATGTTTCGGCCCGCTTCAAAGTAACCTCCTGTGTTCCACCAAACGCTTCACTGATATCAAGACTTTGAGAAACATAACCGAGCAAAGAGAACGTGAGGTATTTACTTTCGTCGCTGATAGTAATATCATAACTTCCGTTTTGATCGGTGATCGTAATGTCTTTACCACTTTCAGATGTGATCAAAACTCCTTGCAGGATACGGCCGTATTCGTCTTTAACCGTCCCGTTCACTTGCGCATTGAGGGAGAGAGTCCATAATAGCATGCAAGTAAACGCCAATAGAGATCTTTTAATTGAATTATTCATAGATAGATCTATTTTTTAAATTAAAGAAATGGTTACCAACCCGGATTTTGCCAGTTATCTCCTGTCAGGGCCAACATGATGTTGACATCGTTCAACGGAATTGGAAATTTTAAAAACTTATTCTGATAACATAAGCGTTCCCTGGAAACAGGACCTCTTGCATACGTATAGCTGCCGTCTGCGTTACGGGTGATATGAGCAGCGGTGATCCAGCGGTCTGTTTTTTCGAGATTGTCACCGGGCTTGTGCCAGCGGCGAACATCGAAATAACGGTGTGCTTCGAAAGCCAGTTCCACTCTCCGTTCATTACGGATACGAAGAATAAGTTCTTCTTTGGAAAGTCCTGAAGGAAGCGGAGGCATATTTACACGGCCTCTGATGGCGTTGACCGCCTGGTATGCTTCTTCTATATGACCTGCCTCTGCGGCTGCTTCCGCCAGGTTAAGATATACTTCCCCGAGCCGCATTACTTTGGCATAAGCATGTCCTGCTGTTACCACTTCCTGTCCGGAATTGGGATGGAGGAATTTGCGGAGGAAATATCCGGTACGGGTTGCTTTACGCGTTGTCGGATGGCGTCCTGTCTGTGGTTCACCTGTCCAGGTGGCTATGATACGGGTACGGTAACCTTTACCTGCCGGGAAGTTTTCCACACTCTCCGATGTTTCGTCGAAAATCCAGTAACAGGTTCTTTTTGACCCGTTATAATAGATAGAGGCATAAAAGCGAGGATCCCGGTTCTCATAGGGATCTTGCGGATCGTAGAGTGTATTATTGGGGTTATAGTTTGCTTGCAGGTGGGTAACCTCATCAAGATACGGTTTTGAGAGATCAAGGACCGGTTGCCCGTCAATGGTCTCGAAACAATCGACAATCTCCTGTGAAGGGCAGGAACCCGATTTGTAACCCATTACCGCACCGATCCCCTCGGTATTGATCCAGTCCTGACCGGCATTGGTCTGGTAGATAGTCTCCTTGTCGGTCGGATTGCTCTCAAAACCCATATTGTTGCTAAAATATTCATTGAATAGTTTTGCCGCATCATTGGGGAGATGCACATCCGGATTATCTTTCCATGAAGAGAACTGGACCTGGTCGTATAATTGGTAACCGTTATTCCTCAAATTAGCCAAAGCCTGTTTGCTTATCTGGTAAGCTTCTTCCCAATAGTTTTCACCTCCGTTGTAAAGCGGGCTTGCGGCATAGAGGGACATTCTCGATTTGATGGTTTCCGCGACCGCCTTGGTAAAGCGGAACCCTTCATTACTCGTAGTAATCCTCCACTCCAGATTCGGGCTCGACAGAGCTGCATCGCAGTCTTCGAGGATGAATTGTACCACATCGTAGTAGGAACCGCGTTCGGTGGTCGAGAAATCGTCAGTATAGATATAGGCGGTTCTCTCAATAGGCAGCCCACACCCGAAAAATTTAAGTAATACCATGTAGTAATAGGCGCGTAACAGGTGCGCTTCCGCTTTCCAACGAGAACGGTTTGCCTCACTTTTTACATTTGCATTGTCGATATTATCCAGGAATACCGTACATTTGCGAATACCGGTCCACATACGGACCCAGTAGTTTCCATTACCAGCACCGTTATTTGCCCAATCCTCATTGAAACTGAAATGGTTTGCAGCCGATACGTTACCGCTATACAGCAATCCCGAAGTGATCCATGATTCGGCTTCGGCATCCGTATCCCATGCTTCATCACTCCAGTCTACCGGTCCACGCATATAGAAATAATATCTCTTACCTTCTCCCGGAATGTAATTATAGCAGGTATTCAGATATGCTGCCGTTTTTTCATCATCTTTAAAAACATCCTCAAGAGATATTTTGCCATCGGGAGCCTGGTCCAGTGCATCAGTGCATGAAAAGAGAAATAGCGTGAATAGAAGCGCCAGACCTCCGGTTTTTATTATCATATTATTATTCATCATTATATCGTCAATTTATCTGGTTAATAAACTTAGAACTTGATATTTGTGCCGAAGCTGAAAATACTGGTCTGCGGATATCCGATAGAGTCATCGTTTTCAGGATCCAGATGCCCCGGCCTGAATTTAGGTGACCAGGTAAATACGTTTTGACCATTCACAAAGAGTCTTAAATTGGAAATACCTAACATCTTAAGGGAGTTTGCCGGAAGTGTATAGCCAATTTCAAAGTTTTTCAAACGGAACAGGTCACGGTCAAAAACAAAGAATGAGTTGGCTTTGTGATTGGTTGATTCCTGTGTGTGCAGGGCGGGATAGGTGATTTCCTCTCCATTTTCCCAGCGTTCTTTTGTCCATGCTTTTTTATGATAAGGGAAATAGGTGCCGCGGATAGTGTACTCATAAGTGCCCTGTTGTGCATAGGTTGAATTGAATTTTGCCAAACCCTGGAAGAAAATATATGCATCAAAACCTTTCCATTGAGCGGAAAAAGATGCCCCGTAACTGTAACGCGGGATATTTCCCACACCAAGCGGAGCCTGGTCCTTGTCATTGACAATACCGTCATCGTTCAGGTCTTTGTAGACAAAATCACCCGGTCCCGGGGTTCCAAAATCGTAAGTTACACGGTTGGGGTCTGCCAGTGTTTCTTCAGTCCAGTAACCGTTGTCCTGATCCCAGTCAATGACGTATCCCCAGCTTTGTCCCAGAGGATAACCGGTGGAACGGTATTGGTAAGCATAGGTTTCATCGCGGGGGACTTCGTCCAAAGTAATCACTTTATTCCTGTTGTAAGATACCTGACCCTTTACATTAATAAATAAATCACTGTTCACCTGCTTATTATAACCTAATTCAATTTCATAACCCTTGTTGGATATTTCCCCCATATTTACTTTGGGAATATTTCCAATAGGTGTTCCCTGCCATGAGGGGATACTCTGTCGTGTTAAAAGGATCTGGGAGCGGTTTTCACGGAATAGATCAAACTGACCTGTGATATCTTTCGTGATGGAAAAGTCAAGCCCGAGATTATACTTGTCGGCAGTTTCCCAAGTCAGCATTCTGTTACCCAGCAATCCCTCGTTTACACCTTTCCCTGCAGCAAGGCTTCCCGAGAAACCTCCGCCCATGGTGATGTCATCAAGATAGAGAAAGCGGGCACTACCCATTTTGTCATTACCGACTTTTCCATAAGAAGCCCTGATTTTCAGAAAAGTAATGGTCGGATTATCGAGTAGAAACGCTTCGTTTGAGATAGCCCATCCTGCCGATATAGAGGGGAATAATCCGAATCGTTTCTCGGGGGAGAACTGTTCCGAACCATTATAACCAAAGTTAGCTTCGGCGAAATAGCGTGAAGCATAATCATAGGTAGCACGTCCTGCAAAACCCAATACATTGAAGGGGATCTGAGCACCCCCCGAATCCCAGTAGTCTCTTTCGGCGCGGAGCATACCCCCTATTGTATGTTCACCAAAGGTGCGGTTATACAAAAGTTGTCCCTGCACATTGATATTGTATCTTGAACCTTCGGAATAGGACATTGAGAAATTGTCCTGTTTCAGTTCATGTACTGAAAAAGTGAGTTCATCGGTATTCGGGTCAATGAATGCCTGATAATCTGTTTGGAACATATTTCCCCGTGTCATATTGTTTCCGTAAGCGTCATAGGAAATCATCCCTTTCAGAGAGAGGCCATTTGTGATCGCTCCCAAATCGAAATCAAGACCGAATGAAGAATTCAGGTTTGAACGGGTGTCGAGATTATAACCATACCAGTTCATAATCATAATGGGCGACCGGTCGGCATAATGGCCTACATTCAGATAGGTAGGGTCGAGCGGACGATCGGCCGGTACGCCGAATCCGGGGATAGTGGAAGGACCCGGAGAGATCGGCAGGATTGTTTGGGCCTGATAGATCATGTCACGTACCAACCAGTTCCTGTCACCTCCATACATAACGCCCGGGTTAGGCATATTCACTTTTTCAATATAGGTGCCTAAATTGAGGTAGGCATTCATCCATTTCGTTACTTTATAATCGATATTGGATCGGAAATTGTAGCGGTCTAACTTGAATGACGGATCATATTTCAGGATATCTTTCGAAAGGGTGTTCATGTTCCCACCCTGGTGAAGATAACCTACGTTCATAAAGTAAGAAACCTTGTCCGTTCCGCCGCTCATATTGGTGTTGACCGTGGTTTGCGGCGACCACCGTTTGATCAACATCCTGTACCAGTTATTGTCCGGGTACATCCATCTTCTTACAGCAGCTTTGGATTCATAATCCGGATCGTTTGGGTCGAGCCCTGTAAGCGGATTCTGGAACTTTTCAATGATATCCGGTGTGAATTGAGGGTCAAATCCGTCATTTATCATCGCTTCATTACGGAGATTCATGTATTCAACCGATCCGGGCATTTCCGGTTCCCGCGTGAGTTTAGAGTAACTCTGGGTAACATTTACCGATAGCTCAGGCTTACCTTCTTTGCCGCGCTTTGTGGTAATGATCAATACCCCATTCGCACCGCGTACACCAAATACTGCTGTTGCAGAAGCGTCTTTCAGTACCGAGATGGATTCAACCTCATTGATATCGAGCGTTCGGATATTATCCCGGGGAACACCATCAATAAGGATCAACGGATTGGTCCCGTTAATGGTACTTGCTCCACGCAGATACATGGTTGCATCGTCCACACCGGGTTGTCCCCCCACACGCTGCATTGATGTCAAACCGGCAATGCGGCCTGACAGCGCGTTAGCGAGACTTGGAGATGTGGAAACCCGCAAATCGCCGGTACTTACCGTGGAGATAGCACCTGTTACTGAAACTTTCTTCTGAACTCCGTAAGCCACTATAACGACTTCCTCCAGGAGTTCTGCATCTTCATTAAGGACTATGTTGATGGATGTCCTTCCTTTCACATCTATTACCTGGCTCTCCATACCCACATAAGATACTTCGATTTTTGCATTCGGCGGAATATTGGAGAGGATATACTTTCCGTCAAAATCGGTAATCGTCCCTTTTTCGCCTTCCCCAACAACCCTGAGGGTTACACCGATGAGAGGTTCATTCTTTGTGTCCGTTACGAATCCTGTAACGGTAATATTTTGTGCAAATATTCCGATTGAATACATGCATAAAAAAAAGAACATGAGCCTTTTCCCAACATTTACTGGAATTGTCTTTTTCATTCTTTCATTTTTTAGATTATTAAATATGAAAATTATTTGCTTTTAAGGTGGTATATAACTATTTTTTTAAGTGTTTGCTCAATTATTTTATAATGAGTCAGTAAGGGCATTATTTATTTCTTTGTCAGAACTGGAAATTCTCTATTCCACAGTTTGGCTTTTTTTAATAATCACTCATAATCGCCTGATGAATTAATAATAAATATACTTTGTTATATTTGTGTTTAATTTTTGTTGTGATGTATTTTTTGGAATGGGAAAATTAAATTAGTGACGTTCCCTCTAGCATCATCCTTTTCCATTTTCTCACCATGGATATTTAGTGACAGTATGCCTCAAATAGTATTACTGTTCCTGTTTTTGGAAAATTAGTCATTGCTTTTTTCTTGCATTTTCTCTTTAACTCCTAATTCACATGATTAATGAAATTTAGAAAGAGGCCATCACAATATTGATAACCTCTTTCTAATTTATCAGTAGTAACCTACATGAATTGGTAGGGACTTCCATGGACCTAAACCACATGTATTTTCAATTTTTACCATTAATGTATAATTACCTGATTTATTAAATATGATACCACACGTAGTACCTGTTGAGATTAATTCATTTTCTGGTTCATCAGGCATTATGCTCCAATGAAAATAATATGGCGTTGGAGCATTATTGCTTACATAAGCATAATAAAATACCCTTATTCCAAGAGAAACATTACTACTTGGTCCCGATATATCAGTAGGAATTGGTGTAATACAATCTATTGAGTTATTAACTGCTGGAATAGTTAATAAACTTGATAATAAATCTTGACTCTTCGTATTTTCTTCTCTCATTACGTTCTCCTGACTAAAGAGACCATAGAAGTAAAAAACGCATAAGATTATTATTAAATATTTTTTCATATTATAAAATTATTTAATGACTAGTGATTTTGTTTTTCAATTCACATGATGAGTATTTTATAAAATACCCATATATGAATGTCTGGCGGAGTAGAGTTTTTCATTATTATATAATTTATCTTTTAAATTTTTTTTAGATGACAAATAATTATTTCTGGGAGATTTAGGCGAATCTAATCTTCCTTTGTATTT
>ENA-UOOI01001055-UOOI01001055.1-fermentation-metagenome-genome-assembly--contig:-NODE-1055-length-31060-cov-3.642025_pt1 | contig 31060 bp, 29 predicted proteins | sample MGYA00245779_ERZ724027 | MGnify/ENA primary metagenome ERZ724027 (study PRJEB28704, sample SAMN03018318) | fermentation metagenome | biome: anthropogenic terrestrial biome; feature: soil; material...
TAGGGTTCAACACAAATAGTTCCGTATACTTTAATAAAAATACGAACATCCTATGAAACCGACATGTTTAAAATAATCATTCAACACCCGAAGGGAATAATTATTTTACATATCAAAGGTTCCCTACACCGAAAAGAAAAAAAATAAAATAATCGTATGAAAACTGTGTATAGGGACCATTTTTGGATAGAGAATAGTATGTAAAAAAGACAAACGGATAGAAAATGTTGATGATAAATAGGGAGGGGGAAAGAAAAAAAAGAAATGCATCTAAACTTCTTTTAATCACATATTTACCACTTATATATTAAATTTTGTAATATTTTGTAAGTTTATTATTAATAAATTTGTATCTAAATATCGACCATGTGTTATATATTTGTGACAAATATTAAAAGTCACAGTTAAAATGCGAACCCAAAAGTATGAACTCGGGATTGATAAAATATGTCAATCCGATGAAAGAATTGTAGTCGATATTAATGAAATTCCTTATCCTACGGCTGTTTATATCCAGTCGAAAGAAGAGGTTATATTGAACCGGCGCGCTTATAAAACTCTTGGAATGAGGGAGGGAGAAGTATTCGACCTGACGACCTGGAAAAGGATCAATCCTTATTTGAGCGATGTATTAAGAAAAATAAACCAGGACATTCTCAGTGATCAGAAAATGCATGTCATTCTTTTCAATGGTAAGCATGAAATAATGAACTATTCCCTGAGCCGTATTACAAATTCGTCGTTAGGAAAAATTTGTATTGTCCATTTCTCAAGGGCATCGGAAAAATATTCGGTAGCTTCGATCTCATCCCTCTATTCTGTAAAAGAGGAAATAGCGAAACTAAAACCCTATTTGAACCGAACGGGTAAGATTATGCATGAGAGCATAATGAAAAAATATTTCAGAGAAGAGAATCAGCAGCTCACGTTAGACGACCTGGTCTATTATGAAAGGGAATTACGTATTATCCAGAAAGCATATCCCTCGCTGTCCCATCGTGAAGTCATCCTTTGCGGATTGCTTGTAAACGATATGGACAGCAAGGATATTGCATCAATCACCAACAGGACCCTGGATGCGGTGTTCGTAACAATCCACCGTATCAACAAGAAACTGGATATACTTAACAAGAAGCAATTAGTGGATACGCTCAAAGAACTGGTAAACCAGAAAGAGCAAAATCAGCATGTTGCCACAGAAGCAAAAAGCTAATTTATCCGTTTATACGATGCCCTTTTAATTGATATATCTTCCCGTAAGGAGTTTCATCGTCCTCGAACTGTATTTCGAAGTAGATACTGTCGGAATTCAATATTTTTCCGTTCGATATTTTTATTCCGATACCTTCCTCGCTGATTTCACAGGTAGATAATTTTGTTTCGAAGGTGCCGTTTTTTTCGTCTGCAGCCGCTTTTACCTGGAATTTCCAGAATTTCACTTCCGAATCTTGAATGGTAATCGAGTCATTTCCGGCAGAGGTGTCTTTCAGGGTGATCACCTTGAAAGGACCAAATATGGTGGTCGAATCATTGTAAGCCGTGACTTCCCATTGGCCTGTAATCTTAACTGAATTGGCAGTATCGGTCAATTCTTTGCTTTCTGTTTCGCGTTCACACGATGCAAACACACCCAGGATGATCAATCCCAGTAAATATATATTTTTTTTCATTACTGTAATAGTGTAGTGTTATAAATAAGTATGTGTATTGGCCAAAAGGGCAGGAAGAAGCATTCTTCCATCATGCCATGGCCTGCGATTGAAAATAGTATAGTTATCTGAATCAGCGGATATACAGCGTTTTCAAGTGTGCTTTATTGCCATTCCTTACAAGGATGGTATAATTGCCCGGAACGGGCCTGGTGGGCAGCACGGTATGAAAACGGGTGAGGCTCTGGCTGTAAATAACCTCTCCGGCTCCGTTGGCAGCAGTGACCGTTGCCGATGATTCCAAACGTCCCCAGTTGTTCACGCAAACCCGGTTGTACTTGTCCAGATAGATCAAGATCGAGGGATCGTTCTTTATTTCGGGCAATGATGTACCTGGCTCGTCCGACTCTTCATTTTCATCTGTATTCCCGGGTTGTTGTTCTTCGGGAGTTGGTTCGGGCTCGGTCGGCTTATTCTCTTCGGGTAGGGGGGTCGATCCACCGCCGGGCGTCTCATTACCGGGTGTGGAGGATGACCGCGCCCTTCCGATGATCTTATCCGGAAGGATGGAAGCGGATAAAGACCGGTCATATACGTTTGTCTCTTTACCAATGACCGGCTCCACATTTCCGGCAAACCACCAGTTGTTCACAACTCCGTCTTTGTTCGTGTAGTTAACGGTGTTGTTGGCTACTGTTATATTAGAGGATTTTCCCAAACTTTCACTCCAATTGGCGGCATATAAACCTATGTTGGTGAAAGATTGGCGGCTTCCATATATTTTGTTATTCCTGATTGTCATATTGTTTCCGCCGGCGATGCTTATTCCATATTGACCTGCATTAACAACAATATTGTCTTCGGCTATCTGGTATGAACCTCCAAAGTCGCCTAATATTATCCCCCCGCCGGACGGAGAAGGGCCACCTCCCCGGAGCCAGTTTCCTTTCACTACGATGGGGCTTTGCGCCGTTCCATGCGATTGATACAGGTTGATAATGTCATCGGGTGAACTCTTGCCAGGGAAGTTTTCACATACATTGTAGCTGATACTATTTCCGGTACCGGAAACTTTATCAAATTGAGCCATTTTGCCGATCGTTCCTCCTCCTTCCGGCCCCACGACATTCGTCATATCGTTGTATTCAAATTTGATACTTTGTGACTTATGTGCTACCAATCCCGATTGTATATTTTCAAATGTGTTGTCCACAATGGTGATATTTTTACAGTTATCCAAAGAGATAGCTCGTTTTATCGAAGCACCGCTCAACTTATTGTTCCTGATAATCACATTCTCACAGTTATACAATACTATAAGGGATTGGTCACCGTTCGTGATCTCCAATCCTTCAATTACGAAATTGGATTTGCCTACGTGCTGAATCGCGGCAGACTTGGTGTACGATCCGGTATACCTGGCACCCTGCCCATAAGATATATGGAAAGGGAAGCACAATAATACCACACCCAGAATGATGATGTAGTTTCGTTTCATCTTTTTTCTCCTTTTCAATTAAATAGTGTGTTTGAATAAAATAGTGTGTTTAAAAATATAAGCCAAATTGATCCGGTTACATTCAGCGGAAACTCTTATTACGATTTCCCCGATGGCCTGTCGGGAGAGAGCATGCTTGATTTTCCTATAGGGTTACTTCCACCGAAAGCAACCTGTTCAATGTAGCTTGTTGTTTGATTGCACTGCAAATGTACGTCTTTATCTTCTTATATCATGTTAAAAAGCAGGGAAATAGGTGAGTATTTTCCTAAATTAAAAAGAATTAGGTCCAATTAACGGAAAAATTTCATTATATATAATAATTGTGAAAATAAAAAGCGCTAGAATCAAGTGCCACACCTGTTCCTGTAAAATAATGTTCCGGTTCTGTAATGTTATGTAAGGATATTTTTGATGCAAATGATTCATCTTCAATATATATTTGCGGTACTTAACTAATTTAGTTAAGAATATTAGCGGTGCACAGAATGAAATTTTGTCATTGCCAATAAAAAATAAAAATCACAGTTTACGGTTTTTGCATAATTACTGTCCTTTTTCTACTGCAGTATGACGGTATTGTGTAATTACCTGAAAAGAAAATTCAAAAAAATGAGAAAAATTATTTATCTGCTGGCGCTTACTTGCGTTACCGCTTCATGTGTGCAAGTGAAAGATATCTCCTATTTCCAGCAAACCGAGCAGGGGCAGACCGTACTGAATAGTACAACATATGATGCCCGGATCAAACCCAAAGATATCCTCTCCATTACTGTAGTGAGCAGCGAGCCTGCCGCATCGAGGAGATACAATCTCATCGCGCCGCAAGTTGATGAGAGATTGACTTCTATTCAGTCTCAGCCTTCGTTACAAACCTATCTGGTGGACAATGATGGAAATATTAATTTCCCTTCTTTGGGTGTGTTGAAGGTAAAGGGATTGAGTGTCAAAGAGTTGGAGAAGGCTATAGAAAAACAGCTGAAACCTTTCTTTACAGAAGAGATGCCGGTGATTACCGTCAGGATCATGAATTATTCCGTGAATGTGCTGGGTGAAGTGCTCAGGCCGGGGACGTTTGTAACAACCAACGGCCGGATGACCATCTTTGAAGGATTGGCTATGGCCGGGGATCTTACCATATATGGCCGTCGCGACAATGTGAAAATACTGCGGGAAAATGAAAATGGGGAAAAGATTATCTATACGTTGAATCTCAACGATAAAAAACTGTTCGACTCCCCTGCCTTTTTCTTAGAACAGAATGATGTGGTATATGTAGAGCCTAATCAGACGAGGGCCAACTCTTCCAAATATGGGGCAGCAGAGAATTATCGGATTTCCACTATATCGGTATTGATATCTTTGGCCACACTGGGAGTTACCATTTTTGCAATGTCGCGATAAACCTTACAAAATAAAAATTATGAACAAGTATTCGGAGGTCGAAGAAGAATTTATCGCGCTGTCAGAGAAGAAAATCGACGTGATGGCCATCCTGATGAAATATTTGTCTTATTGGAAATGGTTTTTACTGTCCATTATCCTGTGTCTTGCCTTTTCCGTAGTTTATATCTATTTTACGTTGCCGAAATACGAGATTACCACTTCGATCCTGTTCAGAGATGATCAGAAAGGCGGGACTGCAGAGATGAATATCTTTCAGGAAATGGGAGTAATCACCAGAAGGAACAATGTGGATAATGAGGTCGAGATACTGAAAAAGTCATTGATTGCAGAGAGCGTAGTCAGGGAACTCAACCTGCATGCTTCTTACATTGAAATGAAACCTTTGATTCCCGGTTTGGATAAATTACTTCCAGACTTCCCTAAGCGGAGTATTGCCGTTCTGTACGGCGATGAATTACCCGTCATGGTCAGAATGCCGGAAGATAAACTAAACACCTTGGCAAAGAATGTAACATTCGACCTGTTGGCTTATCCCGATGGCAGTTACCTGTTTGCCGGAAAGTTTAAAGGCGACAAATACCAGGTGAAGGTTGCTCCGAACGACACCCTGGTGGAGTTACCCTTTGGTGAACTCCGGCTTTCGAAAGGCAAGGTAAGACCGAAAGAAGAAATGTGGATCAAGGTGATGATTCAGCATCCGCTGAATGTGGCTAACGGATTTTTGAATTCGTTGGAGATAGAATTAACTTCAAAAAATTCTTCGGTGGCGGACATCACGTTGATTGCATCTAACATGCAACTGGGGAGGGATTTCCTGAAGGAGTACATCGAGTCGTACAACGAGCGTGGGGTAAGAGATCAGATGGAACTGGCCGACAGAACATCGAAGATCATTGACAACCATCTTTCTAATTTGAGTAATGAATTGAGCAATGTAGAAGATCAGGCGCAGGATTTCAAACAATCGAGGGGACTGACCAATATTGCTTCGCAGGCAGATCTGTACAATTCACAACTGGCAAGCGTGGGCCAGAGGAAAATGGATGTCGAGTCGCAATATGCCATTGTATCTAGCCTGTTAACTTTTGTACAGCAGAAGAGCGGGCACAGCCAGCTTATCCCGGCTAACTCCGGCATCCAGAGTCCTGTATTGATTTCCCAGATCACCACGTACAACGATTTGGTGCTGGAACGAAACAGGCTGGCACGGATTGCCTCCAGCAGCAATCAATCAATGATCGACCTGAATAATCAACTGGAATCTACTTTCCACTCCGTGGTTTCGGGTTTACAAAACGAAAAGAACAACCTCGATATCCAGCAGCGGGATATTAACACGGAGTATTCGCGCAATAATGCAAGGATCAGGGCAATACCCCAACAGGAACGGGCTTTCTCCGATATTACACGCCAACAGAATATCAAGGAAGAGTTATTCCTCTATCTGCTCCAGAAGAAAGAGGAGCGCTACATGAACATGACAGTAGTGGTACCCAATTCCAAATTCGTCGACAACATTCGTGTGAGGGGAATAGTATGGCCGAAAAATAGGCTTATCCTACTCATATTTTTTGGCCTCGCTTTGATACTGCCTATAATAGGGATTACAATAAGAGATCTGATTCGTTATCAGGTAGAAAGCAAGGAGGAATTGGAGGAAATCTCATCGATCCCGTTGCTGGGAGAAATTCCCCGTACCACTCAGACGCAGGCCGTTGCGCTGAAAGAGGACAATCACGACAGTTTTAATGAAATGCTGAGGCTTTTGCGCGCCAACCTTCTGTTTGTTATCGACAGCAAAGACAAAAAAGTGATCAACATGCTGTCCAGCATCAGTGGGGAAGGGAAATCGTTCGTATCCCTCAACCTGGCAATGAGCCTCGCACTGCTTGACAAAAAAGTCTTGTTGGTCGAACTGGACATCAGGAAACCCAAACTGGCCAAACAACTGAGTTTGGACAATAAACAGGGAATCACACTCTACCTGTCCGGCTATCTTGATAAGCAAGAACTGGTAAAACCATCGGGGATCCATCCTAATTTATCCGTGATTACTGCCGGATCGATTCCGCCGAACCCGAACGAGTTATTGGCAAAACCGGTACTGGACGAACTTATAAATGATTTAAGAAGTGAATACGATTTTATCATTGTGGATACGGCGCCGATAGGGATGGTTTCCGACGGCTTTTTATTGAACCGTATCGCAGATGTGAACCTGTACGTTACCCGTGCCGGATTCACACCGAAAAAATACATAGAGGATGCCGACAGGTATTTTCATGAGAATAAACTCAAGAAGATGTACTTTATACTTAATTCCGTCAATTTGAACGGGGCGAAATATCGGTATGGCTTCTATAAGAGATACGGATACGGATATTAATAATACGCAGACAGGAAACCCCGGCCGTTCTTTTTAAGTAAAATTACCTGATTCCGTTTGTTTGAGAAATAAAAAATAATGTTTAACATGTTAATAATGAGCAGCAAAATGGAACTCAATGGTGCGAATATAGTTCAACTTCCCAAGAATTTCGACAGAAGGGGAAATCTTTCCGTCATCGAAGAGCTCAGGAACACTCCATTTAAAATCAACCGTACCTACTGGATCTACGATGTCCCGGGCGGAGAGGTGCGGGGTGGTCATGCATACAGGCAAAACCAGGAATTTATCGTGGCGCTGTCCGGTAGTTTTGATGTGATACTGGATAATGGGAGAGAGCGAAAAACATATTCCCTGAACCGCTCATATTACGGCTTATACGTACCTGAAGGAATATGGCGCCAAATGGAGAATTTTTCTACCAATGCTTTGGCTCTCGTGTTGGCATCTATCAAATTTGACCCTGCAGATTATATTTATGATTATGCGCTTTTTAAAGAATTGATCAAGGAAACGGGCAGTATAAATAATAAAAAAATCGTATGAAGAAGACAAATATTTATGATTGTTCAATGCTGGAAATAGACAAGCACCATAACGAAAAGGGGAACATCAGTGTAGTGGAAAACGGTAAGACCATTCCTTTTGATGTTAAGCGTGTTTATTACCTCTATGATGTACCCGGCGGTGAATCCAGAGGGGGGCATGCGCACAAGGAACTGCAACAATTTATCGTGGCGGCCAGCGGCAGTTTCGACGTTACGGTAGATGACGGCGAGTTAAAAAGGACCTTCACAATCAACCGGCCATACAGAGGCCTGTTGATTGTACCCGGTATCTGGAGAGAACTGGATAATTTCTCTTCGGGTTCTGTCTGTCTTGTATTGGCATCGACAGAATATTCCGCCGCAGACTATATAAGAGATTACAATGAATTCAAAGAATATAAAAATGATTCACCCATTATCTGACGTACAAAGTAAAAATATTGGTGATGACACCAATATCTGGCAATTCTGCGTTGTCTTGTCTGGAGCGCAGATCGGTCGAAATTGCAATATATGTGCCCATGTTTTCATTGAAGATGATGTGATTGTGGGTGATAATGTAACCATTAAGAGCGGAGTTCAACTATGGAATGGGATTTCCGTGGAAGACAATGTTTTCATCGGGCCGAATGTCACTTTTACCAACGAGTTGATCCCGAGATCGAAAGCATACGTAGTGGCCAATCTTAAAAACACTGTGGTAAAAAACGGGGCATCTATTGGTGCCAATTCAACTATACTTCCGGGAGTGGTAATAGGGGAGTATTCCTTTATTGGCGCCGGGAGTGTGGTTACCGGTGATATTCCTCCCTATGCCTTATTTTACGGCAATCCTGCCACCCAACACGGTTATATTACCGAAGAGGGTATTTTATTAAATATGGAAAAGAAGGATAAAAACGGGGTACGCTATATTGTAGAAACAGAGGGAACAAACGAGTAAATATAGAGTAAAAAATCAAATAATGATATGAAACCGATAAAATTTCTTGATTTGCAAAAGATAACCCGGAAATACTCCGCTGAAATTCACCAGGCTGCTCTACGCGTAATAGATTCGGGGTGGTATCTTCTGGGTGAAGAGACCGGCGTATTCGAAAAAAAGTATGCCCAATATATCGGTACCCAGTATTGTATAGGGGTTGCCAATGGTTTGGATGCCTTGCGAATCATCTTACGTGCTTATATTGAGATGGGCGTCATGAATGAAGGTGATGAAATTATCGTTCCCGCCAATACATTTATTGCTTCCATCATCGCCATTACAGATAACCGGTTGGTACCCGTGTTGGTTGAACCCGATATTGAAACTTATCAGATCGATGATACGAAAATTGAATCTGCTATTACTCCCAAAACGAAAGGGATCATGATAGTACACCTGTACGGACAATGCGCGTATACCGACAAAGTGAGTGAGTTGTGTAAAAAATACCGGTTAAAATTGATCGAAGACAATGCACAGGCATCCGGGTGCAGATTGAACGGTCGAACAACCGGCTCCCTGGGCGATGCCGCCGGACACAGCTTTTATCCCGGAAAGAATCTCGGAGCCCTTGGTGACGGTGGCGCCATTACTACCAGTGACAGGTTATTGGCCGAAAAAGTCAGGACTCTGGCCAATTATGGTTCGAGTATGAAGTACGTTTTTGAATACCGGGGCTATAATAGCCGGCTTGATGAGCTACAGGCGGCCATATTGAATGTGAAGCTTGTACGGTTGGATGAGGATAACCAACGCCGAAAAGAGATCGCTCGATACTATCTGGAACATATCACGAATCCTGAGGTTGTTTTGCCGGTGGTAAATGATTGGGAAGCACATGTATTTCACCTGTTTGTCATTCGTTCAGTGAGACGTGATGAATTACTGCGACTTTTGAACGACAAAGGAGTCCAGGCCCTGATTCACTATCCGGTTCCGCCTCATAAGCAAAAGGCATACGAAGGGTGGAATCACCTTCATTTCCCTGTTACCGAGCAAATACACCGGGAGGTGATAAGCCTGCCGATTAGCCAGGTGATTACGGATAAAGAAGCCGAAACCGTTGTAAATATCATAAATACTCTCTCTTAAGTTACTCAGGATAAATAGACAAGATGACGGAACAGAAAAATTCATACCGGCAGATCATGAAAGCGACTTCCCTTTTTGGTGGAGTGCAGTTTTTCCAGATACTGATCTCGGTGGTGCGCTCTAAATTCGTGGCGATACTGCTGGGGCCGGCCGGTATGGGGATTGTCGGACTGCTTACCGCTACTACCGGTCTGGTGAGCGGACTTACCAATTTCGGACTCGGCACGAGTGCCGTCAAAAATATCTCCGAAGCCAATGCCACCGGTGATAAGGACCGCATTTCCAAGGTTATCTCTGTTTTACGGCGTCTGGTATGGATTACAGGATTGTTGGGCACAGTGGTAACACTGTTGTTTTCTCCCTGGCTCAGTGAGTTTACATTCGGAAATAAAGAATATACATTCGCTTTTGTGTGGATTTCCATTACATTGATATTCAATCAGTTGAGTACTGGTGAATTGGTACTGTTACAAGCGTTACGACGGTTGCAACATTTGGCAAAAGCCAATGTATATGGTAGCTTGGCGGGATTGGTCATTTCTATTCCTCTCTATTATAAGTTCGGTATCCGGGGAATTGTGCCGGTCATTATTATCACCGCATTTATCACACTGTTTTTCTCGTGGTATTTCGGACGGAAGATCAAAATGGAAAAGATGACGGTCTCCCGGTCCACACTTATTAACGAAGGAAAAAGCATGATGGTGATGGGATTTATGATCAGCCTGAGCGGATTAATAACGCTGATTGCGGCTTATCTGCTTCGCATATTTATCAATCGTACGGGCAGCGTGGACGACGTGGGTTTTTATACTGCCGGGTTTACTATTATCAACACTTACGTGGGAATGATCTTCACTGCGATGGGAACCGATTACTATCCACGTCTCTCCGTCGTGGCCGCGGACAACCAGCAATGCAGGGAAAATATCAACCAGCAATCGGAGATAGCGTTGCTCATTCTGGCTCCTATTCTTATATTCTTTCTGGTTTTTGTGAATTGGGCAGTAGTGTTGTTATATTCTTCCCGGTTTTTAGTGATCACAGGCATGATCTACTGGGCATCCCTGGGCATTTTTTTCAAAGCCGTGAGTTGGGCCATCGCATTTGTGTTTTTGGCGAAAGGCGCCGGTAAGCTGTTCTTCTGGAATGAATTCATCGGGAGCTGCTATACCTTGCTCTTCAGTATGCTGGGGTATCACTGGGGTGGATTGACGGGTTTGGGATTCTCGTTCCTGCTCTCCTACCTCGTCTATCTCATACAGGTATTCGTAATTGCAAAAGTGAAATATCATTTTTCGTTCCATTCCTCTTTCACGGTCATTTTTCTGGTTCAGTTCCTGTTGGCGCTACTCTGTTTTGTTGTGATGACTGTGGTAAAACAGCCTTATGCTTATTTGCCAGGGGTACTCCTTATCGCCGTCTCCTCGTGGTATTCATTTAGAGAATTGGAACAGAGAATCGGTATAAAGGAACTCATTCAAAATGTTATACAAAAAATTAAAAGGAAATAATTGTTTATGAGTGTAATAGATACCCCATTGGTCTCGGTGATCGTGATCACCTATAATGGTGCAAGATATGTGACTGAGACATTGGAAAGCGTAAAAGCACAGACCTGGAGGAATATAGAGTTGATCGTGAGCGACGATTGTTCCACTGATCAAACTGTTCAGATCTGTTCGGAGTGGTTAAGGGAAAATAAGGATCGCTTTTTGGTGACCAGATTAATAACCGTAGCGCAGAATACCGGTATTCCGTCCAACTGCAATAGGGGTTTATGGGCGTCGAGCGGAGAGTGGATCAAAACGATCGCCGGAGACGATGTGCTCATGGCTGGTTGTATTGCAGACAATCTTGCGTATGCCCGGCGTTCCGGCGCTTCTTTTATTGCTTCGGACGTACTGGAAATCGACGAAAACGGTGTATTGATAAGGGATAAGGTGGTCAATGAAGGATTGAACTTTTTCGCCGGTCTGCCTTCTGCAAAAAAGCAAATGAAAACCTACGTCCGATGGCCGGCCTTTTTGAATACGCCAACTTTTTTCTGCAGGAAAGAAGTCATGGAAAAAGTGGGCTATTGCGACGAAGATTTCAGGATCTATGAAGATATGACAATGGTAATCAGGGCAATGGAAAAAGGATTCAAGTTGCATTATATGAAGAAGCCTACGGTAGCGTATAGGGTGCATGCAAATGCCACTTCCCGAAGTCCGACGATGAACTCGTTCAGGGAGAAAGAGGCTCTCCTGGTTTTCCGGAAATACCGGAGCTGTCATCTAAGCCTCCTCAATCCCTTTGACTTATCGGTCTATTACGAAAATTGGCTACGGTTCAAATATAAAGGGATTAACGGACGTAAAGGAGATTCCTTATTGCGGAAGCTGAGCCTCTACTATTGGTATATGAGATTAATCGGAATTAGGTCATACTGATAATTGAAAAAGACTAAATGAACACTATGCGTATTCTCTGGATAACACATGATCTGTTTGAGTGTTTCCTTCCTTATGTGAAAGGAAATCCTACGAAAGGAGGATCCTGGATTGCCCCGTTATTTTATAGCATGAAGGAGCAGCCAGGAGTGAAATTAGGGTCGGTTACACCGGTTGTCAACGGAGAGTCTCAGAAGAAAGAGATAGACGGTATTACCTACTATTCCATTCCTATGAAGAAGAATGGGAATACCAAGGATATGAGTGAAGAACAGGTCTCAGGATACCTTTGGGCTATAAACGATTTTAAGCCGGATATAATCCATGTACACGGCACGGAGAAAAATTTCGGGCTTCTGCGAAAATATGTAGACGCAAGAACTCCCATTGTATGTTCTATACAGGGAATTATTTTGCCTTATTACGACAGTTTAAAACTCAGCGTCGCCGCTATTGATATAGAAAAATACCGATCTTTTAAAAACAGGTTGGGACGGGGAGGAGTAAACTTTACTTTGAAAAAATGGGAGCATTACAGCCTGATAGAACGGGAGATCTATCGTATAAATAACTATTTTATAGGTCGTACAACCTGGGATAAAGCCCAGTTGATGTCGTTGAACCCGGGAGCAGCCTATTTTCATGGAGAAGAATTGTTGCGTGCTGAATTTTATACGCAGAGATGGGCAATCGACAGATGTGAGCGCCACCGGATATTTGTCTCCTCGGCGGCATACCCGATAAAAGGTTTTCATGTTTTGTTGAAAGCAGCAGCCATGCTTAAACAGGAGTATCCCGATATAAAAGTTGTGGCGCCGTTAGCCACAATCGATACAAAGTCCTCTCATTTAAGAGATTATTTAGTAGCTGAAGATTATGCCAATTATTTGAAAAGCGAAATTAAAAAATTGAATTTGGAAGATAATATCCTATTCAAAAAACGATTATCGGCAAAAGAGATGGCTCTTGAATACGGCAAAGCACACGTCTTTGTCCTTCCCTCTTTTATTGAAAATAGTCCCAACGCATTGGGTGAGAGTATGATGATGGGAGTTCCCTCGGTGGCCTCTTCGGTAGGAGGAGTATCCTCTATTGTAAAAGACAACGAGAGCTCACTTCTGTTCCCTTCGGGAGATTCCGCTTTTTTAGCTTATCAGATAAAACGGATTTTTTCTGAGGATACATTAGCGATGAAAATTAGCCGTGAAGCTCAAAATATAGCGCACCGACGTCATAATGTAGAGCAGACAACGCAGCAATACTTAACAATATATTCCCATATAATTGAACAACATCATGAAAATACTACATATACTCTATGAGCTTAAATTCTCGGGAGCCGAGATAATGTACGTGGATGCAGCGCCTCTTTTTTTGAATAAAGGATGCGAACTTACCGTGATGGCTACGGCTTCAAACCTTGGCGAATATGCCCCGCATTTCAGGCAGGCCGGCTACGAAGTGATACACACTCCGTATCCCAGGAATTGGAATGTATGGACGCGTATGAGATATTACAGGCGGTTCATTCATTTTTTGAAAAGAGCCAATTTCGATGTCGTTCATATCCATGTCAACGCCTTTATGTGGGCCTTTGCGTTCTGTGCATGGGCAGCCGGGAAACGATCGGTATATACTTTTCATAATGTTTTCCCTTCTCATTATTATAGTTATCTCTATCATGTATTACAGCGATGGTCGGCCAAAAATATCCTCGGATGCAGGTTCCAAAGCATCAGTGACTCGGTGTATGAACATGAGCTGACTTATTACCATAATAGAACAAAGAAAGTATATAACTGGTATGGCGCCAATAGGTTTTCTCCACCGCATGACGGCGAGAAAAAACGCATCAGAGAGGAGTTGGATATCCCGGAAAATGCAGTGGTATTGATTTCTATAGGTGGTTGCAGTGAGATCAAACGGCACTCCGAAATTATAAAGGCGCTGCCCTATATTATAAAGGAGATCCCTTCCGTAATATACCTGCATCTGGGAGAGGGACATACGGAGACGGAAGAAAAGGAGTTAGCCGCGGAACTGGGGGTAAATACACATGTCAGGTTTTATGGTAACCAAACTGATGTCAGGAAATTTCTTGTGGTATCCGATATCTATCTTATGACGAGTAAATTCGAAGGTATATCCATTACAACCATAGAAGCGATGGCGTGCGGTATTCCTGCCATTCTTTATAACGTAGTGGGTTTACGCGACTTCAATAAGACCGGTGAAAATAGTTGTCTTATTCCCGAAGACCATAAAATATTGGCTGAAAAAGTAATCGAACTTCACTCCGACCCCGAAATGTCGGAATGGCTCTCTGCAAACGCCAGGAAACTGGTCGATAATACTTATCATATGAAAAAAAATGTGCCGGAGATACTTAATCTTTATATTCAATAAAAAATGAACAAGGTTAATGTGAATAAACAGATAATAAGTCATGTGATCCCTGTTACGATCCTGTTAATGACGATTTACTCTGTGCTGCCTTATGTGAAGTCGGGGGTTCCGCTGCTTTCTTCTTTCAATAATACAGCACTATGGTGGGGGATTTCATTTTTGATTCTGGGGGTGTTTTTCCTGTCCAGATATTATTTTTTCGATAAAAAGAATGAGGAGAATATGCTCATCGTCTGGATTTACTTATTGTGGAACGGAGTGTGCATAATAAGAGGCATGTTCGAGGCTGAAATATATTGGGACTGGAGAGGATTGATAAGCAATGCAATGGCGCTGATGTTACCGATTGTGATATTTTCTGCGACCAACAAATTGGTAGTACAGTCGTTACTTTCGTTTTTTGTAAAATATGTTTTGCCGTTATTTCTGGTGTTTGCGTTGATCATCAGAACCGATGCTTTCGGATTTTACCTGATACCGGTCAGTTTTCTGATATTGTTTTTCCCGGCGCTCACCAAACGGCAAAAAATGATTTTGTTGTTTAGTACGGTCATAGTTATCGTAGCCGATATGGGGGCGCGGAGTAATGTGATAAAATTCGGTGTTCCTTTCTTTATCCTGTTATTGTATTACTTCAGAAGAAATATTCCCGTTAAGATAATGGAAGTGGCACGCCTTACGTTATTTGTGGCTCCACTGATATTTTTCACCTTGGGAGTTACCGGAGTATTCAATGTCTTTAATATGGACGAGTATATAAAAGGCGATTACACTGCCGCTGGCGCCGATATTCAAGGCAACCGTGTTGAACAGAGCATAATTGCAGATACCAGAACTTTCCTGTATGAGGAAGTGTTGGTGTCGGCTATCAATAACGATTACTGGCTGTTGGGGCGTACCCCTGCGCGGGGTAACGATTCTTATACGTTCGGATTATTAGTGGCGGAATTGACGGGAAAATATAGATATGAACGTTTGTCAAACGAGATCGGATTGGCCAATGTATTTACCTGGACAGGCATAGTGGGGGTAATACTTTATATGCTGATCTTTTTCAGGGCGTCATATCTGGCTGTCAACAGGTCCAGGAATATTTATGCAAAAATGTTGGGTATCTATCTGGCATTCCGCTGGCTCTATTCATGGATAGAAGACATAAATAATTTTACACTCAACTATTTCATGTTGATGGTCATAATTGGGTTGTGCTTTTCAGAATCATTCAGGAATATGTCCAATAAAGATGTAACGATCTGGGTGCGTGGTATGTTCGACGTGCGGTATGTGCGCTTTCAGCAATATCTATCTAAAAAGAATAAATATGCAAAAACGGAATATAGCAGTTTTGTTAACGTGCCACAACAGGAAAAATAAGACGATTGCCTGCCTCGCCTCGCTTTACCGGGCTATAATTCCGCCACAATACACGGTGGATACCTTCCTGACGGACGACGGATCGACCGACGGGACTGATGAAGCAGTAAAAGAACTGTTCCCGCAGGTAAAAATAATACACGGTAATGGCAGTTTGTTCTGGGCGGGGGGCATGCGCCTTGCCTGGAAGACGGCTATAAAGGAAAAACCGTATGATGTCTATCTGTTGATTAACGACGATGTAATACTGCACCAGAATTTTATTTTGAATCTGTTAAAAGCAGATGCACATTCTTTGGTGGAAACAGGCAGGCAGGGAATATATTCCGGCGGCACTGTAGACGGAATTACCGGACAAGTAACTTATGGAGGGGCACTTATTAAACAGAACCATTTCATATTAACCACGCAGAAGCTGGTTCCCACATCTTACCCCCAACGATGCGACTTTGCAAATGCAAATGTGCTGTGGATCAGTCGTTGCGTGGTGGATAAAATCGGTATTTTCGAAGAACGGTATACGCATGGAATTGCTGATTACGACTATTCTCGACAGGCAGTAAGAAATAACATTCCGGTATGGCTGGCTCCTGATGTTTGCGGAGTATGCAACCACGACCACGGAAAAAACTGGAAAAGCAATGACATGCCTATAAAGGAGAGGATTGCCTGGATGAAAAGCCCCAAAGGCCTTGCGTACAGCGAGTATATGTATTATATAAGAAAGCATTTTCCGTTTTATCTTCCCTACTCACTCATCATGTTGTGGATGAAGATATTCTTTCCCTTTATCTGGAATAGGTTTAAAAATTAATGGAAAAAACTTATTATGAGCAAAATATTTCAACTTATTTCGTCTGTCCAGTTAGGGGGAGCAGAGATTGTCGCTTTTAATCTGGCTGAGTATGGTGGCTATAACTTACCCGATCCTACGGAAATTGCCGTGGTAGAGTTGTACCGAACAAAAAACAGTTATGCCGATACCAAAAGGAGAGAACTGGAAAATAAGAATATCCGGATTATTACTTTGCATAAGGGTTTGAAACGAAGTAGCTTAATGCTTGGTCCCCTGCGGCTGATTTTCCTCATTCTAAAGGAGAAACCTCGTGTTATTCACTCGCATACCGACCTCCCTGATTTTGTTTTATCGGTTGCCATGCGAACTTTCAGGTTTTTTCACCTTCCTTTTCCGCGAGTTGTCCGTACCATACATAATACCCAACTGTGGCGCACGCATCATAAGCTGGGTAGAATTACCGAGTCGCCCTATACGAATGAACCTGTTATTGCCGTTTCCTCCTACGCGATGAATGCATACGAACAGCTAAGGAAAAAATATGGGTTACCGGTCTCCCCGGACAGGCAGATCATTTACAACGGTTGTGCTGTTCCACAACAGCGTCAGCATCCATTTAAGATTGATAAAGAAAAGATCAATATCGCTTTTTGCGGTCGTTTTGAAGATTATAAAGGGATGGAAACGCTTATTCCGGTCATCACGGAGATGGGTCGTTTATATCCGTATCTGTTTCTGTTTCATCTTATCGGAGACGGAACTTATAAAAAACAATTGCTGCAACTTTCGCAACAGAGGGAAGACGTGTTCTTGTATGATCCCATTCCCAATGTCTCCAGTATGTTTCATGCGTTTGATTATCTCCTGATGCCATCGCATTTCGAAGGATTGGGATTGATATCTGTGGAAGCTTCTTTGGCAGGAGTTCCGGTGATTGCCTCTCATGCTCCCGGTCTCGACGAGACGCTGCCGGAAAATTGGCCGCTGAAGTTCCGGCTCGATAAGAAGGAGGAATTATATGCCATTTTTGAAAATATAAAAAACCGCATGTATGGCAGGGGGGAACTACAGAAAATAGCATTTGATTTTGTGAGTACGAGATTCTCTCGAAATAAAATGATTCAATCATATAATACATTATACAATAAGATGATATGAATTCTACACGGAAAAATATTCTTTTTATGCTCCATTTGCCTCCACCGGTGCATGGTTCGTCCATAGTAGGGGAACTGGTGAAAGAGAGCGATATTATCAACAATTCGTTTTGCGGGCGATATATCAACCTCATCCTGTCGCGAAAGGTAAACGAAAGCGGCAAAACCAATCCGAAGAAGATAGTCCGTTTTGTAATGATCTGGTTGCATCTGTTAGGGAAATTAATGCATCGTAAACCCGATCTCTGCTATTACGCCCTGACCACCACCGGAGCAGGATTCTATAAAGATGTGCTGCTGATAGCCCTGTTGCGCCTTTTTCGGGTAAAGATCATTTATCATATTCATAATAGGGGAATAATACAAGCAAGAAAGAGAAAGATAAATCATGTTCTTTACCGGTTTGTTTTCCGAAATACGCATGTGATCCTACTTTCCAAATATCTCTATTACGATATAGAAGAATACGTGCCGCAGGGTCATGTCTATTATTGTCCGAACGGCATTAAAGATTATCAACCTAACGCATCCTTTCTTACCCTGCCGGAGAACAGGCCTTTTAATATCCTTTTTTTCTCGAACCTTATAGAGGAAAAAGGTGTATTCGTATTGATAGAAGCCTGTTCGATACTGAAAGACAAAGGATATTCTTTTCAGTGTGAATTCGTTGGCGGGGAAGGTGATGTAAGTGAAACGCAATTCAACGCGTTTGTGCAGGAGAAAGGTTTGGAGGAGCAGGTGAAATATCTTGGGAAGCGGTATGGCCGGTTGAAAGAGATGGCTTTTGAGCAGGCCGATGTTTTCGCGCTGCCTTCGTACTGCGATTGTTTTCCGTTAGTGATTTTAGAAGCCATGCAGCACAGTTTACCTGTGATATCCACTTATGAAGGGGGAATGCCCGATATGGTGGATGAGGGAAGTACCGGTTTCCTGCTTCCCAGCTATGATGATGCAGAAGCATTATCCGAAAAGCTTGAATTTTTACTCTCCAATCCGGTGCTGCGTAAGCAGATGGGAATAAACGGCAGAATAAAATATGAGAAGAATTTCACTCTCCCTATTTTCGAGCAAAGATTACTTTATATATTACAGGATGTTCTCAAATTAAATAAATAAATAAAAAAATGCTTGTAGAAGTATCAAAAGAGGTGTACAGGAAACATTTTACAAACGATCCTCATTTGTTTATTACGGAACCCTTCATCGGTTTGGTAGAAAACAAATGTGAGAGAGTTGTTCGCTTGATGAATGATGATGAATCTTCCATGGGATTGATTCTGGGAATAAATAAGGGTTTCGCTAAATCTCCTTTTTCAGCCCCGTTTGGCGGGTTTCATTACTCGCATGAACATCTGTTCTATAATATTGTATCCGATTTTCTTACGGAGATGAAAAATTACATTGAGAGAGAAGGATTGAAGCAGGTATGTATCACATTACCCCCTGACCCGTACCAGACCAATATGAATGCAAAATTGGTGAACGCGTTTATCAGGCTTGGATTTACCATGGCCACCCCGGATATCACCAATTGGGCTGATCTGAAAAATTTTGACGGTACATGGATCAAGAGTATGGTAGGGCAAAATTGCCGGAAAGCAGTGAAATATGGCCTTACCTGCTCATTGGTGACGGACAGGAAATCGATGGAAGACGCCTATGCGGTGATTTTCCGGAACCGTGAGGAACAGGGACGTAAAATACACATGACCCTGGATGATATATTGGATGTGAGTCGTGTTATGCCGGTAGATTTTTTCCTGATAAGGGATAGTGACGGGAATGGCATCGCAGCATCAGTATTTTATCGCGGCCACCAGAAAATCGTGACAGGTATTTTTCTGGGAGACGATATGGAAAAAAGGAATTTGGGCACTATGAACTATTTGTACAAGAATTGCTATGAGCATTATAAAGCAATGGGGTTCGATTATATCGACCTGGGTACTTCCAGCTTAGACGGCGAACCGAATACAGGTCTGATCCGCTTTAAAGAACTCCACAATTGTTTCACATCGCTCCGGTATACCTTTTCATGGATCCCTTAACGGGATGGTATAAGTGTTGTTAGCAGTATGTTTTAATGTTTTTAAAAATCACAGTGGTATGTTACAGGAATTTGAACTGTTCAATGGGTCTTTACAGGAAGTACCCCCTTCAAAAAAATTGATCGCCACACTGAATGCGCATTCGTTTAATACGGTTAAAAAAGATTCTATTTTCCGTGAGGCGCTTCGGGCCAGCGATATGTTACTACCCGACGGGATCAGCGTGGTGTTGGCCGTGCGGTTGCTGCAAGGGAAGAAAATAAGGAAGATAGCCGGTGACGATCTGTTCCATTACGAGATGCAACGGGTACACCAAAAAGGAGGCAAATGTTTTTTCCTCGGTAGCTCGGAAACTACTTTGGATCTGATCGAAGAAAGAGCTAAGAGAGAATTCCCCGGCCTGCAGATATATCATTACTCTCCCCCGTACAAACCGGAATTCACGGAAGAGGAGAACCGGGCCATGATCGATGCGGTAAATGTGGTGGAGCCAGACGTACTTTTTGTGGGGATGACCGCCCCGAAGCAGGAAAAATGGGCTTTTGAACACTTCGATCTATTGAGAGCAGTCCATATCTGTTGTATAGGAGCCGTATTTGATTTTTATGCCGGAACGGTCCAACGTGCGCCTGCGTGGATGATCACTGCCGGTATGGAATGGTTTTACCGGCTGGTACGTGAACCACGGCGCATGTGGAGGCGGTATCTGATAGGGAATACCCTGTTTGTGTCGGAGATTTTGAAGGAAAAATTCCGGAGTTTCGGTAAAGGACCCCGGCTTGTCACTTTGCAATCGAAAACGGTAAAACCGGAACAGAATTAATTTTTGTATAATCACAGCATATGAATACAGATCATTCGGGAGTAAGATTCTTCTTTCTTCTTTTCGATTTATTGCTTTTAAATATATCGGTTTACATGGTATATTACAATAGTCCGATGTATAACTACGTGGATCTGCCGGGAAGGAATCTCTATATTCTGCATGCCAATATTGCTGAACTATTCGCGTATATCATCTACTCAAATAGAAATTACTTTTTTACGGATAAATACACCGAAAGGGTAAAGGCTTTCAGTGTACGATTTATCATCCTTCTGGCCACCCTCTTCCTTCTGGCGGAGATTTTTCTCCCTAAAGGATATCACAAGGGATTTTTGGTAGAATACACGGGTTTCTTCTTCGTGGTGAAGGTGGTTGTTTTTTATTTTATTTACAAGTTCCAGCAGTACCGGTATATAAACGGCTATGCACACCAGAGGGTAGCCATCCTGGGAGTAGGGAACTCAGGCTTGGTACTGGGTAAGTTGTTAAATGATAATCCGTCTCTGGGATTCAAACTGGTAGGGTATCTTTCAAATAAAGAATATCAATCTGACTTCGCCACACTGGGGGAATTGAATGAGTTGAGCTCTCTGTCGGAAAGATTCAAATTAAATATGCTTTTTGTAACTGATCCTAAATATTTCACTAAAGAGAATACCAAAAAACTACTATCCCTGTCTAATGAAACAGGGGTGCGGGTACGGTATATCCTTATGAAAGGGTTTTGGAACAGTCATAATCATATGGGAAAAAAAATAAAATCGGCCCATTTTTTCGAAATGTTCAACCCTCAGGAGATCCCGTTGGATAATCTGACTTTGCGTGTTGAAAAGCGGATTTTTGATATCTTCTTCTCTGCTGCCGTTATTATTTTTATATTCAGTTGGTTATTTCCTGTTATAAGTATATTGATCAAACTGAATTCAAAAGGCCCCGTATTTTTTAAGCAGCAAAGGACAGGAATTAATAATAAGACTTTTAACTGCCTTAAGTTCAGAACGATGACAGTAAACAATGAATCCGACAGTAAACAGGCACAAGTAAACGATTCAAGAATCACTTCAATAGGTAACTTTCTTAGACGCAGTAACATTGACGAATTGCCGCAATTCATTAACGTACTTCTCGGCAACATGTCGGTAGTGGGCCCCCGCCCGCACATGTTGAAACATACCGAACAATATTCAGAACTGATACGGCATTACAAAGTCCGACATTTTGTCAAACCGGGGATTACCGGCTGGGCTCAGGTAAACGGATTAAGAGGGCTGACCGACGAACTTTGGAAAATGAAAAAAAGGGTGGAGTACGATATGGAATACCTAGAAAAATGGAACTTTTTATGGGATATCAAAATAATTTTCCTGACACTTTTCGGCAATAATGCCTATAAAAATGCCGGATAAATCCTGATACAATAACTAATTAATTCGAAAAAATATGACAAAAGTAGCGCTGATAACAGGTATTACGGGACAGGACGGGTCGTTTCTGGCCGAATTATTAATAGAAAAAGGCTATGAAGTGCATGGGATAATGCGCCGTTCTTCATCGTTCAATACCGCCCGTATTGAGCATCTCTATTTCGATGAATGGGTGAGGGATATGCATAGGGACAGGCTTATCAATCTTCACTATGCCGATATGACCGATTCCAGTTCCCTGATCCGTATCATCCAAGCCGTAAAGCCCGATGAAATTTACAATCTGGCCGCCCAGAGTCACGTAAAAGTAAGTTTCGACGTACCTGAATACACGGCAGAGACCGACGCCGTGGGTACGCTCCGTCTGTTGGAGGCAGTACGTATTCTCGGTCTGGAACAGAAAACCAGGATATACCAGGCGTCTACTTCCGAACTTTTTGGTTTGGTGCAGGAAGTGCCTCAGAGAGAGACCACTCCCTTTTATCCCCGGAGCCCGTATGGAGTGGCAAAGTTGTATGGTTACTGGATCACGAAAAATTACAGAGAGTCCTACAATATGTTTGCAGTGAACGGTATCCTTTTCAATCATGAAAGCGAACGCAGGGGCGAGACGTTCGTTACCAGAAAAATAACTATTGCCGTGGCCCGTATCGCCCAAAACGAACAGGATAAACTGTACCTCGGTAATCTGAACGCGTCCAGGGATTGGGGCTATGCCAAAGATTACGTGGAATGTATGTGGCTGATGCTCCAGCACGAAACTCCCGAAGACTTTGTGGTCGCTACCGGCGAGATGCACACAGTACGTGAATTTTGTACATATGCGTTTGCTGAAGCCGGTATCAATCTGCGTTGGGAAGGTGAGGGTGTGGATGAAAAAGGGGTAGATACAGTTACCGGAAGGGTGCTGGTAGAGGTGGATCCCAAATATTTCCGTCCGGCCGAAGTAGAACAACTTTTGGGTGATCCAACCAAAGCCAGAACATTGCTGGGATGGAATCCCCGCAAAACCTCATTCGAAGAACTGGTCAGATTGATGGTGAGGCATGATATGAAATTTGTGAAAAAGCTAAGAATTAAAGATGCGATCGACAATGAATGAGAACAGTAAAATCTATGTCGCCGGACACAATGGTCTGGTAGGATCCGCCATTTGGAAAAATCTTCAATCACGGGGGTACACCAATCTTATTGGCCGCTCTCATGATGAATTGGATTTATTGGATAGTCAAGCCGTGAAAGATTTTTTTGACGAAGAAAAACCTGAATATGTGATCTTGGCGGCAGCTTATGTGGGGGGAATTATCGCGAATAATACATACCGGGCGGATTTCATCTATCGTAATCTTCAAATACAGAATAATGTGATCGGGGAGAGTTTCCGGCACAAGATCAGGAAACTTTTATTCCTGGGGAGCAGTTGTATTTATCCGAAAGAGGCTCCACAGCCTATAAGTGAGGAAGATCTTCTGACGTCACCGCTTGAATATACCAATGAGCCTTATGCAATCGCCAAAATTGCCGGGCTTAAAATGTGTGAAAGTTTTAATATCCAATATGGCACCAATTATATTGCCGTAATGCCTACCAATTTGTACGGGCCGAATGATAATTTTGATCTGGAAAAAAGCCATGTGCTTCCTGCATTAATACGTAGAATGCATCTGGCCAAATGTTTGAGGGAGAATAATTGGAGCGGTATACGAAAAGACCTCAGGCGAAGATCCCTGAACGAAATAGGTGGACAAAGTACTATGGATAATTTTGTTTTTACCCTGAATAAATTCGGGATATTCTCCAATCATCTTGAACTGTGGGGTACAGGCAGGCCCAAGAGAGAGTTTCTGTGGAGCGAGGATCTGGCGGATGCTTGTGTCTTTATCATGGAGAATGTCAATTTCAGCGACCTGAAGAGGGGAAAGGAGGAAGTCCGCAACTGTCATATTAATATCGGGACGGGTAAAGAGATCAGTATAAAAAATTTGGCTTTGCTTACAGCCGATATTGTGGGATATACCGGAAAAATTAAATTCAATCCGTCGAAACCCGACGGTACAATGAGAAAACTTACCGATGTTTCTAAATTAAGGTCGCTGGGGTGGCAATACAGGGTAGAACTTGAAGAGGGAATTCGTCGGATGTACAATTGGTATCTCGAAGATCAGGAAGAAAATGGATAAAAGGATAACGGTTATAGACGCTTTAAGAGGATTTGCTTTGTTAGGAGTAATTCTTATGCACATGCTGGATCATTTTGGTTATACTTCCGCCAGTATGTTGGATGAATCGTCCCCTTCTGTGTGGGATATAACTATTCAGTGGTTTACTGGCAAAATGATCAGGGGAAAATTTATTAGTATCTTCTCTTTCCTTTTTGGACTCAGTTTTTACATTCAAATGGAAAGAGCCTCCAAAAAAGGCATTGATTTTCGCGGTCGTTTTTTGTGGCGAATGTTGCTGCTCTTTGTAATCGGTCTGATCGGGACGAGTTTTACCTATCTTGATATACTTACAATTTACGCGGTTTTCGGAATTGTGCTGGTCTTTCTGTTCCCGTTAAGAAATTGGGCTTTGATGCTCATTGTCTGCTTGCTGTTAATAGGAATTCCAAACTTGTTTTTAATTGGTTTCGACAATATAAAATTCGACAATACAATCGATGAGCAACCGGCCGCAAATGCTCTCCCTGCCATATCCGGACAATTGACTGTGGCAGATATCCCGGTTGTGTCGGGACAACCCGCTGATGATAACACTTTCGAGAGTGTAACATTCTTGCAATCGGTAAAAGAAAATCTGACCGTTAAGACTTTTGATAAATTGAAATTTCAATTCAGATATAGTAATACCGGATATTTGATTCTTGCATTATTTATCATGGGATTTATTGTAGGGCGACTTCGTTTTTTTGAGCAAGTACATATCAGAAAAAAAAGAAATATCGTGCTATTTGCTGTATTTCTGTTGACCTCCTTCATAATTTTACTGACAGTCAAATTGATGCCAAAAGAGTCGATTGATTTACTTAAAACAAGAATGGAAGAAGGAGAAGTGCCGCTCATCGCATTGGTGATCTCCACTTTGAACAACCTCAGCACAATCACCTTATCCGGTACGTTGGTAATGGGATTTATCACTCTTTATCAAATCGGTAGTGTCAGAAAATACCTGAACCTGCTTACGCCGTATGGCCGTATGGGGCTTACAAATTATGAGATGCAAAATGTAATTGGCGCCATTCTTTTTTCGGCATGGGGATTTGGTTCGGTCTTCGGTAACAAGGGAGCCGCGGAACTTTTTGCTCTGGGACTGATAATTTATACATTGCAGGTTATCATTAGTGAGTACTGGATGAAACGATTTCTGTACGGCCCGCTTGAATGGGTCTGGCGTTCGGGTACCTACCTGAAAGGGCAACCGTTTAGAAGAAAACGGAAGCCACAAAAGGTGGAAGTTGTCATGGAATAATCAATTATATATTAAAGAACTAACTTAAGCAAAAGATGTATGGAATACAGAAAAATTATTGATGTTGAATTCAGGGATTACTCACGCGAGGTGTTGGAAAAGTCGAGAGAATGGTTGACTGATCCTCAAATCAGAGAATTGACCTCTACCGCCAATTTTGACAGGGAGTCACAGGAGAAATGGTTTGAAGGTTTAAAAACCAGGAAAGATTATTTGATTTGGTCGATGTGGCATGTAGACAAACCTATCGGGGCCATGGGTATTAAGAATTTAACAGAGAAAGAAGGCGAGGTGTTTGGATATATCGGGGATAAAGAGTATTGGGGTAAAACTGTGGGCGTTCAGGGATTGGAATACATGGTTAATTACGCCAAATCTATAAAACTGGAATCACTCTACGCTATCGTGCTTAAAGAAAATATCAATTCTTATAAATTAAACCGTAGGTTAGGTTTTGAAAAAGAAAAAGATATCGACGAGAAAACTATAAGGATGAGACTCTATCTATAACATGTTCTTATGATAACTATAAATTTTTTCACAAATATAGCGCCCCATTATAGGTCACCTCTTTGGACTGTTTTACTTAATAATCCTGATTGGGATGTACATTTCTTTTACGGTGATAATTCTAAAGTGGGTGTTAAGACAATTGATTTTGAAAAGGAAGAATTTTCATCGTATAGAGATCAATTACACGAAATAAAGAATTATTGGTGGAAAGGAAAGGCTCTATTATGGCAGAAAGGGATTGTAAGTGAATGTTGTAAAGGTAAATTCGATCGTGCTGTTTTTTTGGGTGAAATGTCTCGCCTATCTACCTGGATAGCTGTAATAATTTGCCGGATACGCGGAATTAAGGTTTCGTTCTGGGGACATGGATTGTATGGAAATGAAAGAGGGGTGAAACTAATGTTAAAAAAAACTTTTTTCCGGCTTGGGCATGAACATTTGCTTTACGAAAGAAGAGCCAAAAAATTAATGATTCAACAGGGATTCTCTCCGAATAATTTATATATTGTTTTCAACTCATTGGACTACGATGCCCATAAGTTGTTGCATCAAAAATTCCGAGACTTGAGAAAAGCAGATGTCTTTCCTTTCCTGAATGATCCGTCTCTACCTATAGTAATTTTTATTGGAAGGTTGACCAAAGGGAAAAAATTGGATATGCTTTTGCAAGCTATTAATCAGATAAACAATGAAGCCCCTAAAGTTAATCTTGTGATAATGGGAGATGGACCGGAAAAAAAGAATTTGGAAGACCATGGAAAAGCGGGATTAAAAAATAAATGGTTGCATTTTACAGGCGCATGTTATGACGAAGAGATAATCGGCAAGTATCTTTCAATGTCCGATTTGTGTGTATCCCCCGGAAATGTAGGGTTAACTGCAATCCATTCACTGAGTTTTGGAACCCCTGTGTGCACACACGATAATATGGTTAACCAAATGCCGGAAGCCGAAGCGATACAACATGGATATAATGGGTTCTTCTTTAAAGAAAACGATCTGAGCGATTTAAAAATTAAGATCAAGGACTGGCTGAATAATATGGATAGGGAGTTAATGAGAAAAAAATCATATGAAATAATTGATACGTATTATAATCCTCATTATCAGCTAACAGTTTTTAACCGATTGATTTCCGGAGAAAAACCCGAATTATGAAAAAAGACTTATTCCATAATTAAATACAACAAATAAGATGAAAATAGCAATTATAGGGACAGGGTATGTAGGACTTGTTTCAGGGGCGTGTTTTGCAGAAATGGGGGTGGATGTGACCTGCGTGGATATTAACACTCAAAAAATTGAAGATCTGAAACAGGGTATTATCCCTATCTACGAGCCGGGATTAAAAAACATTGTTCTTCGTAACACTGAAGCCAATCGTTTACATTTTACCGCAGACCTGGCATCGGTGATAAACGATATGGAAATAGTTTTTATCGCCGTCGGTACCCCCTCCGATGAAATGGGGACAGCCGATCTTTCTTATGTGATGACTGTCGCAGAGAATATTGGCGATAACATGACAAAACCACTGCTGATTGTCACTAAAAGTACTGTTCCCGTGGGCACTTCATTTCGCATAAGAGAGCTGGTGAGAAACCGGCTTGATAAACGTGAAATGCGGGATATGGAGTTTGATGTGGCTTCCAATCCCGAATTTCTGAAAGAAGGTGCAGCAGTCAATGATTTTATGAGTCCCGACCGGGTGGTGGTAGGGGTGGAATCTGAAAGAGCAAAAGAGTTAATGACACGTCTTTATCGTCCGTTTCTTCTGAACAATTTCCGGGTGATATTCATGGATATATTATCATCCGAGATGACGAAATATGCTTCGAATGCTATGCTTGCTACCCGGATCAGTTTTATGAATGATGTGGCAAATCTTTGTGAATTAGTCGGAGCAGATGTAAATATGGTACGCCGCGGAATAGGGAGTGATTCTCGTATTGGTCGCAGTTTTCTCTATCCCGGATGTGGTTACGGCGGAAGTTGTTTCCCGAAAGATATCCGAGCCTTTATAAAAGTGGGAGAAATTTTTGGATACGAGATGAAATTATTAAAAGCCGTAGAAGCCGTTAATAATACTCAGAAAAATATTCTTTTTGAAAAATTCAACCGTTTTTTTAAGGGTGATATAGAGAATAAGACCGTAGCTGTATGGGGGTTATCTTTTAAACCTGAAACTGACGACATGCGCGAAGCCCCTTCACTCACACTTATCGAGAGTCTGCTGGAGGCCGGTGTGACAGTAAGAGTTTATGATCCCGCTGCAATGAGTGAGGCCCGTAAATATCTGAAGAATAAAATTTATTATGCTACCGATATATACGATGCAGTACAGGGAGTACATGCGATCATTATCCCCACCGAGTGGAAGGAGTTTCGGCTGCCCGACTGGAATAGGTTAAAAGAGAGCATGCATGATAATTTGGTGATTGACGGCCGTAATATTTACAATAAAGAAGAATTGGCATCCCACGGTTTTACCTATAGTGGGATAGGATACATACCCGTGCCATCACCTTAAAATCATTTCCTCCGTGCCTCCTGAGAGGCTCGACATAGCGGTTATATCTAAAAGACATTTTCATACGATAACAGAGTTTTATGACAACAAATTTACTTACAAATCAACGGCCGAGAAATGCAAGCATTGACATTCTCAAATTTATCGCTGCGATTTTGATTACAAATTCGCATATGGACATGCTCTACGTAGCCCCTTTCGAACAACTTGCCACAGGTGGCTCTATCGGCAACGGACTTTTCTTTTTCTGTTCAGGCTTTACGCTCTTTTTGGGGCGGCTTGGTCGTTTTGACAATTGGTATAAACGCCGTATCAATCGCATTTATCCTACTGTTTTTGCGTGGGCAATTCTTTCAGCAGCCATTTTCAGCAGTGAAAGAAATATGGTGGATGTGCTTTTGCACGGCGGCGGTTGGTTTGTTTCGTGCATTATGATTTATTATGTAGTGCTGTATTTTGTCCGTAGATTTGCAATAAATAAATTGCCGTTGGTTTTCGTGCTGAGCGCGGTTGTTGTTATTGCTGTTTATGCGTATTACGTCATCTCAGGAAATTTTTTAAATGGAAATGGATCATTTGACCAAGCAAAGTGGATAACAGGAGAGACTTATTTTAAATGGGTATATAATTTTCTGTTTATGTTGATGGGGGCGATGCTCGGCATTTCTAAAAAGCGATGGAATTACAAACTGCTGCCTGATTTGATAAAATTGGGAATTTGTGTTATGCTGTTTTATGTGCCGCTTTTTCTCGGTAAAAAGATAGAAATTGTTTCCAATTTTCAGGTTATCAGCTTGATACCTCTTATTGGTATAATGTTCTATTTTTATAAAATTTGCAATAGTAATTTGCTGACACAAATTTACAATAACAAATATTCAGGCGCAGTTATCAAAACTATTGGCGGCTTGTGCCTTGAAATTTATTTAGTGCAACCCGTATTGTTTACTGACAAAATGAATCGAATTTTCCCTGTTAATATTTTGATAATATTTACAATTATTCTTGTCTCGGCTTACATTTTGCGTTGTGTTTCACGAATTTTTGCTCAAACATTCAAAGAAGGGGACTACGATTGGAAAGAAGTCGTGAAAGTATATTGATGACTAATTTCGCGAATTTTTTCAAAGAATTTGTTATCAATTATGAATGAATTTGTCGAACTGTGGTCAGGGTCAGCGACACGATGATCAGGTTGCGGGTGTAGGTCATATGGGTTTTATCCGTACGGACGGGGGTATTAGGAATACCAAACTGGTCAGTAACGTCAGGTGTGAGTTAGCCAGTAAATTAGATATTGACTGTTTTCAACTGGAATTATTACACTCCAACTATTTCAGCAGGGAGAATATTAGGGGTAATTGTTGGATCTTGAAAAGTATTGGTATCCCATCCGATAGGCCACTGCATCTCTTCCCATACCCAAAATGGCGCATCACCTCCATGACTACCAATCCAATTAACTCTGTTATGGGCAACAGTTATATTCTCAGAGGGTCCGTCAGTCTGCCAAGTCCAGTTTACTACCACTATTCCCACATTAGACCACGGTAACTGCTCACCGTAAACCTTATTCCTTCGCATAACCATATTAGAACCCCCTGCAACAGCAATTCCATATTGTCCGGGATTGACTAATATATTATCTTCCATGATCATGTTAGACCCTCCATAATCTCCTAGTAATATACCCCCTGAAGATGGGGATGGCCCCCCTCCTCTAATCCAGTTGTTACGAACAATGTAAGGGTTACTGGCATCGAACATTGAGTTGAAAGCACTTATATGGTCAATAATCGAACTTTCGTCTCTAACTTGTTCAATAGCATTATCCTGACACCTATATCCTCCTCCGGTGCAATATGCAAACTGTACTGGACCTCCTTTTTTTACATTTACTAAACTACCCTTTATATTATGAAAATCATTACTAAATATTCGAATGCGTTCTTTACAAGACTCAACAAGAATTCCAAACCAAACCCCGCTATGAACCCGTGATCCTGGTATTAAGTCATTAAAAACAAACATATTATCAATAAAAGATGATCAGGTAGGAGCCGCTCTATATGCATTATAACTTGTAGCAGGAACCTTAGCTTGTGTGCTAAAACCTCCTATATATTCCGGCATGACAAATGAGGGAGGAAGAATTGCTTTTATATAAAAATTAATTAGTCCTGTACACCCGTTAAAGGCTGCTTCTCTTATTTCTGTAAGAGTTGATGGCAAATTAAGAGTTACTAAATTTGCTGCGCCACTCAGTGATGTAGCTCCAATAGCAGTAATTCCTTTAGGAACATAAATCTCGGAAGCATCCATTTTCCAAGGGGGGATACCAAATACACCACTCTCTATAAAATTTGCATCAAGTCCGAATGTAGTTTTAACTCCGGTATCCTTGTGAATCTAATATCCTAATTCGTTCATATTGATTTAATTTATTACGTTATGTCCTTGTTAGCTTATTCTGGGAATGTACAATAATTTGCGTGTACGGCATCAGACCGAAGATTAA
>ENA-UOOI01001058-UOOI01001058.1-fermentation-metagenome-genome-assembly--contig:-NODE-1058-length-31026-cov-8.736689_pt1 | contig 31026 bp, 31 predicted proteins | sample MGYA00245779_ERZ724027 | MGnify/ENA primary metagenome ERZ724027 (study PRJEB28704, sample SAMN03018318) | fermentation metagenome | biome: anthropogenic terrestrial biome; feature: soil; material...
CCCGAGCCGCGCACGGTCTGGTTCGCCTTGTAGAATTTTTTCTTGACGTTGGGCAGGTGCTCCGACGGGATGCCGCACCCGTCGTCGGCGATCACCACGCGGATGAAGCCTTCCTCTTCCTCGGCGGTCACGGTGATGGTCCCGCCTTCCTTCGTATATTTCAGGGCGTTGTCCAGCACGTTGATGAACACCTGCCGCAGGCGGTTGATGTCGCCGAGCACGGGCGGGAGCATGGCCGGCTCGTCGTAGATCAGGAACTTGTGCTCGCCGCGCGCGCGCTCGCTGAACATGTAAACGGCGGCGCCCAGCTCCGCCAGAATGTCGATCTTGTCCATGGTGAGCGTCATGCGGCCGCTCTGCATGCGCGAAAAGTCCAGCAGTTCCTCCACAATGCCGGAAAGGCGCTCCGTCTCGCTCACGATGATGCCCATGCCGCGGCGGAAGGTCTGCCTGTCGGTCTCGCCGGACTGGATGGTCTCGGCCCAGCCTTTGATGGCGGTCAGCGGGGTGCGCAGCTCGTGGGAAACCGACGAGATGAAGTCGTTTTTCATCTTCTCGCTCTGCCCGAGTTCGTCCGCCATGTCGTTGATGGTGTCGCACAGTTCGCCGATCTCGTCGTCGTTCATTTTCTCGATGCGCGCCTTGAAGTCGCCCTGCGCGATCAGCTTTGCCGTCGTACCGATGCGCTTGATCGGCGTGAGGATGGAGCGGATGAAATAGTGGCTGGAAACGAACACGAAGAGCAGGATGACTCCCCCGGCCAGAAGCAGGGCCGCGACGATGGTGAAAATCTGCCGGTCCGCCTCGGCCAGCGAAACCACGTACCGGATGGCCCCGACCGGCGAGCCGGTCTCGTTCCGGATCACCCGGGTGACGGCCATCGCCCGCTCGCCGCTTTTCAGCTTGCCCGTCCAGGAGCCGTAGTCGCCCTTGCTGGAAAGGGCGGACCGGTAGTCCGGCATCTCCTGCGTCTGGTCGGGCGCGAAGCCGATGGACGTGGTCACGATCTTGCCGGACTGGCTGATGACCATCAGCTCCATGCTCTCCTTGTTGGGGAAATCCTCGACATAGCCGCGCGCCGCGTCCACAAATTCGGAGGGAGATTTTCTCCCGTAGCTGGAAAAGACGTTGGTCAGCTCGTCGGACCGCCCGTTCAGCGCGGACTGGATTCCGTTGTAGACATAGCCCTGCACCACGAAGGACAGCGTTGCGATGAGGATCACGACAATCAGCAGGATGATCCCGAGGCTGTTCGCAATCCACCGGTGCGCAATGCTCTTTTTCCCCATGCCGTTTCCCTCCCTGCAGGCCGGGCCTGCCGATTTGCTGCGGTTCTCTCCGGTTCTCCGTCCTCAGGCCGGGCGGGCCGGCGCTTACGGAGCCGTAAGATTATTTTCTCCAAATCCGTCCGGGTACGCGTGAAAACGCAGCGGATCAGGGACGGCGCGGATGTTCCCGGCCGCCGGCCGAAAAGAGCTATTCCCCCTTTTCCCACTTGTAGCCGAGGCCCCAGACCGTCACAATATGCCTGGGGTTCGAGGGTTCGTCCTCCACCTTCATGCGCAGGCGGCGGATGTTCACGTCCACGATCTTTTCCTCGCCGTAGTACGACTCGCCCCATACGTGGCGCAGGATATCGGTGCGGTCGAGCGCCGCGCCCGGGTTGGAAAAGAAATATTCCATAATCTGGAACTCCACCTGCGTCAGCTCCACGGGCTGCCCGTTCTTCAGGAGCGTGCGGTTGCGCAGGTTGAGCACGAAATCCCCGGAGCGGATCTCCTCGCGCAGGCCGCCGCGGCCGCGCTCCTGCTCCAGCGCCACGCGGCGGTAAACGGCGTCCACGCGCGCCACCAGCTCGCTCGGGCTGAACGGCTTCGTCACATAGTCGTCGGCGCCCATCATCAGTCCCCCGACCTTATCCATCTCCTGGGTTTTCGCCGTCAGCAGGATGATCCCGATGGAGCCGCTGCGCCGGCGCAGCTCCTTGCAGACCGCAAGCCCGTCGTTGGTGCCGGGCATCATGATGTCGAGCACGGCGACGTCAATCTCCGGCCCCCGCCGGCCGTAGACTTCCAGGGCCTGGTCTCCGTCGGAGGCTTCCAGCGTCTCGTACCCCGCGCGTTTCAGGTTGATCACCACAAATTCACGGATCGCCTGCTCGTCTTCCGCAACAAGGACGGTTTTCAAAGGCTTCCCCCCAAATCCATTTTATTCCCGGGCGATCGGCTCAAAAGCCTCCCGGACTTCCTGCTCCGTCATGGAAAGCTGGTTCTTCGGGGACGGCAGGTACGCCGCGAACACGGCGCTGTCCTGCTCGTAGAGCTCAAAATACCCTTTCGTCCCCGCGTGCGACTCCCATTCTTTTTTCGTAAATACTTCGATTTTTAAAAGCTGCGGCCCCAAGACCCCAGCGGCGTTCTGCGGCGACTGCATCCACTGGTAAAACAGAAACGACCGCGTGGACGGGTCCGTTTTCGCGGTGATTTTTCCCCGCCACATGTCCGGCACCGAGAACCAGTACCCGTCGGGGTAGTCGATCACCACGCTCATCACCCGCACGAACGTGTTCGTCGCCGTGTCGTACCGGTGCCAGTCCGTCAGGTAATCCGCCTCGTCCGCCGTCGTGCCGGTGTACCCCGGCATCAGCGTCACGATGGGGATCTCAATAATCTTGTCGCCGTTGATGTCCCGCGAAACGACGGACGTGTTCCGCGCGGTGCTTTTGGCCGTCTTGGTCGCGGGGTCGTAGAACGGCGCTTCCAGCGCCTTCTTCTTCCCGTCCCAGTACAGCAGCTCCGTCACCATGGCGTTCCCGGTTTTCACGCCGTCCAGCACCACGCCCTTCTGCTTCTCGTTGATGAGGCCGGTCTGCACGGAAACGTACTTCGTCACGCCGGTGTCCAGCGGGGCGGAACCCATCACTTCCATAGCGCCGTCCTTAACGCGCAGCAGATGCGCCGCGGCGGGCTGGTCGCCCACCGTCACGTTCGCCGTGAAGATTTCGTCCCGGCCGTCGCCGTCGAAATCCATCACTTCCAGGTCCGTGTAGCTCTGGTTCAGCTTCTGCTCGTTCATCCTGCCGTCTTTGTAGTAGTAGACGCAGATGGAGCCGGTGTTGTTCATCCCGCTTCCCCAGCCCACGACCACCTCGTCCCGGCCGCCGCCGTCCAGGTCTCCGAAGCAGACGCGGTCGGGCTGGGCGGCCTGGCTGCCGAACGTGCCGATGCTCTTCCAGCTTTTCCCGTCCTTCTGCATAAACATGACGTTCGTCGTCGCGGAATCCTCGTCCTTCTGGTAGAACGCGATGGCTTCCCGGTTCTGGTCGCCGCAGACGTCGTGCTCCAGAATGGCGGAGCGGTACTCCCCGGTCGCGGGATATTTCAGAATGATCTGGTCGCCCGCGGTCTGGTCCAGCAGCTCCTGGATATCCGCCTCGTTTTCCCCGGTCGGCTTGGGGGCGTGCATCAGCGTCTGGGCATCCAGCCCCGCGAACGAGCAGCCGGAAAGCGTCAGCGCCACCGCGAGGAAAAGCGCCGGAACTGCCGCCCACCGTTTCATGCTCCCCACCCCTTTCGCCGATTCTGTGTAATCAAAATTATTATAGCATAACCCGTGTAAAAAGAAAGTATCAAATCTGTAACATGCCGCCCGCGGCGGGGACGCGTTGCACTTTCGCCTTTCCGGGTTTATAATAGGAAATTATATTCCGCCCATCCGGCTTTTCTTTCCGGGTCCCGGCCATGCCACAGGAGGTCGTTCCCGCCTTATGATACATCCCAAAACACTGCGCAAACAAACCGGCGCTTTTCTCAAAACAACATTCCGCTCGCTGCGGTACCGCAACTTCCGGCTGTTCTGGTTCGGCCAGTGCATCTCCCTGACCGGCACGTGGGTGCAGCGCACCGCGCAGACCTGGCTGGTTTACTCCGTCACCAACTCCCCGCTGCGGGTCGGCCTCGTGGGGGTGGCGCAGTTCCTTCCCCTGCTCTTCCTTTCGCTCTTCGCGGGGGTGATCGTCGACCGGTTCCCCAAAAGGCGGCTGCTGGTGCTCACGCAGGCCCTGTTTTTGGCGCAGGCCGTCGCCATGACGCTTCTGACCCATCTGGGAATCATTCAGTACTGGCATATTCTTCTGCTCAGCTTCCTGTTCGGCCTCACCCAGACGCTCGACATGCCCGCCCGCCAGTCCTTTTTCATCGACCTGGTCGGGCCGGAAAACGTGATGAACGCCATCTCGCTGAACTCCACCATCGTCAACCTCGCCCGCATCCTCGGCCCGGCGGTCTCCGGCATCCTGATGGTAAAACTCGGCGCCACGGCCTGTTTCTTTCTTAACGCCGTCAGCTTTCTGCCGGTCATCGCCGGCCTGCTGATGATCCGGACGGACGAAGCGCGCGCCGCGCGCCGCGTCCCGAGCATGCTCCCCGAGATCGCGGACGGCATGCGGTACATCCGGCGGAACCGGACGCTCGTCATCAACGTGCTCGTCATGGCGGTGGTCTGCACGTTCGCCTTCAACAACGACGTCGTCATCCCGGTCTTCGCGCGGGAGTACCTGAACGGGGGGATCCACGGGTACTCGTTCATGCTCTCCATGGCGGGGCTCGGCGCGTTCTGCGCGGCGATCCTGATGGCCTACCGCAGCAAAAACGGCGTCAGCCGGCGCCTGCTCCTCATCAGCGGCACCGGCACGGCGGCCGTGCAGCTCGCGACCTGCCTGACCCGCCAGTACGCCGTCAGCGCCGTCCTGGTTCTGGTAGTCGGCTTTTTCAACCTGATCTTCATGAACACGGCAAATTCCATTTTCCAGGTCAGCTCCTCGAACGAATACCGCGGCCGGGTCATGAGCGTCTATTCGTTCCTGATCATGGGTTCGACGCCCATCGGCAATTTCCTCGCCGGCGCCGTGATGGAACGGGCGGGCGGGGATTCCGGCTTCCTCTTCTGCGGCGGCGTCACGCTGGCGCTGCTGGCGCTCATCGCGGTTTTCACCCGCGGGGAGCTGGTCCGCTGGCTCCGCGGGGAAGCTTCCTGAACCCTTCCCGTTTCCGCCAAAACGGGGGCGCCGTCCGAAACCCGGCGCCCCCGTTCTTTTTTCCGTTACTTTTCTTTTTCGTCCGTTTTGCCATCCGGTTCCGCCGGGACGCCCCCGCGGCGGCCGCGCCGCCCGCGGAAAAGCATCAGCGGGATCATCAGCAGCATCAGGACCGGGCAGGCAAACGGCAGGATGGAAACCAGCCATGCCCGCACGACCGGGAAATTCGCCCCGAGCGCGGAAACCGCCAGCACAATCAGCAGCGGGGCGCCGCAGCACAGCGCCATCATCCACAGGTGCGCCATCCCGCCCTTCGCCCTTTTGTTCTTTTCGTTATGGTCCTGTCCACAACAATTCATCGGGAAGCCCCCTTTCGTCGGCGCTTCCATTCTAACCGAACGATGTGAAGATTGGATGAAGGCCGCAGATTCGCGTCAGTGAATCGCTTTTTTGCGGAACCGCTTGCCCGTCGCCTCCACGTTCGTGATGGTGACCAGGGCGTCCCCGTCGAACCCGTGCACGATCTGCTTGAGCTTCGCGATCTCGAGCCGGGAAACCACCACGTAAATCACGTTCATGGATGCCCCGAGGTAGCCGCCTTCGCCGTGGAGCAGCGTGACGCCCCGCCCCAGCCGGTCCATAAGGGCCTGCGAAATCTCCGCGTATTTTTCCGAAACGATCAGGGCGGATTTCGTCTCGTCCAGTCCCTCGATGGTGATGTCGATCACCTTGAACGCGATAAAATACGCGAGCAGGGAATACATGGCCCGGTCCCAGCCGAACACGAACCCCGAGCCGCCCAGGATGAAAAGGTTGAAGAACATCACGATCTCCCCGACGGAGAAGCTCGATTTCCGGTCGAGGATGATCGCCACGACCTCCGTCCCGTCCAGCGAACCGCCGTTGCGGATAATCAGCCCCACGCCCGCGCCGAGGATAATCCCGCCGAAAAACGTCGCCAGCAGCACGTCCTGCGTGATCCCCGCGACCGGGTGCAGCAGCGACACGCCGAGCGACAGGCACCCGACGGCGAACAGCGTGGAAAGGGCGAACGTCCTGCCGATCTGCCGGTAGCCGACGGCCAGGAACGGGATGTTCAGGGCAAACGTAAAGACGCCCAGCGGAACCCCGGTCAGGTGGCTCGCCATGATGGAGATTCCCGTAACCCCTCCGTCGATGACATTGTTCGGGATCAGGAAAATTTCCAGCCCGACGGACGCCAGCGTCGCGCCCAGGACGATGAACAGGATGCGTGAAATTGTCTGAACGGCCGCGTTTCTTTGCTCTTTCTTCATAGGGCCTCCTTTGATTCCGATTTTCCTTCCGACTTTTTGCTCTTAGAAATATTTTATCAAATTCCGGGACGCAAATCAAATCCGGGCCGTCCCCCGCGGCGGAAAAAGCGGCCCGCGGCGTTTTCACGCGCCGCGGGCCGCCCTGTCCGATCCCGCCGGCTTCCCGGCCCGTCAGGTTGCCGCATAAAGCAGCATGCCCAGGTTTTCCCCGTAAATCTGCCCGAACTGTGAAATCGGGAGCGGGTTCTGCCCCTCGCCGACCTCGATGGTGTAGCCGGGGCGGCGGAAATCCTGGATGAACCAGTCCTTGTACCCCGCGTAGGACGCCACGCCGGTCGCCTGCTCCAGCGTGTAGCCGCTGATGCGCGCAAGGTTCTCGCCGATCACCCGCGCCTCTTCCGGGGCGAGGTTCATGAAATTCCAGTAGATCACCCGCCCCTGCGAATGGTACGCCATGGTCAGGCGGAAATCATGGCTCCGCGTGAAGGAGACCATCGCGCGCGTTTCCGGCTCGGAAACGGGGTAGGGGCCCGAAAACCGCGTCGGCCCCGGGCCGGTGATGCCCAGCTCCGCCTCGGCCTGCTTCGACTGCGTCCACGCCGCGTCGTAGTTGTGGTTCAGGTCCACGCCCCGGATATTTGCCTGCCAGGTACGGGAAAAGTCCGTGCTCCCGCCGTTCCAGCGAATCAGCCGGTCGTAGTAGGGGTTCTCCGCCTGCAGCCCGTTGAGGACGAGGTCCACCCCGTCCGGGTTGACCATCGGCACGATCCAGATGCTCGAGGAGCTCCACAGCTCCCGCGGGTCGTACCCGCCGATCGGCCGGCCCAGGGCGTAGGCCTTCAGGTAATCCTCGGCAAACTTCATCAGCACCGGCGAGGTGATCCACTCCAGCGCGTGGTGCGCGGCGTTGTAAAACACGTGGTTCTCCCCCACGCCGAGCCGCAGGCTGTAAAGCGTTTTCCCCAGCACGCTCGCACCGATATTCCCCACCGCGAGGAACGGGTACCGCATTTTCAGCCCCTGGATGTTCCGCATCAGGACCTCGTAGGTATAGTCGGTGTCCGTCGCGACGACGTCGTACCCGTACGGCACCACGATCCGCGCCCCGGGGACCAGGGAATCGGGGGCCTGCTCCGGGTTTGCGGCGGCGACGAGGGACGGGTCCGCGCCGAACTTCCGGGCGATCCCGTAAAACGTGTCGCCGGGCTGAATCACATATGTGTCGTACCCGAGCAGAAAATGCTCCAGCACCCGCCGGGTTTCCGTGCCGATCACGCCGTCCGGCGCAAGGCCGAACCGCCTCTGGAACTCCGTCACGGCCCGCTGCGTCTGCGGCCCGAAAACCCCGTCCACGCCGCCCGCGTACAGGCCCATTCTCCGCAGGACGGACTGCACCTCCATCACGTCGCTGCCCGTCGTTCCCAAACGCAGAACTCTCAATGCAATCACCCCGCTGAATTCTCTCAACAAGTCATTGTATTGCGGTTCCGCCGGATTTATGCCTTTTCGGGCGCCTTTCCGCGCCGGTCATGGACCGGCTTTCCCGCTGGACGGAGTTACGACTCCGCCGGAAGCCCTTTCCAAAACCGGCTTCCCCTTTGGGGAAGCTGCCGGCGTCAGCCGGCTGATGAGGGGACCCTGCCGCCCCGCAGTCCGCCTCATCCGGCGCTGCGCGCCACCTTCCCCAGCTGGGAAGGCTAAAAAACGGAGCCGGTTTTTCCGGTTCCGTCTTTGCCGTCTCAGGCTTTTTCCGCGTTTCCCCAGTGACGGATCGGTTCCCTCCGGGAAAGTCCCCGGCCCCAGTCGGAAACCCTTCCTAAACCGGCTTCCCCTCTGGACAGAGTTACGACTCCGCCGGAAGCCCTTTCCAAAACCGGCTTCCCCTCTGGGGAAGCTGCCGGCGTCAGCCGGCTGATGAGGGCTTTGTCTTCCCGGCGGCCCTTCGCCTGCGTTTCGCGCGCCCGTACAGCTCGGTGACGCCCCGGATTCCGGCTGCGAGCCCGGGGGTAAGCTGTTCGCTCCGGACCCGCCAGCGCCAGTTGCCGCCGACCGTGCCGGGCGTGTTGATGCGCGCTTCGGCGCCGAGCCGCAGGTAATCCTGCAGCGGGATGATGCAGGTGTCGGCCACGCTGGCCTGCGCGGCCCGGATCAGAGCCCCCGTCAGGTCGCCGTCCGGACCGGTGCCGAGGTACCGGCGGGCGAACGCAACTTCTTCCTTCGGGGCGGAAAGCCGCCATCCTTCGGCCGTGGTGTTGTCGTGGGTCCCGGTGTAGACCACGCAGTTCCGGGTATAACGGTGCGGCAGATACTCGCTTTCCCCGTTCGGGTCGAAAGCGAACTGCAGCACCTTCATCCCCGGAAAGCCGCTGCGGGCCAGCAGCCGGCGCACGTCGTCCGTCAGGAAGCCCAGATCCTCCGCAATGACCGAAAGGCGCGGCAGCTTCCGTTTGACGGTGTCCACAAAGTCGGCGCCCGGTCCTTTGCGCCAGATTCCGTGCACGGCGTTCCGGCTTCCCGCCGGGACCGCGTAGTAGCTTTCAAAACCGCGGAAATGGTCGATCCGCACCACGTCGTACACCCTCGCCGCGCTGGAAAGCCGCCGGATCCACCAGCGGTAACCGGTGGCGGCGTGCTTTTCCCAGCGGTACAGCGGGTTTCCCCAAAGCTGCCCCTCCGCCGTGAAGGCATCCGGGGGGCAGCCCGCCACCTCCGTGGGGCGGCGGTCGCCGTCGACCTGGAACAGCCCGCTGTGCGCCCACAGGTCGGCCGAGTCCGGCGAAACGTAAATGGGCAGGTCGCCGATGAGAAAGACCCCGTTCCGGTGCGCGTAGTTTTTCAGCGCGCGCCACTGGGTAAAAAACAGGTACTGCGTCACTTTCCAGAACCGGATCTCCCCCGCCAGCCGCGCCCGCGCCGCTTCCAGCGCCGGGGCTTTCCGCAGGCGGATGCCGGCCGGCCACTCCTGGAACGACACCATGCCGTTCTCTTCCTTCAGGGCCATAAAGAGCGCGTAATCCTCCAGCCATCCGGCATTGGAGCGGCGGAACGCCTCAAACCCCGCGTCTTCCACCGGAAATCGGCCGGCCGCCAGGCGCAGCAGACCGAACCGGTTGGCAAACAGCGCGCCGTAGTCCACCTGCCCCGGGTCGTCCCCGAAATCGAACCGCCCCATCTCCCCGCGCGTCAGAAGCCCCCGCTCCGCAAGCAGGCCCGGATCAATCAGGTAAGGGTTCGCCGCGAACGCGGAAAAACTCTGGTACGGGCTGTCGCCGCACCCGGTCGGCCCGACAGGAAGAATCTGCCAGTACCTCTGGCCCGCCTTTTTTAGAAAATCGACAAACTGAAACGCTTCTTTCCCCAAGCTCCCAATCCCGTACGGGGAAGGTAAACTGCTTACGGGCAGCAGGATCCCACTGGTGCGAATCGATACCCCTTCTTTGCAATGAGTTCGTCTGTAGCATGGATTTTGCGGCAAACGCGGCTATCCCTTTACCGCCCCGGCGACAATTCCTCGGATAATATATTTCTGGCAGAAAAGGTAAAACACCACAACCGGTATGATGGAAAGCACCAGCACCGCCATCATGGCGCCCATGTCCTTGGAGCCGTAGCCGCCCTGCAGATACTGCACGGCGATCGGAACCGTCTTGTAGTCGGAGCCGATCACCAGGTACGGCATCAGGTAGTCGTTCCAGATCCACATCGCGTCCAGAATCGCCACGGTGATGGAGATCGGCTTCAGAATCGGGAATACCACAAGGAAGAATTCCTGGATCGGGCTGCAGCCGTCGATCAGGGCCGCCTCTTCAATGTCGACCGGGATCGATTTGACAAAGCCCGAGAACAGAAAAACCGCCTGCCCCGCGCCGAACCCGAGGTACAGCGCCACCAGGCCGGCCGGATTGTCCAGGTGCAGCATGTTCGCCAGCTTCGACATGGAGAACATGACCATCTGGAACGGAACGACCATGGAAAAGATCAATCCGTAATAGAGCGCGGAAGAATACCGCGACTTCACTCTCGTCACATACCAGGCCGTCATCGAGGTGAACAGGACGATCACCGCCAGAGCGCACACCGTTATGGAAAGGGAACAGCCGAAAGCGTTCCAGTAGTCTGTTTTCTCCACGCCGCCGACATAGTTCTGAAAACCCACGAACGTGTCGCCCGTCGGGAAATGAAACGCTTCGTCGGAGGAGATGGAAAACTGGTCCTTGAAGGAATTCATCAGGACAACCAGAACCGGCGCGATGAAAGCCAGCGACAGGACGCAGAGGACCAGGAACATGGCGTTCCTGCCGAATTTTTTCGTCCGATCCATCAGGCTTCCACCTCTTTTCTCTTGGTCAGGCGGAGCTGTAAAAGCGCGATGCCGGCAACCAGAAGGAAGAAGACGACCGCTTTGGCCTGGCCGACACCCTCATACCCCGGCGTCCCGTAAAAAGTCTGGTAAATATTCAGGGCGAGCATTGCCGAGTCCTTGCCGGGCTGCCCACCGGTCAGGGCCAGGTTCTGGTCGAAGAGACGGAACGAGTTCGTCAGGGTCAGGAACAGGCAGATGGTGATGGACGGCATGACCATCGGGATGGTCACATGGCGCAGGACCTGCCCGCTGGACGCCCCGTCCACGGCCGCGGCGTCCAGCAGATCCTGCGGGACGTTCTGGATCCCCGCGATGTAAATCACCATCATATAGCCGATCATCTGCCAGTTTACCAGCACAACCAGGCCCCAGAACCCGTACGTCGCGTCGGAGATAACGGTCTGCCCCACGTGGTACAGGACCCCGTTGAGGATCAGCTGCCAGATATACCCCAGAACGATGCCGCCGATCAGATTCGGCATGAAAAAGACCGTGCGGAAAAAATTCGTCCCCCTCAGTTTCCGCGTCAGCATCAGCGCGAAAAGGAAGGCGATCCCATTGATACTGACGATGGTGATCGCGGCAAAGCACGCCGTGAAGCCGAGGGAATGTAAGAAATCCCCGCCTTGCTCAAAAGCTTTGGCGTAATTGCCGAACCCCACCCATTGCGCGTCGGTGATCGTTGAGAATTTGGTAAAGGACAGGTAGATCCCGATCAGGAACGGCGCCAAAAAGGCGACGGCGAACGCAAGCAGGGTCGGGAGTGTGAAGAAAGCGGCGTATTTTTTCAGAGCTTTTTGCATTGGTGCCTCCCTGTCGGAAGGAAACCGGGGGCGGGCCGATTTCGGCCCGCGCCCCGCGGTTCTCATCCGATTCCGTTTATCCGGATTTTGTTAAGATTTTTCTTTTTCCGATTTCCAGTCGTTGACCACGTCGGCTTTCACGCCGTTCCAGTCTTCCTTGCCCTGCGTATATTTCAGGAGCGACGCGCCCACAGCGTTCTTGAAGTTCTGGCTCGGGAACGCCTGGAAAGACCAGGTCACGTTGGTGACGTCCTTGCCGCTCATCCATTTGGAGACTTCCTGCGTCAGCGGGTCGTCCGGGCGTTCCTTTTCGGAGAAGGTGTCGAACGGAGCGATAAAGCCCAGCTTGTCGGAACGGTAGACATACTTTTTGCCGGAGCTGCTCGTATACAGCCAGTTCAGAAACTCGACGGATGCCTTCTGCAGCTTTTCGTCCGCCTTCTTGTTGACGCTCAGGAAATTCTCGGTGCCGTAGCAGATGCCCTGCTTTTCTTCGCCGGAAACGCCGGTGTAAATCGGCAGAAACTTGATGTCGCTCTTGCGGACCTTATTGCCGCCGACTTTTGAAATCTGCGACCACGCCCAGCTTCCGTTCTGGACCATCGCGCTTTTTTCCATCGCGAATTCCGCCATGGAGTCGTCGACCGACTTGCCGCCGAGCAGCGTCTTCCGGGTGACGGAGTTGTTCAGGTAGAGGTCGAAAATATTCTTATAGTTGTCGGCGTATCGGAAGGCGATCTCCTTCTGCGCATAGCCGGTCACCGCCGGGTTCTGGGTGGCGTTGATGTCCTTCCATTCATAGTACAGGGGGATGTTCAGCAGGTGGGTCTGCCATCTCCAGTCCTCGCCGTTGCTGAAGGATGTCGAGGAGAACACGCCCTTGATCCCCAGTTCGTCCCTGTGCTTCGTCATGTCTTCCACAACGGCCTTGAGCGTCGCGAAATTCCTGATCTGGTCGGCCGACGTTGCCGTTACGGATTTGTCTTTGTCCGCCAGCGCGAAGTATTTCTTCATAATCGCGTCGTTGTAAATAATGCCGTAGCCTTCCACGCAGTTCGGGATGCCGTAGACGCCGCTACCGCTCGTAACCGCGAGCGTCTTGTCGGTCAGGTGCTTGTAAAGGTCGGTGTCCTTCAGGTCGAGGCAGTAGTCCTTCCAGTTGTTGTACCCGACCGGCCCGTTGATCTGGAAGATCGTCGGCGCCTGGGACTTCGCGAGTTCCGACTTCAGGGTCTGCTCGTATGTATTGCTGGCAGCGGTGACCACTTTCAGCTTTACGCCCGTTTCCATCTCATATTCCTGGGCGATCTCCTTGTAAACGTCCGCGACTTCCGGCTTGAAATTCAGGTAATAGACCGTTTCGCCCGCATAGGCGCTCTTCGCCGGCGCGCTCCCCGTTCCGGCCGGCGCCGTCCCGGAAGACGCCGTGTTCGAACTTCCGCAGGCGGCTATGGACCCCGCCGTCAGCATAGCCAGAACGGCTGCCAAACCTTTTTTCCACTGTTTCATCCTGTATCCTCCTTCATTCATGGCCGGTGTCGTCCGCCGGCAGGACTGCCGCGGCGGCTTCCGCGCCCGTCCCCAAAACGAGGGCGGAGCCCGCCGGGCCTTCGGAACCGGAAGGGCTTCCGCGGATCGTCCAATTCGAAAATAATGAGATCATTAATTTCGAAAATTTTCCGGCTCTTTGTCTTTATATTAGCATCCGATTCCGAAAATGTCAACCATAAATTAGGGATTGTGTCCAAATAATTGCGCAATTTGTCCTTTTATTTTCAAAAGTATCCGGTTTAAAAATAATCTTACCGAAAATTTTGAATGAATATTTTCGAATTTACAAAAGGTGTTCCGGACACCCTTCCGCGCTCCGCCGCCGCGGGGCAAAAAAAGCCGGCGGACCCGCCGGCTTTTCCCATCCTTCTCAGAGGCCCCAGATCTCCCGCGCATACTCCCGCACGCTGCGGTCGCTGGAGAAATACCCGGCGTTCGCAACGTTGAGGAACCCCTTGCGGGCGAACGCGCGCCCGTCGCGGAAATCCCGGTTGGCGCGCAGGCGCGCCTCCCGGTACGAGTTGAAGTCGTACAGCAGGAAATACTGGTCCGGCCGGTGCCAGCTCGCCCCTTTCAGGATGGAATCGCGCAGCTCCGCGAAAACGCCGGTGCCTCCGTCGTCCAGCGTGCCGTCCGTCAGGGCGTCGAGGACGCGCCGCACGCGGGCGTCCGACCGGTAGATTCCTGCCGGGTCGTACGTTTCCCGGATGCGGTCCAGCTCCTCCACGCGCGCGCCAAAAATATAGTTGTTTTCCAGCCCGGCCCGCTCCACGATCTCGATGTTCGCCCCGTCGTAGGTGCCGAGAGTCGGCGCGCCGTTGAGCATGAACTTCATGTTCCCGGTACCCGATGCCTCGGTCCCCGCCGTGGAGATCTGCTCGGAAAGGTCCGCGGCGGGCACCAGCTTCTCCGCGTAGGACACGTCGTAGTTCTGGACGAACGCGACGCGCAGGCGGTCCCGCACGGCCGGGTCGGAATCGACCAGCCGGGCGATCTCGTTGATCAGCTTGATGATCCCCTTCGCGCGCACGTAGCCGGGGGCCGCTTTCGCCCCGAACAGGAACGCCGTCGGCGTGAAATTCCGCACGCTTCCATCCTTGATGCCGTAGTACAGGTCGAGGATGGAGAGCGCGTTCAGAAACTGGCGCTTGTACTCGTGCAGGCGCTTGGCCTGGATGTCGAACAGGAAGTCCGGGGGAATCTCCGCGCCCTCCCGCCGGGCGATCAACTCCGAAAGCCGCCGCTTCTGCTCCTGTTTGATCCTGCGGAATTCATCCAGCACGGCTCCGTCGGCGGCGAACGGCTCCAGCTTTTTCAGCTGCGAAAGGTCGGTCACCCACGCCCGCGAACCGAGCAGCCGCGTGATCAGGGCCGCAAGCCCGGGGTTGCACAGGGCGAGCCACCGGCGCTGGGTGATGCCGTTCGTCACATTGTGGAAGCGTTCCGGGTAAAGCTCGTACCACGCTTTCAGAACGTCGTTTTTCAGGATCTCCGTGTGCAGCTTCGCCACGCCGTTCACCGCGGCCGAGGCGTAGACGGCGAGGTTCGCCATGCGGACGGTCCTTTTTTCCGGGGCGCCGTCCCGGGCGGTTTCCCCCGTCACGACGGCGCAGGGCGCGAGGTTCTCCGCGAACTTCCCCCCGAGCCGCGTGAACTCCGCTTTCTGGTACCGGGCGATCTCGCCGATGATTTTGCAGATTTCCGGCAGGACGGAGGCGTACAGGCCCTCGTCCCACGTTTCGAGCGCCTCCGCCATCACGGTGTGGTTGGTGTACCGGAACGTCCTGCGGGCGATTCCGAACGCCGTCTCGAAACCGACGCCGCGCCCTTCCAGCAGGCGGATCAGCTCGCAGACCGCCACCGCCGGGTGCGTGTCGTTCATCTGCACGGCGCAGAAATCCGCGAGCTTCGAAAAATCCTCCCCGTGCCGGGCGGTATAAGTATGCAGGATATCCTGCATCGAGGCGCTGCAGAAAAAATACTCCTGCCGGATGCGCAGGATCTTCCCCTCGTCCGTCGTGTCGTTCGGGTACAGCGCGCGGGAAATGTCCTCCGCCCGGTTCTTCCGCCCGACCGCCTCGTCGTACCGCTGACCGTTGAACTTCCCGAAGTCGAACGGCTCCTCCGGCTCGCTCTGCCACAGGCGGATGGTGTTGACGTTCTTCCCCCCGTACCCGATCACCGGCATGTCGTACGGCACGGCGCGGACGGCCCCGTCCGCGTAGCGCACCGTTGCGGCGTCCCGCTCCCGGCGGACCGACCACGGGTCGCCGTAGCGCGTCCAGTCGTCCGCCTGTTCCGTCTGGAAACCGTTCTTAAACTTCTGGCGGAACAGGCCGAACCGGTAGCGGATCCCGTAGCCCCGCACCGGCAGCCCGAGCGTCGCGGCGGAATCCATGTAGCAGGCGGCGAGCCGCCCGAGCCCCCCGTTCCCGAGGGCCGCGTCCTCCACCTCTTCCATGGCGTTCCAGTCCGCGCCCAGACTCTTGAAAAGCTCCCGCGCCTTTTCCGTCAGCCCCAGGGCGAGAACGTTGTTGTAGACCGCGCGCCCCACCAGGAACTCCGCGGAAAGGTAAAAGACCCGCCTTCCCCGCGCGTACCGTTTCCGGCTTTCCTCCCAGACGGGCGCGACGCGCTCCATCAGGCACTCCGAAAGCGCCTCGTGCAGTTCCTGCGGGGCGGCCGCCTCCGGCGCGCCCCCGCTCCGCAGCAAAAGCTTCCGCTTCATCTCGGAAGAAAATTCGGAATCCAAAAAATCAGTCATCGGGCTGTTCCTCCCTGCATCAAATGGATGAGAAAAGGATAGCATAACTTTTCGATAATATCAAGGCAATTGTTTCGAATTTGTCGAAACAGTGGCCCGGGATTCAGAAAAAGCGGCAAAAACGCGGCGAAAGTATAAAAAAGGATTAATTTTTTTCCTATAACGAGCCGATATTACTTAGTGGCGGAACTATTTTTGGGTTTTCCCGTCGATTCCCGCACCACAAGCTCCGGCATCAGGAGCAGGCGGTTGATGCAGTTTCCCTGCATCAGCTGCTCCAGCAGCAGGCAGACGTTCCTGCCGATGGCGAGACGGTCCTGGCGCACGGTGGTCAGCGGGGGGGTCGCGTAAGCCGCGATGGGCAGGTCGTCGAAGCCGACCACGCTCACGTCGTCCGGCACGCGCAGGCCCAGGCGGGAAAGCTCCCGCATCGCGCCGTGCGCAATGCGGTCGCTCGCGCAGACGATGGCCGTCGCACCCGCTTCCACGAAGCGGTCCACGAATTTTCCGGCGCAGTCCGCGGTGTAGTCGCCGTAGCCGATCAGCTCTTTCCGCACGGGAAGGCCGAAGTGCTCCATCCCAAGCCGGAACCCGCTCAGGCGCTCGCCGGAAACGCGGCTCTGCGGCTCGCCGTTGAGCATGGCGATGGAAGTGTGGCCCAGCTCCGCCAGGTGCTGCACGGCGCAGAAGATGCCCTGCTGGTTGTCCACGCCGACGCACGCCACATGCCTGTTGTAGATCACGTTGTCCAGAAGGACCGTCGGGACCGTCGTTTTCTCCAGCTGGCGGAGAAAGTCGTCGTGCAGCACAAAGCCGAGCAGAAAACCGGCCGCGTAGCGGTTCGCGCGCATGAATTCCTCGTATTTCAGGCCGCTCCCCTCGTTCAGCGCCATGGGGACGATGGAAACGTCCCATTGCTTGGCGGCCGCCGCAAGGCGGAACCCCACGATGATGTCGTACCCGAACTGCTCGATCCGCTCATACCCCATGTTTTCAATGAAAACGCATATTTTGTATGGTGCCGCCGCGCGCGCCTGTTTGGGCGCATACCCCATCTTCAAAGCGGTGTCCAGAACCAGCCGGCGGGTCTCGTCGCTGACGTCGCTCGCCCCGTTCAGCCCCTTGGAAACCGTGCTGACGGATAAGTTCAGCTTTTCCGCAATATCCCGAATCGTTGTCATACCGTTTCGCACCCGCGTTCTAAAAATTTTCGAAGTTTTCGACAGTACGTTTATTCTATCACGCGGATCGGACCCCGTCAACAAAGGAATGGGGGCGTTGACACGGTCGTTTTCGACATTTTTATTGCATTTTCCTCAAATTAATTGAAAGTTGGTCTTGAACATGGTATGCTACAAGTATTATCATGGAATTTGTGTCTAAATCTAACTGGTTCCATGCGGCTTTTCACCATTCTACATAAGGAAGGACGTTCGGTAAATGGATATTTCAACACTCGTCGGACTACTGGTGGCAGTCGGCGGCATCATTGCCGGGTACCTGGTCGACAAGGGAAACCTTGCGTCGCTGTTCCTCATCAGCCCGTTCCTGATCGTCGTCGTCGGCACCATCGGCGCCACGATTATCTCCTTCGGCCTGTCCGACACGGCCCAGGCGGTCAAGGCCCTTTTCAAGAGCTACGTTAAAAAGAACCTGCCCGACCCCGACAAGCTGATTAAAAAGGTCTGCGAAATGGCGGACCTCTGCCGCTCCCAGGGGCTGCTGCAGCTGCAGTCCAGGCTGAACGACTCCGACTTGGAAGGCGAAAACTTCCTGATGCTGAAGGAAGCCATGGTGCTTGCGACGGACACCAAAAACATGGAGACGATGCAGGAGACCCTTCAGGCGGACATCACGTCCTACACCCAGAAAAAGCAACTGGAGATCGACGTGTTCACCGAGGCCGGCGGCTTCTCCCCGACCCTCGGCATTATCGGCACGGTCATGGGCCTGGTGCAGGTGCTCTCCAACATCACCGACGCCAACGCGCTGGCAAAATCCATCGCCACCGCGTTCATCGCCACCCTGTACGGCATCTTTTTCGCCAACGTCATCTACCTTCCGGCGGCAAACCACCTGAAGGCCTGCCTGAAGCGCCAGCTCATCTACCGCGACATGATCGTGGACGGCATGTGCATGCTGGCGAGCGGCGAAAGCTCCAGAAACATCGAAAACAAACTGGCCCTGTACTATCACGCGTTCCCGAACGGCGAGAAAAAGTACAAAGCCGGAATTGAAAACTGACCGGGGGGAACTTATGGTATGAAACTGCGAAAAAAGCCGGAAGACGTCCCCACCAACGGCAGCCGGTGGTTCCTGACCTATTCCGACATGATTACCCTGCTGCTCGCCCTGTTCATTATGCTGTATTCCATGAGTTCCATCAATGAAAAGAAATACGAAGCAATCGCGAAAAGCATCCGCTACGCGTTCAACGGCGGCACCGGGACGGGAACGGGCACCGGCGGAGGAACCGGGTCCGGCCTTCCCATCGTGGTGGGGAACGCGTCGTCCGCGGCCTCCGGCAGCACCTCGAGCGGCAAGTCGCCCGCCGTCGCGGGCCATTCGTCCGACGCGCTCAGCGAGATTTTCGACGCCCTCTCGGATTACATCCAGCAGAACCACCTGGAAAACGAGATCGGGCTGGAAAACACCGGGACCTACGTCCAGATTCATCTGAAAGACGTGGTCCTGTTCAACCCGAACAGCGCCAAGATGCTCAGCAGCAGCGAACCGATCATGAAGGAGATCGAGGCCGCGCTGGCCAAGGTGTACGGCCGCGTGGACCACATCACCATCAGCGGCCATACGGCGGACGTCGTGGTCGACCCCGTGCACAGCGACGAGCTTTCGTGGCAGCTCTCCACGGACCGCGCCGTCACCGTCCTGAACGAGCTGATCCGCTACGGCCTGAGCGAAAACAAGCTTTCCATCCAGGGTTACGCGCATTACGACCCCATCGCGACCAACAGCACGACGGAAGGCCAGGCCAAAAACCGCAGGGTCGAGATCACGGTCTTCAAGAATCCGACGACGGGTGTCGGCTCCACGGGGCGCGACAAAGCCACCATGGACTCCCAGGCTTCTTCGTCGGTTTCGCCGGCGCCGTCCTCTTCCGGGGCTTCCTCCGAAGAGACTTCTTCGCGGGCGCCTTCCTCCCAGACCTCTTCCTCCGCGCCGAAAGGCTGATCTTCCCCGCTCTTTCCGGGCGGCTTCCGATCAAAATCTGCGTCCCGAAAATGCCGTTTCGGCATTTTCGGGACGCTTTCTTTTTCCCATCCGTTCCCCTGCTTCCGGCGCCGCGTGACCCGGAAAAAAGAAAAATTAAAAAAATTTTTGAAAAATTAGCCTCTCCGAACTAAAAATCCCCCCCGTTTGCGGGTTATATGGAAGGACTTTTTACCGGATACGGCCGCGGCGGCCGAAAAAAACCGGCGCGGGCCCCTCCTGCCCCGGGAAACCGAGGCAAATTCCAAAAGCAAAGGAGGTGAACCGATGATTCGCGGAATCGACGCCGGCCGCTGTCTGGGCGGCTTCGGCCGGAACGGCCCGGAATCCGGCTGGGGCAGCATGCTTTCCGCCGGGCTGGACGCGGGCGCGGACTGGGCGCATGCCTGTCTCGCCCCGCTGCTCAGCGCCGCCGTCGGATTTCTGGTCATGGCGGCCCGCCGTCTGCGCAGACGGAAAGCGGCGCGGACGGAACGCCGGAAGGCGCTGGAAGCCGGCGTCCAGGCTCTTCTCCGCGACCGCATCTACGGCGAGTGCGTCCGGTGCCTGCAAAAGGGCTTCGCGGACGTGGACGACATCAGGAACCTCGAATCCCTGTACCGCCCCTACCACGCTCTGGGCGGCAACGGGACCGGAACCGAGCTGTTTGAGCGCGTAAAAAAAATGCCGGTTTCCCCGGCGGAAAGAGGTGCCCAATGTGGCAGACGGCATGGAACACCATCCTGACGGCGGCGGCCGCGGCGCTCGCGGCGGTCCTTGCGGCGGCCGTAAAGGCGTTCGGCGACGCCGGAATCGAATACCTCCGGCAAAAGCAGGAGCAGCTCCGGGCCCGCATCGGCGCGGAAAAATATGACCGCTCCCTCGCCTTCGCGCGCCAGGCGTGGAACGTGGTGGACGAGTATTTCCGCATCACGCCGGCGGCGCGGAATACCATTGAAGCCAAGCAGCGGAAATTTGCCGAAGAGCTGAAAAAGCTCATCCCCGCCGTGACGGACGCGGAGATCGAGCAGCTCCGGCAGGCGGTCGCGGGCGAGGTGAACAAGGGCCGCGCAGCGCTCCTGCCGGAGCAGGCGGAAGCCCCCGCCTCTGCGGCGGTCGGTTCCGCGAACTGACGGCCCGAAAACCGGATCTCAACAGCGAGGGCCCCGGAGCTTTTGCTCCGGGGCCCTCGCCCTGTAAAACCGCTTTTTACATGGAGCGCGATTTTTCCATGCAGGCGCGCATGGCGTCGATCACCGCGCCGCGGAAACCTTCCTGCTCCAGCGCGGCGACGGCGTCGATGGTCGTGCCCGCCGGGGAGCAGACCATGTCTTTCAGCTCGCCGGGGTGCTTTCCCGTCTCCAGCACCATCTTGGCGCTGCCCAGAACGGCCTGGGCGGCGAACGTGTAAGCCTTTTCGCGCGGCATTCCGCCCATCACGGCCGCGTCCGCCATCGCCTCGATCAGCAGGAACACATAGGCGGGGGAACTGCCGCTGACCGCCACCACCGCGTCCATCATCGCCTCGCTCACGACCTCCGACCTGCCGAAGCTGTCGAACAGGCGGCGCACCCGGGCGAGCTCTTCCTCCGTCACCATTTTACTGGGGCACAGGGCCGTCATGCCCTCGCGGACCAGCGCCGGGGTGTTCGGCATGGTGCGGATGATCTTGAGGTCCCTGCCGAACATATCCTGAAGCTTCTCCAGCGTCTTGCCGGGGGCAAGGGTCACCACGACGGTGTTTTCCGGCACGTCGTCCGAAATCTCCTCAATCACCGCGGAGTAAAACTGCGGCTTCACGGCCAGCACCAGAATCTCGCTGCGGGCCGCCTCGCAGTTGTTCTGCGTCACGTCGATGCGGAACTTCTCCTTCGCCTTCTCCAGCTTCGGCAGGGTGGGGTTGGAAGCGACGATGTTCTCCGGCTTCAGCGCGCCGGAAGACAAAATCCCCCCGATCATGGCGTTCGCCATGCTGCCGCATCCGATAAAACCGATCTTCTTTTCCATTTGGCAATCCCCTTTTTACCGTCTCGTCAAAAAGCAGCTTTCCGAGGGCCCCGTTTTCCGGGCCCGGTCGTTTATCCCTTATTATAACCATATTCCGGCCCAATGTAAACAAAAACGGCGCGCAACCCCCGGGGAAGCGCCGCGCGCCGCGGTTTTCACTGCCCGGGAACCCGGTCGGCCCCTTTCGTGATCATCTCCAGCACAAACGCGGCCATTTCCTTCGGAGGCGTCGCCATGTTTTCCTCCAGCCACTGCTGCACCACTCCGATGCACCCCGACACGATAAAGGGCATGGCGTAGCGGCAGCCGATTTTATCGTTGAAGTTTCCCATGGGAGGCTGTTCCTCGTGGATGGCTTTTTTGAACTTTTCCACAAACGTGTAGTCCCCGTCGGGTCCGAGCAGGATTTTGCAGAGTTCCGCATGTTCCTTGATAAACTCAAAAACATAGACGAAAAAAGCAAGCGAGTCGTCGTAGGTCACCGCCGTTTTCGAGTATTTTTCCAGCGTCGCGCTGAACTCCCGGAAGATTTCCGTCTCCACCTGGGCCAGCATGTCGAAAATATCCTTGTAGTAGAGGTAAAAAGTCGACCGGTTGACATCCGCCCGCTCGGTGAGCTCCGTAACGTTGATCTGGTTGATCTTCTTCTCCGCCATCAGCTGGGTCAGGCCCTGCAGCAGCAGCCGCTTTGTCCTGCGGATGCGCCTGTCCTCTTTCTGCACCATTTTCATCCAGCTCCTTCATCCCAATTTTATCGATCTTCGACACAGGCCCCATTCCGTGTCGGATATCCCACAAATATGCATAAGATTAACGCTTGAAAATGAACTACAATCGTATTATAATACTCACGTGTCTATAAAACAATATGTGTGTTCAGAAATCAGGCCCGGTTCCCCGCCTTCCGGCGCGGACCGCCCGCCTTCTATTATACACAGAAAACGGAGGTGTTTCCAGCATGACCAAAACGTGCCGAAAAATCCGGGAATGCGCCCGCCCTTTCGGAAAACGATCCCGTCCCGGCGGGTTCCGCGCCGGGGTCCCGAAAGAATGAGTTGTAAAACGAGGCGTCACAATGAAAAAAATATTCTCATGGATCTTAGGGCATAAGGCGGCGGTCCTTTCCGTCTTTGCGGTCGGCTGTCTCGTATGCGCCCTGCTTTACCCGCAGATCCGGGTCGACTACGATATGAACGATTATCTCCCCAAAGGCGCCGCTTCCACCACGGCCATCGACGTGATGAAGGATGAGTTCGGCGGGGGTATCCCGAACGCGCGGGTCATGGTCTCCGGCGTGTCCGTCGCCGAGGCGCTGCAATACAAGCAGAAGCTGGCCAAGATCGACGGCGTCACCGACGTGACATGGCTGGACGACGCCGTTGACGTGAAGGAGCCGCTGGAAACGCAGGACGCGGACACCGTCCAGACGTACTATAAAAACAACAACGCGCTGTACACCGTAACCATCGCGGACGACAAGCGCGTGTCTGCAGTCAACGCCATCCGCGGGCTGATCGGCGGCTCCAACGCCATGAGCGGGCCCGCCGTGCTGACGGCGGCCGCCACGCAGTCCACCATGAGCGAGCTTTCCGTCATCGTGAAGATCGCCGTCCTCGTCGTCCTGCTGATCCTGGTCCTCACGACGACCTCCTGGGCCGAGCCGGTCGTCATGCTGGCCGCCATCGGGATCGCCATCGTCCTGAACGCCGGGTCGAACCTGATGTTCGGCACCATTTCCTTTGTCACGAGCGGCGCGGGGAACATCCTGCAGCTCGCCGTCTCGCTCGACTTTTCCGTGTTTCTCCTGCACAGCTACGAGGAGCACCGGCAGAAGGGGCTGGGCGCGGAAGAGGCCATGCTCGCCGCCCTGTGCGGGTCGTTCGGCACGATCCTTTCCTGCGGGCTCACGCTGGTCATCGGGTTTGCCGCGCTGATCCTGATGCGGTTCCGCATCGGTCCCGACCTGGGGCTGGCGCTCGCCAAGGGGATCTGCTTCAGCCTGCTGACCGTCTTTACCCTTTTCCCCGTCCTCATGCTGCTCGCGGACCATTGGATCGAAAAGACGAGGCACCGCCCGTTCCTGCCGAAGTTCGACAAATTTGGCCATGCCGTGAGCCGCGCGATGCTGCCGCTGGCCCTCGTTTTCTGCCTGCTGATCGCCCCCGGCTTCCTGGCCCGCGACAAAAACGATTTTTACTACGGCTCGGAGCACATCTTCCAGGCCTCCACGCAGGTCGGCCGGGACATCAACGCCATCAACACCGCGTTCGGCAAGTCCAACGCCATGGTGCTGATCGTCCCGAAAGGCGACACCGCGAAGGAAACGGAGCTGAACAACGCCCTGAAAGGGATCCCCCAAATCAGCAGCGTCCTGTCCTACGTCAACAACGTGGGGGCCGAGGTCCCGGCCCAGTACCTGGACGCCGACACCCTCTCGAAGCTGGAATCCCGCCATTACAGCCGCATGGTGCTGACGGCCAAAACCTCGTACGAGGGGGACGAAGCGTTCTCGCTGGTGAAAACCATCCGCGGCACCGCGGAAAAATACTACCCGGGGAAATGGTACCTCGCCGGGGAAAGCGTCAGCACCTACGACCTGATGGACACCATCCAGGCGGACGACGTGCGCGTCAACCTGATTGCCGTCGGAGCGGTCTTCCTCGTGCTGCTGGTTATGTTCCGCTCCCTGACGGTCCCGGTGGTCCTCGTGCTCTCCATCGAAACGGCGATCTGGATCAACCAGGCCATCCCCTATTTCGCCGGCACCACGCTTTTCTATATCTCCTACCTGATCATCGGCTCCATCCAGCTCGGCGCGACGGTGGACTACGCCATCCTGTTCGCGAACCGGTACCTGGGCTTCCGGAAGACGCTTCCCAAAATGGACGCCGTCCGGCGGACGGTCGCGGTGACCACCGTGCCGATCATCACCTCCGGCAGCATCCTGGTCGTCGTGGGGTACCTTCTCGGGTTTATCTCCTCCCACGGGATCCTGAACCAGCTCGGCAGGCTGCTCGGGACCGGCACGCTCCTGTCCATGGGCATCGTTTTCTTCGTCCTGCCGGGGCTGCTGTACGTGCTGGATAAACCGATTGAAAAAACATCCGGAAACCTTCATTTTCTTTCTAAGGAGCTGAAATCATGAAAACCATGAGAAAGGGAAAAAACGGAACAGCCGTTTTCAGCCGGCTGAAACGCTCCTGCGCCGTGTTCCTCGCCGCGGCCCTGCTCGTCTCCATGCCCGTCCCGGCGGCGGCCGACGATTCGTCCGGCGGCAAGGACGAAGTCGTGTACGCCATGCTGAACCGCGACGGTTCGGTGGGCGGAACGTACGTCGTGAACATCTTCGACAAAAAAGGCCCTATTGTGGACTACGGCGACTATTCCTCCGTGCGCAACATGACCACGGACGATAAAATCACGCAGGACGGCACCCGGGTCACCGTCACCAATACCGGCAAAAAGCTTTACTACGAGGGGAAGCTCAAAAACCCGGAGCTTCCCTGGAACGTCTCCATCCGGTATTTTCTGGACGGGCAAGAGTATCCCGCGGAGAAGATCGCCGGAAAATCCGGGGCGCTCACCATAAAAATGCGGATCACCCAGAACCCGGCCTGCGACGAAACCTTTTATAAAAATTACGCCCTGCAGGCCACCTTTTCCCTCGATTCGGACAAATGCAGCAATATTAAGGCCGACGGCGCCACCGTCGCCAACGCGGGCGGGAAAAAGCAGCTGACCTACACGGTCCTGCCCGGCAAAGGCGCGGACCTCACCGTCACCTCCGACGTAACGGATTTTGAGATGGACGCCGTCGCCATCAACGGGATCCGGCTCAACCTCAACATCCAGGTGGACGACGCCGAGCTCATGAAAAAAGCCGACGAGCTGAAAGACGCCGTCCGCCAGCTCGACGACGGGGCCGGAAGCCTGAAAAACGGCGCGTCCGGCCTGAAGGACGGAACGGGTCGGCTCGTCTCCGGCACGGACGGCCTGAAAAGCGGGTCGGCCGACCTGGACCGCGGCGTCGCCGCCCTGACGGACGGAATCGATCAGGTGCAGGACGGGCTCAACGAGCTGAACCGGAAATCCTCTTCGCTCACCTCCGGTTCCGCGCAGATCAAATCCGCCCTCGGCCGCATCCAGGCGGCCCTGTCCAAGGTTTCCCTGTCCGCCGACCAGATCCGCGCCCTTGTGAACGCCTCCTCCGGCATCAAAGCGGGGATCGGCAGAATCTCCTCCGGCCTCGGCTCTTTAAAATCCAGCGTCGGCTATCGGCAGTACAAGGCCGCCCTCGCGGCCCGCGGGCTGAACGTCGACACGCTGAAGGCCGGCAACGCCCAGGCAATAACAAACCTCCGGAAGCAAATCGCCAAACTGGAACAAACCTATAACGCAATCAAGAATATCCCCGGCCAGGAAACGCAGGCCGCCCAGCTGAAGGCGCAGGTCGATCAGCTCACGAACCTCGTCACGCTGCTCGAGGGCAACAACGCGGCCATCGGGGGAACCGAAACCTACCTGGGCGGCGTGTCCTCCGCCGTTTCCCAGCTTTCCGGCGGGGCCGCCGAGCTGAATTCCCAGTACGCGGTGTTCGATTCCAAAATTGCCCAGCTCGGGCAGGCGCTCGGCGGGATGCTGGTGGACATGGCGGAGCTCTCAAACGGCATCAACACGCTGGCCGCCAAGTATTCCGCTTTGGACGGCGGGATCAACGCCTACACGGGCGGCGTCGCCAAGCTCGTTTCCGGCTACACGAGGGTCGTGAAAGGCTCGTCCGACCTGGCCGGGGGCAGCCGGGCGCTGGCGGAAGGAAGCGGCACGCTTTCCGACGGCACGAACGACCTCATGGACGGAGTCGTCCAGCTCTACGACGGCGCGGCCGACCTGAAAAGCGGAACGGGAACCTTCCGGGAAAAAACCTCGAAAATCGACACGGAAATCAGCGGCCAGGCCGACGAGATTCTCTCGGAGCTCACCGGCGGCGGAAGCAAACCGGTTTCCTTCGTCTCGGGGGAAAACACCGACGTGAACTCCGTGCAGTTCGTCCTCAAAACCGGTTCCATCGAAGTGCCGGAAACGGCCGTCCCCGCCAAAAAGACAGCCCCGGCGCTGACGGTATGGCAGAAATTTCTGAAGCTGTTCGGCCTGTGGAAGGGCTGAGGGAAATCCCCGCGGCTTTCCGCAACCGGCATCGGCCCATGGACTTCTCCCCACGGGGAAATCCATGGGCCTCTCTTTTTCCCAACATCGGTCAGCGTTCGGCTTCCATGGCCTCGGCTTTCGTCCGGTGGACGGTCCCCCGCGGATGCTGCGGCGGGGCGTAAATCGAGTAGAGCTTCAACGGCCTGTTTCCAATGTTGATCACGTTGTGCCACGTCCCGGCCGGCACGACGATCGCGTCGTCCGAGCCGACCCTTCTCTGAAAATTCAGATCGTCCCGGCGGTTTCCCATCCGGACGAGCCCTTCCCCGTCCTCGATCCGAAGGAACTGGTCCACGTTGGGGTGCAGCTCCAGCCCGATGTCTTCCCCGACTTTCAGGCTCATCAGGGTAAGCTGCAGGTGGTTCCCCGTCCACAGCGCCGTGCGGAACGTATCGTTCCGTTCGGCGGCTTCCTCGATGTCGACCACAATCGGCACCGGCCCATAGTCCCGGAATTCTCCATCCGGCATATCCATCGCTCCTTTTGCGCGGAAATATCCTTCCATCTTATGAGCCGTGCCGCCGAAAAGTTCCCGAAAATCAACGGCCGGGCTTTTCCCCGCCGTTCAGCTTCCGGTTCATCTGCGCCACACGCCTTTTGAGGGCCGAATACAGGGACGCCCAGATGGCCGCGTAAATCAGGAAGAAGACGCCGAAGTAGCCGAGAATCCCCGGCAGGCTGTGACTCATCCAGCGGGTAAAATAGGCGATGGGGAACGTCGCCAGGGAGCAGACGACAAGGTGGGCGGCCGTCTGCTTCAAAAGGCTCCAGCGGTCCATCTCCCAAATGGCGGAGGCTCCCCCCCACGCCGCGCCGTAAACCAGGGACAGAACCGCCTGCAGCGCCACGGCGTTCAGCTCGCCCCCGCAGTCGCGGGCCAGTTCCGGCACCACGGCGTAATAGACGCCGTCCCCCACGGCGAGCGACATCGCGATCGAAATGAGAACGCTGACGGCGAGGCCGATCGGCGCGCCCACAAGACACCTTACAAGGATTTTCTTTTTCATCCCGTTCACCTCATATTCCCAACACTTGTTTGATTTTGGCGACATACCGCCGCGAAACATAGGTAACCGTACCGTCCAGCAGATGAACGCAAATCGTTCCCGCAAAGCTCAGGTCAAAGTCCCGGACCTTTTTCAGGTTGATGATTTCCGAATTGGAGATTCGGACGAAGCGGGTTTTGTCCAGCCGTTCCTCCAGCTCGTAGAGGCGCAGCCGGAGCAGGTATTCCCCCGAGTCCGTCACGGCGCGGATTTTTCCCGCCGCGGCATAGATACGGGAAATCTGCGGCTGGTCCAAAACCTTCAGGGTGTCGCCGCGAAACCCCGCGATCATCTGCGGGGCGGTTTCGGACAGCCTCCGGACGGCATCGTTCAGTTCGTCGGTCATCCGGTCGGTCACAACGATGAACTTTGGTTCTTTGCAGGTTTCATCGATCCTGATCTCAATTTGCATTCCATCACCTCCTTGTTCCGGTTCCAGCATAAGGGATATGGAGCTCGGTTTCCACCGATTTTTGATAAGCGGTCGGTTCCGGGCGACAGACGGTCGTTCTCCGCGCGGGGAACCGTACGGCCTCTGCGCCGGCCGGCCCCATTATACCAGCCGGAAGCGGGGACGGTCAACCGGATGGGCACCCTTCCGGAAATGCGGAACCGGCCTCCGGGGAATTTCATATTGTTTTATCGACGGATCAGGTATATCATAAAAGAAAACACCGGCATCAAGGCATAAGGAGGATAACGTCATGCAAAACGTTCAAAAGGTCTGCGGATTTTTAAAACAGTGCAAAGCGTATTTTCTCGCGACGGAAGACGAAAGCCAGCCGCGCGTCCGCCCGTTTGGAACCGCGCATGTTTTCGAGGATAAGCTCTACTTCCAGACCGGAAAGGTGAAAAACGTCTACCGGCAGCTCAAGGCGAATCCCAAGGTGGAGCTCTGCGGCCTGGCCGGGGACAAATGGATCCGCATCGACGCGGCGGCGGTCGAGGACGACCGGATTTCCGCCGCACAGAGTATGCTGGACGCCTACCCGGAACTTCAGAAAATGTACCGGGCCGGCGACGGCAACACCGTGGTCTTTTCCCTGAGGGACGCGACTGCCACGATCTTCTCGCAGGACGGCGCCCCCGAAGTCCTGAAATTCTGACCGGGCCTCCGCCCGGCTGTGGAACCGAGAAAAACCCGCATGGATACCGGATTTCCGGTACGGATGCGGGTTTTTCTTCCTGTCGTTTTGTTTCTCCCTCTGAAAGGAGCGATCCCGTCCTTATGGTGATTTCCATTTCCCGCCCCGATCTGCTGACGATTGCGGACGAAGAAACAGCCCGTTCGTTTTTCGGCGGCGCGCAGGACTGGTACTCGGCCGAATGGAGCCGCAGGGCCGGCTGCGGGCCGACCTGCGCGGCCAATATTCTGGCCTATCTCGCCTTTTCCCGCCCGGGGCTCTCGTCCCTGTACCGTCCCGAAACGAGGAACCGTCCCGATTTTGTGCGGCACATGGAAGAGGTCTACCGGTTCGTCACACCCGGGAGCATGGGGCTGAACCGCGTCGAGATGTTCTCCGACGGCGTCGCCGCGTTTGCCCGGAGCCGGGGTGTTTCCCTGCACCCGCACGTTTTCCGTGTCCCGGGCAACCGGGCGAAAGACCGCCCGGATGTTTCCGCGCTCGCGGAGTTTATCCGGGCCGGGCTGGCCTGTGACTGCCCGCTGGGCTTTCTCAACCTGACACGGGGCAGGGTCAAAAACCTCCAGGGCTGGCACTGGCTCACCGTCACCGCGGCGGAAATCGGGAAGGACAATATTTTCGTCCGCGCGTCCGACGAAGGGCGGCCGATCCGTCTGGATCTGCGCCTGTGGTACCTCACCACCCGCATGAGCGGCGGCCTGGCGTATTTCACCGTCTGATCCGTGCGTTTCGCAGGCCCGGGCGGCAGAGCCCGTTCCGTAATTGCCTTTACTAAAGGTCATATCATTGTTAATGATGTCATATGTGGGGAAGTCAAGAACAGTGCAGAACCTGAACACCCAAAATCAGCAAGTTAAGCGGCCAACCCTCTGGCGGCCTGACGATACATGGCAGGAGCGAGGCCGCCCGGATTGGCGGTATAGATTCGCTCCCGGTTGTAGTAAGTCATGATGTAACGGAACACGATGCTTCTGACCTGGCTCATCAGCATCTTTTCGGTGTGAATCTGATAGAGCTTTTCCTTCTTCAGTGGCGGGGTTGGAGCTTTCATTGGTGAACGCGATGAGCCGCGAAACCGTGATGCGGCAGTACATCGACACGGTGCGCGGCAGCTACGACCGCATCCTGATCGACTGCCAGCCGTCCCTAGGGATGCTGCCCGTCAATGCCCTCGCGGCGGCGGACAGCACCATCATTCCGGTGCAGGCACAGTACCCCCATCAAGGGATTGGATGAACTGCTGCGCACCATCGGGCAGATCCGCAGGCAGATCAATCCGAACCTGAAAATCGACGGTATCCTGTTTACGATGGTGGACGCGCGCACCAATTTCGCAAAGGACATTATGGCGCTGTTGCGGAATAGCTACACGGGCAAGCTGCACATTTTTGAGCAGAATATCCCGTTTTCCGTACGGGCGGCGGAGGCGACCGTAGCCGGGAAAAGCATCTATGCCTACGACCCGCAGGGCAAGGTGGCGGCCTATGAAAAACTGACGGAGGATGTTCTGCGCGGTGAACGACAAAGAGGCCGTGACCAGTCCCTCTCCCGATAAAAAAACCTTATTGCCGCCGTGACCGATCAAGTAACCGGCGCGGCGTTTTTCCTGTCCGTCCGCGAAAGCGCGGGAATTGCCATTCAGTCACGGAAGGTGCCGGTCGGCCTCTGGAAAAAGCGCGAAGAACCGGGCTACCTGTTGGAAACCGGCTTTGCCCTGTTGGAATCGGAAAAGGATGCGGACGGGAATTACATCGGCGGCGCGGGTATCGACGGCATGTATACGAAAACGCCCCATCGTTTTCAGCCCGTTTTGGACAAAAGCAGCCAGCCCCGCGCGTTCCGGGATGTGACCGAAGCCTATGCGCTGGTTGCCGAACGGCAGGGCGGGAAACGCTTTGTTGCGTTTCGCGGTACCAAAGCCCGCTGCCTGCGGATGACAGAGGACAAAACGCAGTTGGAGGATTTTTTGGTCACCATGCGACCGAAAAGCCCGGTTTATACGACCGAAACGGAAAACACGACTGGAGTTGGACAACTCCGGTCCCGCAGAAGGAGCGTGAAAGCGTACCCATGAAAAGCAGCGCGAAAAATATTCAACTCACCCCGCTGGACGATCTGTTCAAGACCGATGCGGAGCGAAAAGACGAAACTCTCGAGCGGGTGCAACAGATTCCAATTGAACAGCTTTTCCCGTTCAAAAATCACCCGTTTCAGGTGCGGGACGACGAATCCATGAAAAGCACCGTGAAAAGTGTGAAGCTGGTGGGTGCTTTCTCCAGCCATTGCGCGCCTCCGACCGGAGGGCGGGTACGAGCTGGTTTCCGGGCATCGACGCCGCCACGCCTGCGAACTGGCCGGGCGAAAAACCATGCCGGTGATCGTGCGCAACCTCGACGATGACGCTGCGACCATTCTCATGGTGGACAGCAATTTGCAACGCGAAACCATCCTGCCCAGCGAACGGGCCTTTGCGTTCAAAATGAAGCTGGAAGCCATGCGACGGCAGGCCGGTAGACTCTCCAAAGAAAATGGTGTTCAAGTTGAACACCATTCAGAGTGAAGACAAAGTATCGAAAAGAGGTACTTTGTCTTTTTTTAGTGCTTA
>ENA-UOOI01001059-UOOI01001059.1-fermentation-metagenome-genome-assembly--contig:-NODE-1059-length-31021-cov-3.608183_pt1 | contig 31021 bp, 27 predicted proteins | sample MGYA00245779_ERZ724027 | MGnify/ENA primary metagenome ERZ724027 (study PRJEB28704, sample SAMN03018318) | fermentation metagenome | biome: anthropogenic terrestrial biome; feature: soil; material...
CACCCATACAACTGATTGATTTCATCCGTATCATCGAAAAGACTACCGGAAAACAAGCCATTCAGGAGATGGCGGATATGCAACCCGGCGATGTAGTGTCCACATACGCCGATACTTCGCTCCTCCAACAACGGTTCGGATACAAACCGCGTACATCGGTAAAAACCGGCATCAGGGAATTCTATGACTGGTTTAAGAAATATACTCCGGAATGAAATGAAGTTAACATCTTCAGATTTTTCCCTGCAAAGCAAATTTCAGTTTTTTGTCCCAAATAATTTTATCAAACCGAAAAAATATGCTATTTTTGTAAGCCTGTTAAAAAGATGGTTTTTAGGGACGTTCTTCATCAGGTTGAAGGGGCTGAAGATAGGGATGACAACCGGTATGCAGCCCAAAAGAGATAGCAATAACAGCAATTAGTAAGAACTCTTTTAACAAATAAAATTCAATAAAGTTATGATTAAAGTAGGTATTAACGGATTTGGCCGCATCGGACGTTTGGTTTTCCGTGCTGCACAAAACAGAGACGATATCCAGATTGTGGGTATCAACGACTTGCTCGATGTGGATTACATCGCTTATATGTTAAAATATGACACGATCCACGGTCAGTTCACCGGATCGATCGATGTAAAAGACGGTAACTTAGTGGTAAACGGAAACACCATTCGTGTATCTGCCGAAAGAAATCCGGCCGACCTGAAATGGGATGCCGTAGGTGCGGAATACGTAGTTGAATCTACCGGTTTGTTCCTTTCTAAAGATAAAGCACAAGGCCATATCGATGCCGGAGCGAAGTATGTAGTGATGTCTGGGCCTTCTAAAGATGATACCCGGATGTATGTTGTCGGAGTGAACCAAAATACGTACACCAAAGGAGAACAATTCGTTTCCAACGCTTCCTGTACAACCAACTGTCTGGCCCCCATTGCAAAAGTATTGAACGAGAAATTCGGGATTATCGAGGGATTGATGACTACCGTACACTCAACCACTGCTACCCAGAAAACCGTTGACGGTCCTTCTGCAAAAGACTGGAGAGGTGGCCGCGCCGCTTCTGCAAACATCATTCCGTCTTCTACCGGAGCAGCTAAAGCTGTGGGTAAAGTCATTCCCGAACTGAACGGAAAATTGACCGGTATGTCTATGCGCGTTCCTACATTGAACGTTTCTGTAGTTGACCTGACCGTTCGTTTGGCACAAGAAACCACCTACGAAGAAATTTGCGCAGCGATGAAAGAAGCTTCCGAAGGCGAACTGAAAGGAGTTCTGGGATATACCGACGAAGATGTAGTATCAAGTGATTTTATCGGCGATACCCACACTTCCATCTTTGATGAAAAAGCCGGTATTCAATTAAGCCCTACATTTGTAAAAGTATTGTCATGGTATGATAACGAATGGGCTTTTTCGGTGAAACTGCTCGATTTAGTTGCTCACATGGCAAAAGTGAACGGATAATATGTCATTATCATAATTATAGTAATAAGCGCCTCTCAACGAGGCGTTTTTTTTGCATAAAAAAAGCCGGACAGCAATGTTCGACTTTTTTTATCAAATATACCGGCGTTCTATTCCGGGTGAATTGATTCTGTGGGACACACTTCTGCACAAGAACCGCAGTCGGTGCATACATCAGGGTCGATTACATAAATATCGCCTTCTGATATTGCCTCAACAGGACATTCATCGATGCATGTTCCACAGGCAATGCAACTGTCATCAATTACGTAAGCCATAATAAATAAAAGAGTTAGTTATTGTAATTAGTTGTATGTTGATGCAAAGATAATCAGTTTTTTTCTAATACAAAAAATGTGCAATATTTTGCGCCCTATTTAGAATCCGTATAAATTCCTCTTCCTCCCATTTCTCTCTTATTCTGATAAAACAACCGGATTTTCCCGGTGGATAAACATACAAAACACAATAACCGGCAAGAAGAAACGTTTATACACTGAGTATTTTCATTCAACTAAATGAGCAAGAAAGCTACATATCTTCTTCTACTTCTACTGATCCTGATTTCAGGGAATCTCTACGGCCAGCACCGCAAGCTGCAGCACCGCCCCTATGCCGATCAACGGCTGTTTCATCTGGGATTCACGCTTGGACTGCATACACAAGACCTGATACTCACCCAATCGGGATTTGTCAATGAAAACGGGGAGGTCTGGTTCTCTGAAATTCCTGTATATACCCCGGGGTTCGCAGTCGGAATTATCGGGGATATGTACCTGAACAGATTCATGAATCTCAGAGTGGTTCCGTCACTCTATCTGGGCGATAAAAAATTTATATTCAGGGAACAGTCGTCCGGTGAAGAATACCCCACACACATTCGCAATAACTATATCACCCTGCCGCTGCACCTGAAGATCTCGGCCGACAGGATCAATAACTTTCGGCCCTACGCCCTCGTGGGAGGATATGGCAGCATAGAACTGGCTTCGGCAAAAAACCGGGCCGTACTGTTAAAACCATATGATGCGGGAATTGAGTTTGGTGTGGGGTGCGACTTTTACCTGCCGCTTTTCAAACTGTCGCCGGAACTGAAGTTTAGTTTCGGTCTGACAGATATACTGGAAAAGGATAGGAAGGACCTGAAAGACGACGATCTCCGGAAATATGCCAACTCACTCTCGAAAGCTGTACAACGAATGATCACCCTCAGTTTTCATTTCGAGTGATCTCTTCTCCCTTCCCGAAAACAGCCGTATAGGTCCTTTTTCCTCTGAAATAAAAATCCATCAAAATGCTCTTCCGGTATTGCGTGGGGATATGCTCCACGGTGGTTTTTCTCAGATTCTCTTCCCGCACCGGTTTATACAAAGGGCGCATTTTCAGGAAATCCCTATAGGCATCAACCACGGCACGCGCGCTTTTGAAGTTTCCCTTCAGCAGAAGACGCATGCAGGCCAGTATATCAAAGAAAATTCGTAGAATAAATGTCGAATGGTATATCCGTTGCGGTATATTTTTATAAATCATCAGCAGGTTATTGCGGAAATTCAGGTACATCTTTTTCGGGTTATCCTGATTGAGCGATGCACCGCCCACATGATAAACAACCGATGAGGGTACGCACATCACTCTCCTGCCCCGCGCATTCAACCGCCAACAGAGATCTATCTCCTCCATATGGGCAAAGAAACGGCCATCCAATCCTCCGGCCTCTGTGTAGTCTTTCTTCCTGATACAAAGGCAGGCTCCTGTCGCCCAGAAAACAGGTATTTCAGTATCATACTGCCTTTGATCTTCTTCTACCACATGCAGTATCCTTCCTCTGCAGAAGGGATAGCCGTAACGATCGATAAACCCTCCGGACGCACCGGCATATTCAAACCGGCCTTTCTCTTTATAGGAGCGTATTTTCGGCTGCACCGCCGCCACTTCGGGATGTGCATCCATATAGGAGATCAGGGGGAGTAGCCAATCCGGCGTGGTTTCCACATCGGAATTGAGCAACACCACATATTCCGTATCCAACTGTTGTAGTGCCTTGTTGTACCCATCGGCAAATCCGTAATTCTTATCCAGCACAATCACCGGCAGGTCGGGATAATGGATCGTGAGAAACTCCAGCGAATCATCATTTGAACTGTTGTCGGCCACAATCACACTACACTCCTCGTCCGAGGAGTGTTGCACCACTGAAGGAAGAAACTGCTCCAGCAGTTTTTTCCCGTTCCAGTTCAATATAACTACAGATATTCTTACCACTACCAATTACCCATTATGAGTTATAAGTTATGAATTACTGATTGTCAACTATCATCAAATCATTAAATCATCAAATCAGCACATCAAATTACAGGTTTACGGAATTTCCAGCGGTTATGCGACCACAGATAATAGGCCGGTTCCCTCATTGTTGTCTCCTCCAGTTTTCGTATATACCGCTCCATTACGGTATATTCGGTCTCTTCACTCGCATCGGGAGTGATCACGAAAAACTTACCGACGTAATATCCTCTTTTGATCTTTTCAATGTCTAAATAGACAATGGAGCTGCCCAGGTACCGGGCTATCTTTTCCATACCGGTCTGCACAGGCGTCTCCTGATTCAGGAATGTAGTCCAATACTGATCCTGACGGGGGGACGGCCGTTGGTCTGTAAGAAAACCTGCCACCATTGTTCTCTCTTCGTTCCGGAAACGGATCATCTGACGAAAGGCACTCCGCATCTCGATCGGATTGGAACAGAAACGACTCCGTATTTTCAGAAAAAGACGGTCGAATGCCGCGGAATGCAGCTGTTTATAGATCAATCCCGTCTCCATACCCGGCATCAGATGCAGCCCGATAGACGGGACCCACTCCCAATTGCCGTAATGGCCGAGACTCAATATACAGGATTTTCCTTTAGAGCCCAGCCGGTTAATAATTTCCGGATTTTCGAATTTCATTCGCTTACGTACCTCTTCATCGGAAAGACGAAGTGTTTTGACGGTCTCCACAAAATAGTCGCACAAGTGGCGGTAGAACTTTTTCTCAATCTTCACGATACTTTTTTCCGTCTTCTCCGGGAAAGCATTATTCAGATTCCTCCTGACCAATTTCCTCCTGTATCTTACCACATGATAAACAACCAGGTAGAGCACATCGGAGAGAATATACAATACTTTAAACGGCAGTAACGCATGCAGATATGCTGCCGCATATAACAGCAAATACCCCACCCCCTTTTTACTTCCTTCGTCATCCATTAAAAAACCGCTTTCATTGCCATTTCCTCCTCGTCATAGGCTCCCACTTCAACCTCTATCATCCTGTTCACAAGCGAAGAATCATAATCGGCATACAATTTTACATAATTTTCGGTAAACCCGTGCATTTTTTTACCGCGTTTTGTGTGTTCGAATAATACTTTTTTCCGATTTCCCTGCTGTGACAGATAAAAATTCTGCACACGTCCGTCGGAAAGATCCAGCAAAGCCTTACTACGCGCATGTTTAGTTTTCGGATCCACCGTATAATCTATATTCAGGGCAGCCGTTCCGGGGCGTTCGGAGTAGGTAAAGACATGCAATTGGGAGAAATCGATCGAACGGATAAATGTTTCACTTTCGGAGAAATAGTCGTCGGTCTCGCCCCGGACACCCACGATCACATCCACACCAATAAAAGCGTGGGGAAGGATTTCCTTGATCTTTTCCACTTTATGGCGGAACAGCGCCGTGTCGTATCTCCGTTTCATCAGTTTCAGCACAGCATCGCTCCCGGATTGCAGCGGCATATGGAAATGGGGAGCAAAACGATCCGATCCGGCTACGAAATCGATAATCTCGTCCGACAGCAGATTCGGCTCAATGGACGAGATACGGTAACGTTCCACACCCTTCACCTTATCGAGCTCTTTGAGCAGATCCAGAAAATTTTCCCTGGTCGTATGCCCGAAATCGCCAATATTCACTCCTGTAAGCACAATCTCTTTGAGCCGTTACGGCTTCTGCCTCTCGCGAAAGGGATGGTACAGAAAGAGCAGAAATAGTCACACCCATCCTGTACTTTCAAAAAATAACGGGTACGATCGTCCGCGGAAACAGAAGGGACGAACGAACGGATGCGATGTGTTTTTGATGTGACGATCTCTCCTTTCTCTTTTTTCTTCAGATCAGCGAGATATTTCACCACATCCAGCTTCTGCTCTGCGCCCAGCACTAAGTCCACACCTTCAATCCCGGCAACTTCTTCTGGTTTCAACTGGGCGTAGCACCCTGTAACCACCACAAATGCTGACGGGTTTTCCTGGATCACTTTCCGGATAGCCTGACGGCCTTTCTTATCGGCCAGCTCGGTCACGGAGCAGGTGTTGATCACACATATATCAGCTTCCTGCCCCTTCCGGGCACGCCGTACACCGGAATTCAGCAACTGCCTTCCGATAGCGGATGTTTCCGCAAAATTTAATTTGCAGCCGAGCGTATAATAGGCCGCTGTTTTATTTTCAAAAATGGTTCTATCGATCATATCTGATTTGTCATTTAGTGAATATCTCTATCCGGAAAATACTGCCGCGACAGAAACAATTCGCATGACAATGAATTACCCTGTGAATAAATGAAGCGACAAAATTACAATTTTACTCCTAATTTACAGCCCTTTTTTCTTTGATAATATATTTTTAGCTATTACTTTTGCACATATTTAGTAATAATGTGCAATTATGATTGAACAAAACTTCATCAAAATATACGAAGAGAACTTCAAAAAGAACTGGTATCTACCTGCATTGACTGACTATAAAGGCGGCAATTCATATACCTATGGCGAACTGGCGCGTGAAATAGCCAAACTCCACCTCCTATTTTCGGAGTTGCAGATTGAGAAGGGCGACAAAATTTCGCTGGTTGGCAAAAACCACTCCTCATGGTCGATCGTTTTTATGGCCACCATCACTTACGGTGCTGTCATTGTTCCCATTTTGCATGAATTCAATACGGAGAGTATCGAACATATCATCGATCATTCCGATTCAAAACTGGTATTTGTCAACGAGTCCATCTGGAAGTCGATGAACAGGGAAAACCTGAAGATCCCGGTATTCGGGTTGCCCTCTTTCTCTCTTCTGAAAAGCAACGATGAAAGTACAACCGAAAAGGTGGCAAAATTGGAAGAAATATTTTATCGCACCTACGCGAGTGGTTTTTTCCCTGACGACATCCGTTATGCCGAAGTAAATAATGAGGAGGTGGCCTGCCTCAATTACACATCGGGAACCACCGGATTCAGTAAAGGCGTGATGATTACGGCAAACAATTTTGCAGGGAATGTCACCTACGCCGAGAAACTGAACCTGCTTTTTACCGGTGACCGCAATCTGGCATTTTTACCGATGGCCCATGTATATGGCTGTGCCTTCGATTTTCTCTATGCCCTTTCTGCCGGCGTCCACATCACGCTGCTGGGCATCTCTCCCACCCCCCAGAACCTTATCGTTGCATTGAATGAAGTGAAACCGCACCTTATCATCACGGTACCCCTCGTTTTTGAAAAGATATATAAAAAAAGGATCCTGCCGGTAATAGAAAAACCGGCCATTAAGGCGCTTTTAAAAATCCCCGCTATCAATAAACTTATCCTTAACACGATAAAGAAATCACTGATAAGGACATTGGGAGGAAACTTCAGGGAGGTGATCATAGGCGGTGCAGCGCTGAACGCGGAAGTAGAAGCTTTCTTCCATAAGATGAAATTCCCTTTCACGGTAGGCTATGGTATGACGGAATGCGCCCCGCTTATCTCTTACGACTATCATTACGACTTCGTGCCTACCTCCTGCGGTTCGGTATTGGACAAGATCATGGAGGCGCGCATAGATTCGGTTGATCCGGAGAATATTCCGGGTGAAATCCAGGTGCGGGGCGAAAATGTGATGAAAGGATACTACAAAAATCCCGAAGCGACGGCAGCTGCCTTCACGGCCGATGGCTGGCTCAAAACCGGCGACCAGGGTATTATGAAGGAAAAGCGCCTGTTCATTAAAGGAAGGATAAAAACCATGCTCCTTTCGGCAAACGGACAAAATATCTATCCCGAAGAGATTGAGTCGCAGTTGAATAACCTCCCGTACATCGCCGAAAGCTTAGTTATAATGCGCGATACAAAGCTTATAGCGCTGATCTGGCCCGATATTCCCGCCATGGAGGAAAATAATATCCCGAAAGAGAAACTCGTGGAAATCATGAATGAAAATAAGGGAATACTCAATCAATTGGTAGCCCAATATGAGAGGATTACCGCCATAGAAATAATGGATACGGAGTTTGAGAAAACTCCCAAGAAAACCATCAAACGTTTTCTCTATGAGTGATAAATAATAAGAAATTCAGGTAAATACAAAAGGTATGAGAGCCTATGAAGCGCTCTATTGCTATCAGATCATCAAGATTAGCAACCGCTTAATATTATTTAACTATAATTTTTTAGCAAAACATGTTCTATAACATGTTTTTGATATAATTTTGTATCGTTTTTGATAAAGCAATATTATTTATCGTTTAAAACTACTAAAAGATGAAAAAAGTACTTTTGTTAGTTGCCCTCGTTGCAACGTTGGGTTTCATTTCCTGCAACAATGCTCAGGTAAATGCTGAAAAAGCAAGGCAAGACAGCATCGCTGAAGTGGCCAGATTAGACAGCATTGCCAAAGTTCAGGCTGACAGTATCCGGGCTGCCATCGAAGCAGCTGAAGCTGCAGCATCCGATACTCTGAACCAGGTTATCGAAGAAGCTGCTCCTGCTGTGAATTAATAAGGAGCAAAGTTGAAATTGAAGTGCGGCCACCCCAAAAGGGTGGCTTTCTTATTTGATATTCTGCCAAAAATAGTAACTTTGTTTTTCTGTTCCCCAATAATATTGAGAACAGGCCAAAAGGATAAAGCAACCGAACTTATCCTCAAAATACAATTCTATCAAAACAGCAAATGAGAAAGATCCTTTTTACCGCTTTGTTGGTATCCCTGGTGTCCCTCTCAGGATGTAACCAAAGGGCCAATACCTATTTCGAGAAGAAACTGACTTTCCCTGACTTGCTTACATCCGATCAGAAGGTCAAGATCTCGGCATACGTCGTTCCCACGCAAAGCCAGTATGAATGGCAGCAGATGGAGTTAACCGCCTTTATCCATTTCGGGATAAACACCTTTACCGGACAGGAATGGGGGGACGGTAGAGAAGATACGGCACTGTTCAATCCCACCGATTTCGATGCTGAGCAATGGGTTACCACCTTGCAGGAGGCCGGCTTTAAAATGATTATTCTCACGGCAAAGCATCATGACGGCTTTTGCCTTTGGCCTACCAGGACTACCTCCCACTCCGTGGCTTCCTCGCCCTGGCGGAACGGCCTGGGGGATGTGGTGAAAGAGGTGAAGGACGCATGTGACAGGTACAATATGAAATTCGGAATTTACCTCTCTCCATGGGACAGGAACGCCGCAAGTTACGGTGATTCGCCGCGATATAACGCCTTCTTCGTCCAACAGCTTGCCGAATTGTTAACAAACTATGGAGAGATTCATGAAGTATGGTTCGACGGGGCCCGCGACGAGAGACACGACGGCACGGTACAAAAATATGACTGGGTACATTTCTATCAGGTTGTGGATAGCCTCCAACCCAAAGCCGTAAAAGCGATTATGGGTAACGACGTGCGGTGGGCAGGCAACGAGGAAGGACTGGGAAGGGAGACGGAATGGAGCGTTACACCGCTACATCCCGATATCAATGATGCCGTCATCAATGAAAATATACGATTGAATATTTCCCCTACCGCAGAGGACCTGGGCAGCCGGCGGCTTATCGCGGAAGCACAGACCATCCACTGGTATCCCTCTGAGGTAGACGTTTCCATCCGTCCGGGTTGGTTCTATCATCCGGAGGAGGATCAAGAGGTAAAAACATTGCCTCAATTGGTTGACATCTATTTTCAATCTGTCGGGATGAATTCGGTGCTCCTCTTGAACATTCCGCCGGATAAACGGGGCCGGTTACATGAAACGGACAGCGAGCGTCTTAGGCAATTCGGTGCTTATATTGCCCAGACTTTTGAAAACGAAAAGCTCACGAATGGTGATATGGAATGGAAAGCCCGTGCGGGAGCAATGAGGGAATTCAATGTAGTACCCGGCGAAACGATCAACGCGGTCATGTTACAGGAAGATATCCGCAAGGGCCAACGTGTGGAAGAATTTGTTGTGGAAGGGTGGATAAACGACGAATGGGTAGAACTGGCCACGGGAACCACCATCGGTTATAAACGACTGCTCAGGTTCGATGATGTCTCCATCTCGAAACTAAGGGTGATCATTTCAGAAACACGCGATATCGCCAATATATCCAAAGTAGGCGCTTATCATGCTCCGCATCTGGAGGAGAAGAGTGCCGATGGCCACCCTCCGGTAGAACAAGAATAAGAATAAAATTGAGATACTCACAAAATTAATGATTATGCGAATTTTTATAGGGATACTTTTTCTCTTAATTTCCCTGCTGGCAGAGGGACAAAATATAGGCGACCTGTTCAAATCGATGCCCTCGGAACTTCTCCCGGGAGTCTCGGAAGGCAATAAGACCATGTTGTTGGTCGATTCAGGAGAAACCACCGTTCCCTATGCATTGGGTGAGATCAAGAAACTGAGGCAAAGCAACGACTATCTGGAGATAAAAACATCCGACATCGGTACTACCCAATGGAAACTGTTGCCGATCGAAAAAGATTCCACGATCATATGCGTGATAAAAACGGTATGCGCAAACGCCTGTGACAGTCATATCTCGTTCTATACGACAAACTGGGAAAAAATTGACAACAACACCTTCCTACCGGAAATTTCCCAAGAAATTTTCTTCGATTCTTCCAAAAAAGAGATGGAAAATTATAAATATGGCGTATCTTTGCAGCACATTTATCCGATCTCGGCAGCTTTCAGTGAAAGCGGAAGCGATTTAACGCTGACATTCAATTACAAACCGCTCCTGACAGAGGATCAGATCGCAGAGATAAAACCTTTTCTGAAAAGCGACACCATTGTATTGAAATGGGAAAACGTTTCATTCAGGCAATAAGGTAACCCTGCACCCGTAGTTCAATGGATAGAATATCGGATTCCGGTTCCGACGATGTGGGTTCGATTCCCGCCGGGTGTACTACTGAAAAAACCATGAAGATTTACTGAATAAAAAAACCGGTGAAGATTCACCGGCTTGGTATATTATTCTAACAGTCTTAATCCTTACGCTAATTGCTTTTTTACTTCATCTAATGAATAGCGTTTTCCGTCGTCTGTTAGTTTATGCAGTTGTATCGTTAATTTGTCCTGCATATCCTCTATATCACTTGCGGTTAATTCGCTTAATATAGCCTCAAATGCTTGTATTACGCCTTTTTTTAATTGTGCTGTTTTCATTTGTACACATCCTTTCTGTGATTAATATCAATTACCAGTATAACAAGATTGTTATCCTGTAGTTCATATATTACTCGATAGTCCGCTACTCTTAGCCTATAATATCCGCTCATACCCTTCAGAGCTTTGACATTACTACTTTCATACGGATTTTCCTGTAACGCTTCGAGCTTTTCTATTACCAAGCGTTGATATATAGTATCTATCTTTTTCAGACTTTTCAACGCATTGTGGGTAAAACTCAACTTTATACATACACAAAGATATAAAAAGTTTTTTATTTCAACCAAAATCAAACACTATCGATTTTCCGGAATAAAAATACGGTATAATTCCGTATTTAGTCCAGGTTCATGTCCAACCGGGACAATTAATTGCGAATTTTGCAACGATAAACCGATTTAATCAATTGGGCATATCAATATCAAAATACACCTAAATCCCTTAAGAAGTTGATAAAATCAATATACTTCATAATTTCGAGCGCGATTTCAATCAATTGCCCGATAAATTCTATCACCCTTTCATATTTTTAATGAGCATTGGTTATTTGCGTGGGACACACTCCGAAAATTGTCCCATACACAAAGAGATTCTAAAGCAAAACCCTATGTGGTCAAATCAGAATAAAATATGGTTATTTTATTCTTACCTTTTTAATTTTCGAACCGATGTTGTAATTTGAGACTGTTTCCCTTTGGGTTTATTATCTTCTAAATCATACTGGTACACTGTCTTTCAATTGGTTAATTTGCTTCAAAATCTTCCAGTAAAGAGTTCGAGTTTGCTCCCTCTGGGTTGTACTAAAAACCGCTGTAAGTCAATTGATTTACAGCGGTTTTTCTTTTTTCGGGGCGCCAAAGGGGCGCCAAAGAAAACGAGAGATAAGATTTAAACAACTTTAACCATAAAGACACATAATTTTTGCAGAACTAAATTCCACACCGGAATAAATCGAGAATAATTTGGCTATATCAAAAAATGTACATACATTTGTACGGACATAAAAAATTAAAAAGATGAAGATAATAACTACAAGAGAAATAGTCAGGGAAACAAAAACATATTTCGAACTGGCAGAAAAAGAACGGGTTGCCGTCAAGAGAGGAAGAAAATATGTGAATCTGATTGTCACAGATGATCCTGACACAAAGTTTGTAAGTGAGGACTGGATCAATGAATTTATGAGTATTCCCGCAGAATATAGAATAAATCCTTTCGATGTCAGCCCATCGGGTGATTTGTTTTTCGCTGATAAGCGGAATATTGAACATATTGATAAAGCTCTAGCAGGACAAACAAAAAGGCTATCTGAAGAAGAAAGAAAAAAATTATTTAGCCTATGACAGCGGAAAGTAAAAGGTATATAATTGAGTATAAAGAACAATTTATTGAAGATGTATTAGCGCACAAAAAAGCGGGGAGAAAAACAATTCTTACAAAAATAAATTCTCTTATAAATGAAATAGAGGAACACCCCACAACAGGAACAGGTAAACCCGAAGCTTTAAAAGGAAATAGAAAGGGGCAATGGTCGAGACGTATAACAAGAGAGTACCGATTAATCTATGAAATCCATGAAGATATTCTAACGGTGTTAATGATTAGCGCATCTGGGCATTATGGAGAAAAATAATTTTTTGTAATTAATCGCACTTTCATTTAGGCTATCAATTTCCAATAATTTAAAGGCAATTCCCTTCCTATTTTCCCATTCTTCGTCAGAATTAAAATAATCCATCAATTCGTACTCTAATTCTTTTACAGTCTGTGAAAAGCAAGTGATATTTATTAGTATGAATAATCCTGTCAGTATTTTTTTTCATATCTCCAGTTGTACGATTTAGAATTTTTATACTTTCCTCTATCGCTGCTATAAAAAGTAATTATATTCATTTGAGGAATCATTTTCCAAGGGTCAATCTGTATTGAAGCCTTACTCCTCTCCTTATGTTTTTGTCGGTCGCATTAACGCTAACATTTTCCAAAATGGCATGTAACGTATTAATTACGCAGTAAATATAAAACATTTGTAAATACGAAACAATTATTATCAGATAATTATCAACTCATAACGGATATCCATTATCCAATAACTTCCCGGACTGCCGGTGAGTTCGGGGCAGGCTTGTATCCACTCGTCCATACCACATAGGCCTTATATGATGTTCGTGTTTTTCGGACCGGGATTTTGCCGCCGACTTCCTTCAGATTCCACCTCGCAGTGGACACCCTTGTCGTTGGCTAACGGTTGATCGCTACCTACCTCCGTAGTGGACTTCGTAATCATGCATGGCGCACAAAAAAAAGAGCCTGATTTTTATCTTCAGACTCTTTATTGTCAATTAATTACCCGAACAATCGGAAAAACTCATTCTCTAGTAAGTTGCGATGAGATCATTTATCTTCTCGATCAGTTCCTGCTGGGGCATACCGGATTGTTCACTCATCATTTTGAGCGTAGCGATAGGCAGCACTACCCTCGCCATCGGGCTCTGCAACATGGAGAATTTGGGATTTATACCGGGCAGGTCGGCCTTCAGCCTGGGATATCGTTGGATCAATGTTTTTAATTTGGTGTCCGCTGTGATGACAATTGCATTATCGCCATTGCCTTCATAGCCTTCCTTACCGTTTTCCTCGTCCCCGGCGCTCTCTTTTACCTCTTTGCCCCCATTCAGTTGATTCTGTTCCTCTTCCCAGGTAAGCAGTCTCCGCTCTCCTTCGAGCTGCCGGATATGCGTACAATCCTGCATCATTTCCATGACTCCCCTGAAAGTCCCGTCCTTGTCTCTTACAGCGACATATACAATATAGATGAAAAGTCCCGGTTTGTTGATCCAAAACTCCGATTTACTCTGCTCGCCACTGCGAAATTTCTCAATAATTTCCTCCACCATATGCAAGCTTTTGGGCGGATGGCAATTGCGCACCTCTCTCCCGATAACGCCCTTACTGCGGGGAAAGACACGATGAGGGGTATCGGTATAAAATTTCACAAGGTCGTTTTCGTCCACGAAAGAGATGTCTACGGGTAGGTGGCGGAAGAGGAGATTTATCTGCTCCAGCGTAAGTTTACCTTCGGCCACATCAAGCACTTTCTCTTGTGGGCCTGTCTCTATATTTTTTCCATACCTCGCCAGTAACGCGGCCAGGTCATCCATAAAACCGTTTTGTCCTGCCACAGGTGTTACTTCTTTATCGGATGAGGATGGATGTAGATCGGGCATATCAATCAGGAAGAATCCGATTTCCCTGTCCCCGGACTTCATCTCTTCGAACTCATTTTCCGGGATCAGTTTCAATGAAGTCGGATACAGGATCAATTCTTCTTTCTCCATCAGGTCTCTCAGGTCGACGGTCATCTGCCTGTAAGCATCGAGAAACGAATCTGTATTTACATTCCCGTTGCTCAGCAGTTCCAGGGCGTTGTTCATCTCGTCACGTATCTCATCGTCGTACATCCACATTGTGGTGGAAGGGCGGTCGAATCCCTTTCTCTCCAGTGCCGAATAAAGCTGGTTCTGCTTGCGGCTAAAATGGACTTTATACTGTATGATCTGCTCCATCAACTCCAACCATGGATTCAGGACAAAAGGCCTGCGGGCCAGTTCGTCGCCCTTCAGCAGCAATTGTTTCATTTTATCATTTTCCCGCCGGTAAGCATCTATGGAATGACCATAAGGAAGACCAGGCTCCTGGGTCTGGATCAATCCGTCAAATACTTCCAGTATGGTACGGACATCCTCATTACGGCATTCATCGGGATCTTCATTCTTAAACATTTGTTCGGCGGCAGCGAACTCTTCGGGTGAGATTCTCCCTACTTCGCTTTTCATGCGACTTTTCGCTTTATCGAGCGATAAAAGTCCCTTATCGTACTGTTGCTTGATCTGAAGCATCCGTTGAAGCTTGTTTTGGTCTAAACTTTCAAAAGTTGTATTGGTTGTTTTCTCTTGCATAATAATAATACTTTTGGCCGGAGCATCCTTTGTTTTGCGCTGTGATAATTGATTCGTCATACAAAAGGCACTCTTGTAGATCGGCCGGTTTCGCACTCTTTTACAAAGTTACGAAATCCGGGAGGCGCCCACAATCACCATAAATAGCTATTTTTCAGGGAAAACATCCCTCTTTGTGAGGATATAGCATGCTATTTCTTTTCCGGTTCAAAGTTAATGAGATCAATATTGAATAATATCCGGTGCCAAATGCGGCCAGCGGTTTCGTCCCTCCCATGGAAAGGGACTTCCGAAATCATTAAAATATCAGGAAAACAGATATTCTCCCGGCATACAACCGATCACTTTTTTGAAATGATTATAGAATGATGCGCGCGAACGGAATCCGCACTTTTCCATCAATTCGGAGACCGTTAAACTGCCGTTGCTCTCTTTTATTAATTCACAGGCGTATATTATACGTTTCCTGTTCACATATGCGGGGAATGAGGTATGGAAGGCTACATTAAAAACCTGTGAAAGGTGGTATCGGGAGATTCCCGTATGTGAAGAAAGAAATTTCATGTTGAAATCGGGATCCAGATATACTTTCTTGTTGTGTTCAAAAAAATCTTCCACCCTGTTCTTGTATGCATCGAGCTTCTTAGCGTTGAGCAACGATTTTCTGTAATGGTTCTCAGGAATAACTATCGGTTCATCATTTTTTTCCCCTGTTGATTGTGGTGGTATATCTGCCGTTACCAACATCTCCGGCACCGATACAAAACCTTTCAAACGGGTAAGTTTTTCCTGTCGTAGTTTATTTTTATATAATTCGAACAGATAAAAATAGAACGTAAATAACACGGCTATTTCCATCAGTTTAAAAAACATATACAAAGGTTCCGAAAACAATTTTTCCGTCCGGAAATTTATGATAAACCATACAATTAAAAAAATCCAAACAATTTCAAGCTGTATAGACAGGATGTTTACAAGATTCTGCTGTGGGTAGTGTATTTTTTTTATTTTTGACCTTTTATAAAATAACACCCCCAAATAAAAGGTACTCAGCAATATGCCACCGGAATAACCAGAGACCAGCAGGTTATTTTCCTGTGCCTCACTCAAACCGGGATATAACAGATATATAAAAAAAGCGGCTGTTAATATAAGTACCGGAAGTAAAAACATCCATATAGAGATGCCGGATAGTCTTCTCTTCTCCATAAGTTTATACAGGAAAAGGAACAGAAAAGTCAGTACCCACAAGACAAGGGAAAAAGTAAGGATTATCTTTGCAGGATTGGGAATAGCATACGCCGTTATTATTATGGACAGTACGGCGTCCATTACTATACACAGGAATACAAAGGGAATAAAACGCACCTTTTCATCATATTTATTGCCGGTAAGAATATAATAATAGATACCGAAGAATGAGATAAACAGGGGTATGATTACCAAAAGATGTGCCATATTCATTGTATGTTTGCAGAATATTTCCGGTTGGCCGGCTCAAAATACCGATGGCGAAATTCAGTGGGTGAACAATGTCGTAATGCCCGGAAATGGCGGTAAAACGAAGCAGCGGATTTAAATCCGCACCTCAGTGGGAGCCTCTCGTACGAATCATCAAATTCCGGCGAGAGTAAGATCCGGCAGGCATATTCTATCCGTTTTCTGGTAAGCAGTTTTACAAAAGTAGTGCCATACAATGCAAGGATCAATCCCGACAGCGTTTTTTGTGTGGTTTTCAGTTGCGATGCGGCTGTCTTCAGATTGAGTTTCACATTTTGTATCGCCTCCGAAGAAAAATAGAAATCCAGCATCTGTGATTCCTTTGTTACCTTGGTAGGAGGAACTGCATTGAGTGATGGTGGTTCATGCGGACTTTTTCTTAGAGGGAATCCCTTTGATCTGCGCGGCTTATATTCCAATATAAATCCACTGTTAAAGCGTTGAAATGCCTCAGTGAACAATATGAATACGCCTAAAAACATAACCAGGGATGCTGTTATGCTATTGTTTTTGAATATAAGCTGATTGTCCCGATAGGGATGGAAAATCATTTGTAAAGCCATGAAAAGTATAAAAAGACCCAATAACACACCATACCAGGAAAAATAGATAATCTTAGGGATATTTGCTGTTTGTCGCTGTTTTGAAAAAATATAGGTCGGGTAAGCGATTAACGACATACCGATGCAGGAATATAAAACCGGATAGTACCATGTTTGTGTTTGTCCCCTTATTTCCGGACTGAAAATGAAAATAAAATAAGCCATCCAACCTGCCATTATCGGTAATCCGTGCAAAAGGAGCGATCTGCGGGACAGTTTTTCATATACACTTCCCTGAAAATAGAAATACAAAAATGGGCCGTAGCACAGGCTAAAAGGTGCTGCATAATAAATATAGTGATAGTTATCCCACGACGTGAGCCACACAGGAAAAATAGTCAAATTGTGTATAATAACAATCCACAACACAACACCAAAAACCACATCCTTCATCGTTCTATCCTGGGTGCTATAATGCAGATGCAAGGCTGCGAGCAAAAATATGATCATCATTATGTGGATAGTGATAAACATATTATCCTGTTTTTTTTATGTTAAGATATTCAGACGGCAGCATTCCCGTCATCAACCTAAAATACTTATTGAATGATGTCCTGCAATGAAAACCACACTCATAGCCTATGGCTTCCAATGTATAACGATCTCCCTGGTCAGCTATCATTTTCACAGCATGGGCGATTCGATACTCCGCCACAAAATAGGGGAAACTTTTACCGATATACTCATTGAAAAAAAACTCCAAATCCGGTTTATCGATCTTACCCTCCAAGGATAGCATATTGAGGGTTAAATCGGGATTCAAAAATATCTTCCGCTCGTTGAAAAGATAGATGATTACCTTTTTATAGTTTTTCATACGTATGGTCAGCGGGTATTCAATTTCGTCCGGTTTTTTCGTTAGCACCAGATACTGAAACGATATTAACACGGCCACGGCCAGGATCAGCAATATATTCCATTGCGGATTAAAATTTTTGGAGGGATCGGTAAGGGTGAAAATCTGTTTACCGGGACTTAGTATCACAAATAATAACAGCGTAGCGATCAATTGTGCAAAAGATAAAAATTGAATAAAGAAAAACTTCTGACTGTCGTACTCGGAACAGAGGCGGTTCTGTATTCCGGTTATGACCGGAAACATATATATGGAAGCAACCATTCCATATGCCACCCGAAAACACTGTATCCATATTCGATCAGTTTTCGGAGAGTGTGTAAAAATCAAAAGGAAGCCGAGAAAGAACGTAAAAAGAAAGAACGGCAGCAACAAATACCCCTGTTCTCTTATATCAACCTGCCGCTGTGTTATCTTAAGATACATTGCAAAAATATAAACCGGAAACAGAAACGATATCGGAGTAGGCGCCCAAAGAATACGAAAAACTATTTCCGCACAGCCTGCAAGGAAAAAACCAAATACTATTTCATAAAACGTCAGTTTCTTATAGCATACCCTCCTCAATCTTTTTGTTAGCCTAAGGTATACGCTCTTCGTTCCGGACAGAACCTCTCCGAAAAGAATCAATATATTCTTCCAAGCTGTATGACGATCTCTATTATCAGAAAATTTTTTCATTCCCGAATAATATCTTTTTCATATGACATATAGTATTCCTTTTGGTGCTCATCCCCTTCAACAAGGTTTTTCACCCTTCCTTGCCTCTCTTTTTTCCCCTGATACAGTTCCTCATAATCTTTGGTATAGAGTGCATCGGGAACTACATTCACATCAAATACGATTTCCCTGCTTTCCGAAGTGGAAAAATTGCCGTAAAGGATGACATAATGCTTCACATAGCCCGTATTCTTGCTACTGTCGTATTTCAGCATAAGCCGCCCGGTTTTCCCTGCCGGAATGGTTCTGACAGAAGATTTTTTCAAGGTGATACACCCACAGGAGGCCAGGATATCTGTCAACATCAATGGCTGGTCTCCCGTATTTTTTATTTCAAACATAATGTGCAGCTCCTGCCCCGCCAGGACGGGATAATAATGACGGTAATTATCCACTATCTCAATCGTTGTTGTTTTATCCTCCAGACTCAAACAACCTGTTAATGGAACAAATAAAAACAGACAAAGGATCGCACGCCGAAAATATGCTTCGACTTGAAACAAGCACGGGAATAGCGCACGCAAAAGAGCATGATAATCTGCAAAACAACCGTTGGCTACGCCGGTTTTCAATCCGACGACCGAAGGGAAGTCAATTCCGTATGGCCTTGGGATTAAAAATAAATATTGTCGAATGAAACGAAAAAAATAAACAACATGGAGAAATAACCTGCGAAGAAGAAAATATAATATTAATGAATTATAATAAAAACCCCCCCCCCCCCCGTTAATTTCTGTTAATAAGAAGAGGTTTAATAGATTATATCTTAAGCTAAATACCATGTTTATTCTTGTGTTAGCACATAATTCACTACAAAACTATATCATTGTCTTCAATGTGAGTACATAATTATGTTAAATGTTTAAATTATTAACATATCAATATCTAATTATATAAAATCATCCATTTCAACCCTTTACATATCAATGACCGCAAGCGATGTATGCCCTTCATTACCCACCGAAGACACCAATGGAGGTTTTCTACCTCGAATTATGATTTAAAACTTGTATTTCGTCCAGGGCTAGAATACTTGGGGATTCTTTTCTACGGATAATTTTCAATTCTATACTCCTTGCTCCGTTTAAATTTACCGGCAGGGAATAACTGACACCGTAAGATTCTTTTTCATCCTCCTCATAAGACGTATCTATTCGTTGGTCGGTCACCGGCCTGCCGTCAACAATCAGTTCAATACCGGCAGGCGGGTAGATACCATGCCTTTGCATATGCAGGAAACGGAGCCGGATGAACTTTGCCGTTTGAAGCGTATAAGCAGGAAAACGGATATGCAGATCGTCCGTGCCGCTTGAGTACCATCCGTGATGGTAGTCTTGCAGGAAACCCGGTGTACCGTTCGTCAGCAGCCCGGCCGTTTCAAAACCTTCGTCGGCATTTGATAAAACTTCTACCGGTATACCCAACAATGCATTTTCATATTCACCTGGGTTCAGCAGTTGTTCCCATTGACCTATATATTCGGAGAGGCTTCCGCCGGATTCTTTATAGTTTTGCATATCTTCATAATTTGCGAACTGCCGCAACTCTTCTATCAGAAGAGTTATTTCCGGTTTGACCCTCATCATGGTATTCTCTTTCCGGGCGTATCCCCATTCGCGGTCCCCCTGAATGTATGCAATCTGCAAGCGGGTAAAGGCAAGCGCCGTATATAATTTCTCCAACTTTTCGCGCTCCTCACCGGTAGTAGCAGGGATAACATTGCCAAGGGCCTCGTAAAAACGGATAAACTCATCCATATCCAAATAGGTCTTTACATTATCGCGCATCCCGCCATACATATTGTATGGTCTGTTTTTGTCGAAAAATCTCTTTTCCAGTGAGATGTAATAATTACTGATCAGTTCATGATTCCGGGGATACATTTTTTGATGATAACGTTTAATCAGCGCTTCTACATTTACGTCTACATCCATCATCAAGGCTCCGGCAACAAAAGTTTTCACATCGTCGAAGGGAGAATAATCGTAACCGCTTCCATTCAGAAAAAGGCCTCTTACGCCCTGTCTCTTAAAAAATTGCAACTGGGCTTGCAAGCTAAGCAGAATAGGGATCGGCGTGAGATAGTCATCGAAATTGGCAGCGTAGTCCCACAGGTAGATATCAGGGGTTTTATAGCGCCAGCCATGAATTTGTCCCACAAAAGTTTTCACCTTCGACTGTCTGTCGAGTGTCACACCTTTAGGCAGATCGATCGTACTGAAAAAAACGCCACTGTTTTCCGGCAATTGGTAGGCCGGAGGAGTAGCCGTAGTACGATAGGCAGTGGTGAAGAACTGATGGTTGGGAAACCGTTCTGCAAGCCTTCGGATCAGGTCATGCACTGCCGGTGTGGCATTATTCTTCGTATTCCCCAGTTGTATACAATCGGGACAGGTGCAGACCAGATCGTTGTCGTTGGGCATAATCATAAAACGGATACTTTGCTCATCCTCATCACCAAAATAATCGATAATATATTCTTTCAACTGTTCAAACAGTCCCGGTGAGGCGAAGCAAAATTGTTCTTTATTCCGCTCACCCTCAACCAGGGCATATATCTTTTCATCGCCCCGGTCTTCGACTATTTTGGGCAGGCTATGTCCCCAAGTGCCCCAGTCGGTGTCCACACAGTTTGTACCGAGGACAGGAGCGTATTCGGGTTGAAGATTCGCAGCAAAAAAGGGTTCCCGGTAGTTGAAATCGAAGTCTTTACATCCCGTACTAAAATCGATAACCCCAGGGGAGAAGTCATCAGTCACAAATCTATGATCGTCTATGGATATGCAATCCATCAACTGGTAAACAAGCCATAATGCCGTATTTCTTTTACGCACCCGTATGTGAAGTCGTTTTGAAGTATGCTCGATGCAATAATCATTTTTCAGATCGGGGGCCACTTCAAAGTGAATATTTTTCACTCCTTTGGGCATCTTTCGTGGAGGTACGCCCTTGTGAAGTTCTACGGAGTTTATCTCTTCCGTGCGTTTAGACAGATGATGGAAAAGATACGCTGCCCAACGCTCGCTCTCGGCGTCTTCTTCTGCCGTGATCAGGTATTTCTCCCCTTTCATACCGGGGGATCCTGCAGAACAGCTTATCATCAACAGCCAGATGGTGATAATGATTGTCTTTAAATAATACTCAGAATGCCACATTGATGTTCAAATAAATATTATACAGGTTTCTATAATTATCATAATTTTCCAAATCCGTGGGATAGTTGTACCACGTGCCGGTTACCCCTGCCGAAACGGTTTTGGTGATCATATGTCCGATACCTGCTCCCACCATCATATTCAGACCTGAAAAGTTATCGTAAAGCTGAGAATTAATCAGATCTACATCGGGTGCTGTGCCTACGCTGGCCATACCCATTACATAGCTTTTGGGAGATGAGAGATGGTAACGTACCTGCCCGGACAGGTTAAAGAACCATTCTATCTGTCTTTCTCTTTCGGCAACTGATCCATCTTCGTAGGATATTATCTGTTCGTTGCTGAGTATATAGTTATTGAAACGAAAATTCAAACGCCATACATCCAATTCTTTGGTAACACCGACTACAAGATTCCCCAAATGCGGTTGTTTCATTAAGTGATACACCCCCAGGGTATCGGTCCCAACTATCCGGGTGCTGAAATGCTCTTTGTCGGGTAGCCATCTGTACCCCACTCCGAGTTCTCCTTCCACCCCGTTTAAAATATTCAACTCCCTGAAGAGGGATGCATTGAACACAATTTTCGGAAAGAACCTGTTAGCCCCTGCTATATCAACCCTCGTGTGGGTCTGCTCATCCCATATCCGGCTCCATTCACCTTGTAGCTGAAAACCTTTTCCCGGTTCACGCCCGGCATAATTGATCCTTCCGATATAGGTGGCAGATTCTTCGAACCGGCTGTATTCTATTGTAGAGATGCTGCTCATGGTATAGGTATCACCGTGTCTGCTGCGTAAGTGGTATAAACCCACTTCGTTTTTATATCTTTTGTAGTTAAGGTAATTTAAGTGCTGTTTAAATTCGGAAAGTTCCAAAAGAGCCGGCTCGTAGAAAGATTGATAATAGTAAGCCGAATCGAAGCGATGCAGCTTTTCGTAGGCCACCCCTTTCATATATTTAAGCGATCTGTTGTCCGGCGCGTACAGCAAAGCCGTATCCAATACTTCCAAACCTTGGGTGCTTCTATTCTCTTTGATCAGTTGTCCGGCATAATTCCCGCTTAGTTGGGAGAAGGTGTTTATCAGCGTCTCATGGTATGGTGACTTCCCAAGTTCCTGGCGAAGATGTTCATATACATCGGCATAATTTCCCGTATCCAGGCCGTCATATTCCGCTATTTTTATTTTGAAGAATATATCATCGGGATAAGCTCCATTGCCCCGCATCGCGTAGGCATGCATATCCTCTTTTTTATTCATCTGGTCCGAAAGATTCACGGCATAACGCAGTGCAAGATTGTTGGACGGGTCTTGCTCCAACCACCTTTCCACATATTGCATGGCTTCCTCATATCTGAATTGCTCATTCAACACTTTTATCACGGCAGTTGCCATATCGGCGTAACCCCCCAAATGACGCAGTTTTTCTTCACCCACAGTGAGGGACAGTACTTGTTCATAGGCAGTGAACGCATAATGATATCGTTCCAGTTTGTGATAAATATCGGCTCTTTTCACATACAGATCGGGGTTATCCGGTTCGTCAAGGATGATATTATTCAGCATGTCCAGTGCTGTGTTGTAGTCGCCCAATGCCATAGCTGCATTATAAATTGAGTTTTGCGCCGCTTTTACCATGTCGTCATCACCATACTGCATCACCTCCCTTAAATTATCAATCGCAGCCACGTAACGCTCTTCCGCCAGATTTGTTTTGGCTTCCCCGGACACTATTTTTACATATTCATCCCGCAGATCGGTATCATCCGGATATTGAGCAAAGAGTTGTCTGGTTAGCGTTGCGGCACGTCCGGCGTTTTCCATTTTTTTGTGCAGACTCAACTCTTTCAGCAAAATATTTTTGGATTCTCCCCTCACACCTCTGTACCTGTTCAGGATATGCATTGCTTCTTCGTATTGATGATTTTCGTACAAATCATTAAATACATAATTAAATGCCTCTTCGTTTCCGGGGTTTGCTTCCAGAATTTTCCCATAAAGTGTGGCCGGTTCGTTGTCTTTGGCGTTGCGGGCCGCTTCCAACAGGTAATAATTGTAGTGTTGACGCAAAACGGGTGAATGGTTTGTTTGCATCTGCTGCTGTAAGAAACTCAACAACTCATTATATCGTAATTGGTCGGAAAGCAGGCCTGCTTTCTTGAAGATAAGCTCCATGTTGTCCGGTGCATATGTCAATCCCCGCTCGATACTGGCCAGGGCATTATAGTAGTCTCCCGCTTTTATGTAGTCGTTTGCCAGTCCGATATAATGCTGGGGATTTTGAGGCTCCGCGTTTATCAATTCCGATCGCAATGCAATGGCTTCGTCAATCTTTCCTGCCTTTTGTTGGGCTATAGCAGCCATCTCTGTTTCATATACATAGTCGCGATGCAAAAGAGTGTCTTGCGGATATATCTGGTTGATACGCTTAAGTAGCCGGTTTGCCTCCACAATGTTTCCCTGCAGACGGTACAACTCTATTTTCTTTTGCCATAATCCTTTCCAGTAAGGGTTTACCTCCAACAGTTCGTTCACATAACAGATAGCGCTCGAATATCGTTTCGTGACCGTCTCTACGTTTACCAATATCTGTTTGGCGTCCACGTTACCGGGATTCCGCTCCAATGCTTTTATCAATTCGTAACGTGATTTATCATACTGCTCTTCATGAAAATAATATTTCCCCAGAAGCATTCTCAAATCAGAGTCTCTGGGGTATCTCTTCAAACCTTCATCTACTATATTTTTTCCCTCTTCCCAGTTATCGTTATTAAACTCGGCATTGGCTCTCAAAGCATAGTCGCCTCTGTCATCAGGGCGGATTTCAATTTGAGCCGATACATTGCCGGCGAACAGCGTGATAAATAATAATATCCCGACTATTTTCATTGATGTTATTTTTTCATTCCGTAGTTTTATTTCAACTTGCATACAAAACGGGTTATATTTTTATTGTTGGAGTCGCACGCGAGAATCCTTGCCGGGTCATTGCTCCCCACTTAAAGCTTCTCCGGGTAAAAAACTGCACATAGCCTGTAAGACTGAAAAACACGACAAACGGATGATAGAGAAAAGCTTCGAAAGCAGAGAATACTACCAGGCGCAAGTACTCTCTGAATTTCTTATACTGTTTTTTCACAGTCAGATCATAGGAGATCGTGATCATTGATACGGTTATACTTATCAAATAGACAAAGAGTAGCATCAGCCAGAAAGTAGAGAAATTTATCTGTTGAGTAAAAAGAAGAAAGATCAGAAAAATAAGCCCCGTAGCTTCAATGACAGGCGCTAAGAATTCGAAAAAAAAGGCATAGGGTAGCACCAACATGCCCAATCTCCCATACCTTCGGTTAAAGAGCAGCCTGCGATGTACGATAAATATCTGTATCAGGCCACGTCCCCATCGTGTGCGTTGCCTTCTCAAAACCTGAATGTTTGAAGGGCCTTCTGTCCAGCAACAGGAATCCGGTATCTGTTCAATTTTATATTTCTCTCCCCGTTCACGCATATAAGCCACCATCCGGGTAGTCATATCCATATCTTCGGCATGCGAAAGAGGGTCAAATCCGCCGACATTGATTACCAGGCGGCTGCTAAAGAATCCGAATCCGCCGGATACATTGGGTATGGCATTGATCACCGACCATCCCATCTTGGCTACCAGATAAGAGCGCAGGTATTCGGTTTCCTGGAAAGTAGGGACAAACTGCCGGGGAGGCCTCACCCGGGTCATCACACCCTCATCAATTTCACATCCGTTTACCATCCGCATGGTAGCACCAACGGCTATCACAGGGACATTGGAATCCAATACCGGCAAGATCACTTTTTTAAGGGTATCCCGCGACAAAATACAATCTACATCCGTATTGATAAAATAATCATATTGAATATAGTTGACTCCAGCGTTCATTGCATCGGCTTTTGTTCCTCCGTTTATCTTATCCACAACGGTAAGCCGGTGAAATTGCGGGTTCTTTGATTTAAAAATGCGTTTTACCGGCTGGCAACGTACTTTGTAGGTGTAATCGAGAGGAACCTCCTCCAACTCAAAGTGACCTGTCAGCAGTTCCAATGTTTTGTCTTTACTTCCGTCGTTTACAACCACCAGTTCGAAGTTCGGATAATCCAGATTCAACATCGATTTTACATTGTCAACAATAATAACCTCCTCGTTGTATGCAGGGGTCACAATGGAAATACCGGGAGCTACCTCGGGATAAAGATTAAACAAAGCCTCTTCTTTTTTGGTGTATCTCAACCTCTTTTTTCGGATATTCATAAAACCCAAAACAGCTAAGAATAGGTAAATGGTTGTAAGGGTAATGGAATAAAAATAAACCATATACTGATAGAAATAGATAACTGAGTCCATAGGCTGTATGATTATTTCTTATGCATGATACGGATATGTATTATCTTATAAGCTCTTTATTTTTGATATTACAGGTCTTACCGTTGATCCAGGAGAATATTGTCTTTATCCCTGCATTTTTGTATTGCCTCCAACACTTTCAATTTCATTTCATTATTATAAGCGTCATCGTAAATATCGAATAAGAAGGGAAGACTTTCTTCTTTCCCTATCCTCCCTATAGCATCCACTATATTGTATTGTATCGACAATTTATATAATTTAAATTGAGAGGTGAATACCGGTAATGCCCCTTCATACTGCAAGATACCCAATGCTTTTACTATCTCTGCCTGCACGCTGCTGTCTCTGCTCCCTTTGAAGATTTCCAACAGGTAGGGTGCGCTTTCTTCTTGTTTGAAATAAGCAATCTCACGAATCAGAAAGCATTTGAAATCGATGTTTTGAGCATTCTGAACCCATTGCGCCAGGAGGGGTAATGCCTGTTCTTGTGATTTTTGTTTAATGGAACTATGGAGTCTGATCTCATCCAATCGGTTGAATTTACGATCGAAATCCTCTTCTTCCAAGAACCTGAAGGCATCCTGTTCCTCGAACTTAATAAATTCACTCCGGGCCAGCTTGCGCAGGTTTTCATTTCTATGATACAGCAGCGGCGCAACGATACCGCTGACAACCTCAGTCGTCAGTTCTTCAATTTTTCTTATCCCCCGTATTTTTCGACCTGTCCGGCCGGTTGATATTTCATTTTCCCAGTAATTCTCTAACCGGAGTAAGTACAAGATTTCATTATAATTATTGAGGTTTATTTTTTCCCTGTCCTTCTCCTTTATGGACAACAGGAGTTTGGTAAACATCTCCTTTTGCCATTTATGCTTATTGTCGCTTTTGTGAAGATTGATCCTATTACTTATATCTTCAGCATCTAAATTAACCCGAGAGCAAATAACATCCCTGATACCATTTTCATACTTATTGCGGATCTCTTTCCTACGCCTTCTGCGCTTGCTGATACCCCTGTTGATGAGAAACAGTCTTGATAGTGAGAGCAGATACAAAAACAACAGGAGCATCACCACAAAAACAGTAATGCGAATGATCGGAGCAAATCCCTCAAATTGAGAATCCAGGTAGTAAAAATAAAACTTAATTCTATCCATCTAATAGAATTTGTTTATTTATGGAGGCATAAAAGTAAGGCAAAGAGAATAAACGATGTGTTTAAATTTATTGGGAGAAGAATAAATACCAATTTTGAGAATATTTAAGACATATATTTACGAAATAAAGACAATTTATTGTTCAAAATAAATCCACTCTAATAAAGTAGGTTTTAAAAGATATCATCTGCTGTTTTTCCTGTCTCCTATTTAAGGAAATCCTGGTTTATATGTTTAGCGACCGGCCGGGCTATATAAAACCATCTATTCTTGAACATTCCATTTGTAATCAATATAATGATAATCGAAATTATTATTATCAATTATATCTATCTGAACAAATCCTTCTTCCATACCATGCATTTTTCCCATCCACCATTTACCTGAAAATGAAGGAGCTGAAATCACCGTTGTTTTGTTCAACAGATGTAAAACTTCATAATAATGTATATGCCCCTGCAATATTAACCGGAGGTTTTTATTTTTAAACAATTGAAGGATTTCTTCGCTGTTTTCAATCGCTGTTTTATTATTGTTGGCGTTTGTTCCGCCGCCATACCATTGAGACAGAGTCGTAATTAACGGCACATGCGTCATTATAACAACCGGGGTAGTATCGGATAACTGTTCAATATCTTTTTGAAGCCATTTCAATTGAATGGAATCGAGTCTTCCGATATATTTCCTGTCTTCAGTAATCATCATATCATCCAGGGAGATAAAATGCCATCCCTTATAGTCGAATGAATAATAGCGGGGGCCAAAATATTTTTCATAGAGCTTCTTGCCATAGAGAGGATGATCGACATCTATCTTCTTGTTGTAAACAGCAAAATGATCATGATTGCCGATAGCATAATATAATGGGGCATTCAATTTTGTCGCTTTATCCAAAAACAAACGACATTGCTCTTCGGCTTCACCCTGCGATCGTCTCAAAGCATCATACAGAATATCTCCTCCCACGAGAATAAAGTCCGGATTTAATTTGTTGATCGTATCAATTGCTGTATCCAATGCCTGGGGTGCTCCGTTTTTTTCATGGTAATGCACATCAGCCATAAAAATAAACCTGAAATTATCCTGGGCATATAAGCTGAATACCCAAAAAGCGATAACAACGAATGTGATTATTTTTTTCATCATAAGGATCTACAAATATAAAATGAATAGTATGCAGTCGAATACCACTTATCCGATAAAAAATAGGTAAGTAATATAAGCTGAAACGATCTGAAGAAAAATGAAAGGGCTCAACAAACCGCCAAACCCTTTCATCGTTTAATATCCTTCTACGAGATATAACTAAATTGACGTAAAACCAACACTATACATTCAGGATAAATCTTCTATTGTGCGGGAGCATCATATTTATAGCTATAGATCTTATTATCCTTTGTATACACCAGATAAGCTTTGCCGTCAGGAGCAAAACCGAGTGACAGATCATCAGCTTCAGCAGACTCCAGTACAATGGGAGTAGTCCAGTCCTGCGTATCTTTATCCAAAGAGACAACTGACGGGAAAAAACTTTCATTCCTATAGAAAAGATAGGGCACTCCCAGGGGAGAAACTGCCAGATCAAAATTAAACAATCCGCCGGAAGCACTTCCGATAGAACTACCCACACTGGATATTTCTTTTGTTTCAGCATCATACCTGATCACTCTATGTTTGGCAACACCTTCAGAACTATCGTCGACCAAAGCTGCAAACACATTTCCTTCTCTATCGACAGCTATAGCAAAATCTCTCAAATTAATACCGGTTGCATTTTCATCACTCCATTTGTCAATAATAGCAGTCCAGTTATTGTTCTCATATTTATAAACCGATACAGAATTGGGAGACACTGCATTATAAACCCCCAGATAAATTGCATTATCCAATTTTTCCGATACCAATAAATAGGCAACCAGGCCAGAGGCTCTTCCGGGAATTGTAGCGTTATTACTCCATATACCATTTTCAAAAGTATTCACGCTTAATTCCCTTCTGGCAAGGACATTGTCACGACCGTCATACATGGCGAATAACATCAGTTTATTATCATTTACGTAGTTGATAGTATGATAAGTGACTTTATTGGTTGTTGCCGGGGTATTTCCAAGGGAACTCCAGGTGGTACCGTTCCATGATTTTACCGAAGCCTGGCGGGAGATTGTACTTGTATAATCCAGATAAGAAACTGCAGGAAGATCATCGGATTTAAAAGCAATATCAAAATAAGAATCCGCACGTCCTTCCGAAACCTGTCCCAATGAAGACCAGGTACCTTCTTTTAAAGACATCACGGCGAGAGCTTCATCGTCTGTTGCTTCCCGATCCATCCTATACGCGATATAAGGGATACCGGCCGGACTGACTTTCATAATTAAAGAAAGGGTTTCCTCGGCAACAGGAGGTAATGCGGTCCAGACATAAGCGGGCGCTTTCCCTACGGTTACAGTATATTTCACATTTGCCGTGCCTTCAGATACAAAATAATCAACAGGTCCCGTAAAATCATTTGCTGTTACACCGCTTTGCTGAACAACTTCTTCTACCTTCACTACATCGTTCTCCGAAACGGTAAAACGTGCCACTAACCGGGTTTTATCCACATCTTCAGGAAGCAGGACAGAAATAGATGTCTGGTTGATGGGCGATACTACATAGTCCTGTACAATGATACCTTCGTTATCTTCGACATAAAATCCGAAAGAGGTCATTGCAGCCTCATATACGGGTGTGTCTGGTTCATCGGATGAACAGGAGGCCAATAAGATAGCCAGCGTAAGAGTAAATAAAAATAAACTTTTAAACTTCATAATTACATTAATTTATTGATGAGTGATTTGAATGTTATTTGTTTTTTGGGGAAGCAATACCGCTTCAATCATATTATTTATATTATAATACTGTGATAAGAATTCAGATAGTTCTTCATTTGTAATATTATTCACAATATCCCGGAAATTGGAAATATAGCTCCAGTCTTCGTTTCCATTGAATGTTGAATTTCTTATAAAAGAACTCCAATAAGAATCTTTCTGCACATTTACAGCCATATCATTTATCAGGTTCAACTTCACATTCTCGACTTCACTATCGTAGCCATGCGGGTTTTCAGACATTTCTTTCAGGATAGTTTTAATTTTGGCAATCAGAAGCGGGTAATTGTCAGGTTCAGAAGCAAATGTAATTGTATTGCGGGCCAGCTCGGAAGGATATTTCCTGGAACCGGAACTCACACTTACACTGTACACCATCCCCATTTTTTCCCTCAGTTCAGACAACAATTTCATTCTTAATACGTTGCTCATTATATCACTTTTCAAATCATAACTGTCTTTCTTATCCGGTATATCGGTATGTTGAAAAATCAGTGAAACAACAGCGCGTTCAGAATCACCTGCCGGCCGCACCAATTTAGCTGCAGATGTGTGCATTTTACCTCCATCATAAATAAATGGCATTTCAGATTCATCTTTTAATCCGGGTAAAGATCCTATATACCTGTTGATATACGGACTTAACGTTTCAAGTTCCCTATCTGAGATAATAACAAAAGTGAAACCGTTAGCGTCTCCGAAAGCCTTATGAAAGACCGGCAGCATCTTTTCAAAATGTACCTGTTCTTCGACGATTGAATCGGTTATCTCTCTTGTCACATAATCTTCCCCTTTCATCAGATAATTCAGATCCCGGTAAAAAACAGTTTGGTCTGTAATATTCTTATTCCGGTAATTCTCTATTGATCGTTTTTTCATCATCTCAAAAACGGAAAAATCG
>ENA-UOOI01001060-UOOI01001060.1-fermentation-metagenome-genome-assembly--contig:-NODE-1060-length-31019-cov-5.127212_pt1 | contig 31019 bp, 27 predicted proteins | sample MGYA00245779_ERZ724027 | MGnify/ENA primary metagenome ERZ724027 (study PRJEB28704, sample SAMN03018318) | fermentation metagenome | biome: anthropogenic terrestrial biome; feature: soil; material...
CTTCTATACCTGAAGTTGGAGGCACTCCGGTTACAGCAGTAGGGATTCCTTCTATACCTGCCGCCGGAGGCACTCCGGTTACAGCAGTAGGAATTTCTCCTATACCTGAAGCTGGAGGCACTCCGGTTACAGCAGTAGGGATTCCTTCTATACCTGTAGCTGAAGGTGCTCCAGTTACGGCGGCAGGTATCCTACCTGTTTCTGCACCCGGTGCATTTTCTGTCTCGCTCGGTTCGGGCACTTCCTCTCTGATGTTTCTCGTGTCAAAATTTGATTCTTCTGTGGCTGCGACAATAAACTGCAGAGTAGGAGTGCGGAAGAAAAATCCATCTATCGACTCCAGTGTTTTATTTCCGGGGAGCATGGAATCTGGTATAGAAAGATTTGCCGTGACACTTTCATTTTCACAGGGGATTACAGCAATTTTGCGTGAAATAATATCCGGGCTCTGTTCGTAGAATGCGAAAAGGTCAACTGTATCACCGGATTGGACAGGAATCCTGCGGGCATTGATTTTCAGGACAATCGTGTGATAGTTCTGTGAAACCCTAAGAAAACCTACATTTCTGAGCTTATCTTGATTTTTATATTCATATAAATAATAGATACCGGGGTTCATATTACACCTCTGGTCTTGTCTCTCTTTCCATCTAATCTATTCATAGAACTTTTGAAAAAGAACTGGATTTATGGTAAATTAATAAAAAGGCGAAAAAACATCGGAAAGGCCAAGGGTAAGAAGAATGGATTTAGATATAAAATATATGAAAGAGGCAATCAGACAGGCAGAAAAGGCATATGCACTGGAAGAGGTGCCTATAGGCTGTGTTATTGTTTATCAGGACAAAATCATTGGAAGGGGATATAACAGAAGAACCACGGACAAAAATGCACTGGCTCATGCAGAACTTCTGGCAATCAAAAAGGCCAGCAGAAAGATGAATGACTGGCGTCTGGAAGACTGTACCATGTATGTTACTCTGGAGCCGTGCCAGATGTGTTCCGGTGCAATTGTTCAATCAAGAATTAAAAGAGTGGTGGTGGGGTGCATGAATCCGAAAGCAGGCTGTGCCGGTTCGATTTTGAATATGTTGGAAATGAAAGAATTTAATCATCAGGCAGAACTTACAACAGGAGTACTGGAGGAAGAATGCAGTAATATGATGAAACAGTTTTTTAAAGAGCTCAGGGGAAAACAGAAGAGGAAAAAGAAAAAAGACTGATTTTATTACGTGCATTACGCTTCGAATGCATCTCCACAAACGTTACCTTGGCAGTTAACTCAATTCAGGCACCCTCACGGCACCCGGAAGGTTCTGCTTAGTGCTGCTTCGTTCCCGACCTGACACGATTCACAGATTTCCGTCGCGTAAGACCCAAATCTCAACGCCACTTTCCAAGGGCAGCTTTGTAAATCAGCACCCTCCGCGTAATATCACCCCTGCTATAGCGGATTGCAGGTACAAGGTACCGCTAGCACCCCGGCTGCACGGAACTTAATTTTACATTGTTTTTACCCATATGTCAACGGATAGGAGAATTTAATTTTATGAAGGTTTTATTAACAGCGGTCAATGCTAAATATATACATTCTAATCTGGCAGTCTATAGTCTCAAGGGCTATGCGTCAGAGTATAGCGAGAATATAGGTATTTCAGAGTATACAATCAATCAGGGGACAGATGAGATTCTGGCAGATATCTACAGACAGGCTCCGGAGGTATTGTGCTTCTCCTGTTATGTGTGGAATGCAATCTATGTAAGACAGCTTATCACAGAAATAAAAAAAGTCCTGCCCCATGTCCATATCTGGATCGGAGGGCCGGAGGTTTCCTACAATGCGCTGGATTTTTTAAAAAGTCATCCCCAGGTGGAAGGAGTCATGCGCGGAGAAGGAGAGGAAACGTTTCTTGAGCTGATGCATTATTTTACTGGAAAGATAACCGGGCTGGAAAATGTGAAAGGGATTGTGTACCGCAGGCCGGGGGATGTTGACACTGAACCGGTGATTGTGGAAAATCCCTGGAGACCGGCAATGGATATGGATAAGCTTCCTTTTGTGTACTATCATAATCTGGAAAAGTTTGAGAATAAGATTATTTATTATGAATCCGGAAGAGGTTGTCCGTTTACATGTAGCTATTGCCTTTCTTCTATTGACAGGTGCCTTCGTTTTCGGAGTCTGCAATTAGTAAAGAAAGAACTGCAGTTTTTTATAGATTCTGGAGTTCCTCAGGTAAAGTTTGTAGACAGAACTTTTAATTGCAGCCATAAACATGCAATGGGCGTCTGGTCTTATCTTGCTGAACATGACAAAGGAAAAACCAACTTTCATTTTGAGGTGGCGGCAGACCTGCTGAGTGAGGAGGAACTGGAGCTTATAGAGTCCATGCGTCCGGGTTTGATTCAGCTGGAAATAGGAGTGCAGTCTACGAATCCGGATACAATACGGGAAATCCGGCGTGTTATGAAATTTGATAAAGTCAGTAAGTGTGTAAGCCGTGTAAGGGCAGGAGAAAATGTTCACCAGCACCTGGATTTGATAGCAGGGCTTCCATATGAAGACTATGAAAGTTTTCGTCATTCTTTCAACGATGTTTATGCTCTGAGACCTGACCAGCTTCAATTGGGTTTCTTGAAGGTGCTGAAAGGCTCCCATATGCATGAGATGGCCGGGGAATATCAGCTTCAATATCAGGATAGGCCGCCCTTTGAGGTTTTGTCCACAAGCTGGCTGCCCTATAGTGATGTGATACGTTTAAAAGGTATAGAGGAAATGGTGGAGGTATATTATAACAGCGGCCAGTTCACGAACACACTGCCGTTGTTGGAAAGAGCTTTCCCCAATGCTTTTGCCATGTATGAGGAGCTCAGCGGATATTATAAAAAAAATGACTTGAATATGGTAAACCATTCCAGGATTGCCAGATATGAGATACTGTTTGATTTTGCGGCAGAGAGTGATGTGATGAATAAGAAAACGTATCGGGAACTACTCACCGTGGATCTATATCTGCGGGATAATGTGAAAAACAGGCCTGCCTTTGCGGGGGAGCCCACTGTAACAAAGGAGGAGGCCGCCAAATTTTACGCCGAGGAAGCCGCTTGGCATAATTATCTCAAAGGATATGAAGCTTATGACAAACGCCAGATGCGTAAGATGACCCATTTGGAGAAAATAGATGGCAGGCTTTTGCTGTTTGATTATAAAAATAGAAGTTTACTCACAAATCAGGCATCGATTTTTTATATTTAGGTAAAGGGGATTCTTGCAAAAATGCAGTAAAGAGTATAAAATGTAACCTACATTGTACTAGTGCATTGTCCCATTGATATTTCGCAAAATAGCTTGTCTGAAAGCCAATGAGACAGTACACTAAAACTATTGAATAACAGAAAGGTGAGAGAAAATGAATTTTTATGATAAAAAGGTAAGGAGAATTATTTCCACTATAGTTATAGTAGTTATTGTGGCTATGGTCGTAACTATGATTATTCCGTATCTGATATAGTAATCATATGGATATATGGCTTTTGGGAAAAACAGAGGAAGATTTATGGGGGACAAAAGAGAAAAACGCAGAAGGACAGGGCGTTCAGAGAGAAGAGCGCTCTTGGGGGCCGGTCTGACAATATTGTGTGCATCCGTAGTGATTATTCTTGTAAATATTTTTCTTCGAAACTATATCAGGAAATTTGATGCACATAAAATCATACAGGGGGTTTCAATCGGAAGTACGGATGTATCTGGTCTAACGGAAGATAAAGCAAGGGAAAAGGTCGAAACAGAGCTGCTGTCCTACGGGAAACAGAAAGTAGAGATTACCCTTGAGGATGGGCGAAAAGGCGAAGTTACCCTGAAAGATATGGGGCTTGCTGCAAAGAATTTGGACAGTGCTGTGAAAGCTGCTGTTGACTATGGAAAAAAGGGTGATGCCGTAGATTGCTATAAAATTCTCAAAAAAGCAGAAAGTAATCAGAATAAAAAAAGCTTTCCGGTAGAATATGAGGTGACGGAAAAGCCTGCCGGGGAGGCACTGGAAAACGCGATGGTGGGGGTACTAAATCCCCCCGAGAATGCACGGGTGACCCAGGAGGATTCTAAGGTAGCCGCAGTTGAAGGGAAGCAGGGAGAAGTTTTAGATATAAAGAAGACGATAAAAAGTATTAACAGGCTGCTTGGCTGGGATTGGGATAAAAAGGGCACAAGTGTCAGGGCTACAGTCACCTATATAGATCCAGACGTGACAAAACAGGATTTAGCAGATATCACAGATTTATTAGGGAGCTATAGTACTTTTTACGGAAGCGACGGCTCCGGCAGGTCGCAGAATATTGAAAGGGGTGCAGCTCTCATTAACGGGACGCTGCTTAAGCCGGGAGAGGAATTTTCTGCCGATGCTGCCATGCGGCCATACACAGAGGAAAATGGCTTTACGGAAGCGGCATCCTACGAGGATGACAAAGTGGTACAGTCTATGGGCGGAGGAATCTGTCAGATTTCCACAACTCTATATAATGCCGTGCTGTATGCAGAGCTGGAAGTAACTGAAAGGTTCCCCCACACCATGCTGGTGGCTTATGTACAGCCGTCTATGGATGCAGCCATTGCAGATGATGTAAAGGATCTAAAGTTCAAGAACAACCAGCAGACATCCATTTATATAGAGGGAATAGTTGCAGATGGAAACCTCACCTTCAATATATATGGAAAAGAAACAAGGAATCCTGGAAGAACATTGGATTTCATCAGTGAGACCACAAATCAGACCGAACCCCAGGGAAAGCGGTTTGTCGCAACAGAAGATTCGGTTGGCAGTTATTATACTCTAAGCCAGGCAGAAAACGGAATATCGGCACAGCTTGTGAAAGTTGTTTACCAGGACGGTGCAGAACAGAGCCGGGAGGTTATAAATTACAGTGAATATGTTCCTTCAAAAGAGACAATCGCAGTGGGGACGGCCTCCGAGAACCAAGAATATGCAGATAAGATTAATAATGCAGTCCAGACCCAGGACGAGACTCAGATTATGAAAGCAATTCAGGCAGTCACGGGGCAGGCAGCAGGATAAGGTAACGATTCAAAACCAAACTCAAAAACCTACAGTTTTCTCACTGTTTGGCTCTCGCCAAATAGTGAGAAAATAAGAAAGGCACATAAAATATGAAGGTCGGAAATATATCTCAGACCGTGTGGAACAGGTCGGTGTGCAGACAACTACATATTGAGGAAGATGAAATCCTTTTTCCTCCATCCCTGGAAGAACCTTGTTCCGCTTTTTGCCTTCCTGCAGAACAGGAGAAAAGTAAAAAGCGGAAGAGAGTTGTCATATACACTAATGCTGAGGTCTTTGGAGATGCTGTGAATGTCGGGAATTTTGCGATTTACAGGGCGCTGAATGATCTGGCAGTCCGCGGGGCATGCCCGGTTAGTGTGTCCTTGAGAATTCTTCTGACACCTTCCATCGTTGAGGAAAGACTGAAAGAGATGATTGTATGTATGGAGGCAGTGTGCCAAACCGCAGGTGTCTCTATTACAGGAGTAAAGGCAGAAGTCAGTCCTGCGGTAACTTACCCAATCGTTTTTGCTGTTGCTGCCGGATATATGGGGGCCGAAAGTATGACTCGTGCCTCCGAGGCCCTTCCGGGACAGGAACTTGTATTGTGTGGGTATGCAGGGCTGGAGGGCACCTTAAGGATTCTTGCAGAGCAAAAAGATGAACTTGCCAAGAGATTTGTTCCGGCATTTATTCGCAAGACAAAGGAACTTGAGAATCAGCTAGCGGCGCTGGATGCAATTGCAGCGGCCAGATGTGCAGGAGCCTCTGCAATACATCAGGTCGGGCAGGGCGGTATCTTCGCAGCGCTGTGGGAGTTAGGGGAGGCTTCCAAGGTTGGAATGGATGTGGACATGCTGAAGCTGTCCGTGAGACAGGAAACCATAGAAATATGTGAATACTATGGTGTGAATCCATATCAACTGACATCTGCGGGATGTATACTTATGACATCGAATGACGGTGATTCGCTTGTAAAGACACTGGAGGGGGTGGGCGCACGAGCCACCAGGCTTGGGGTTATCAGGCATAAGAAGGCCAGAGTAATCACAAGCAAAACAGAACAGCGATATTTGGACCGGCCGGCACCAGACGAGCTGATGCTATGGTGGGAGCGGGAATGAAATGATATAAGGAGAAGAAAAATGGATGATTTGAGATATGAAATCTTAAAGTATATGGAAAAGCAAAGCAGGGTAAATCTTGGAGAACTGGCAGTTATGCTGGGTGTGGATGAGGTAACAGTGGCAAATGAGATTGCTGACATGGAAAAGCAGAAGATTATCTGTGGTTATCACACACTGATAGACTGGGACAAGACAGGGATAGAGTCAGTGAGTGCCTTAATAGAAGTAAGAGTGACCCCTCAGCGCAATCGGGGCTTTGACAGGTTAGCAGAACGTATTTATAACTATGATGAGGTGCATGCGGTATATCTGATATCCGGGGGCTATGATTTACTTGTGTCAATGGAAGGGAAGACCCTAAAAGAAGTATCACATTTTGTTTCGGAACGTTTATCTACAATTGAGGGTGTGATAGGTACGGCAACCTATTTTATTTTGAAGAAGTATAAAGATCACGGGACGATTATGGTTCCAAAGAAAGAGGAAGAAAGGATGCCGGTGACGCCATAATGAGAAATCCTTTATCGAAAAAAATAGTAGAAATAGAACCCTCCGGCATACGCAAGTTTTTTGATCTGGTAAGTGAGATGGAAGATGCCATATCTCTTGGCGTGGGAGAACCTGATTTCGATACTCCCTGGAGGATACGTGAAGAAGGAATCTTCACGCTGGAAAAAGGGCGCACTTTTTATACATCCAATGCAGGACTCCAGGAATTAAGGACGGAAATCTGCAGCTATCTGGACAGAAAAATACATGTGAAATATAATCCGGATACTGAGACGTTGGTTACTGTCGGAGGAAGTGAAGCAATAGATGTAGCTCTGCGCTGTATGCTGGACCCAAAAGATGAGGTGCTGATACCCCAGCCATGTTATGTATCCTATCTGCCGTGTGCAGTTATGGCGGACGGAGTTCCGGTGGTAATTCCCCTACAGTATGACAATGAATTCAAATTGACTGTGGAGGATTTGGAAAAATACGTCTCTCCTAAAACAAAAGTCCTGATTATGCCTTTTCCAAATAATCCTACAGGTTCTATTATGACAAAGGAAGATCTGGAACCGGTGGCAGAGTTTGTAAAAGAACATGACCTGTATGTTTTGTCGGATGAGATTTATTCCGAGCTGACCTATAAGTCTGAGCACGTTTCTATTGCAAGCCTGCCGGGAATGAGGGAGAGGACCATTGTCATTAACGGGTTTTCCAAAGGCTTTGCTATGACAGGCTGGCGGCTTGGATACTGCTGCGGACCGGAAGCGATTATTGAGCAGATGATAAAGCTGCATCAGTTTGCAATTATGTGTGCACCTACAAACAGTCAGTATGCGGCTGTCGAAGGGTTGAAGAACTGCGCTTATGAGGTGGAGGAAATGCGAAAATCCTACAATCAGAGAAGACGGTTTCTGCTGCACGAGTTTGCCCGTATGCAATTAGAATGCTTTGAGCCCTTTGGGGCATTTTACGTGTTCCCCAGTATCCAGGAGTTTAATATGACATCGGAAAAATTTGCTAACCGTCTGTTGCATGAAGAAAAGGTGGCTGTGGTTCCGGGAACTGCGTTTGGCGCCTGCGGGGAAGGCTTTTTAAGGATTTCTTATGCCTATTCTCTGGAAGATCTGAAAGAAGCGCTTGCGCGGCTGGGATATTTTATACAGCGCCTTAGAAATGAGAGGTAAGAAAAAGTGCTAAATATTGTGCTGCATGAGCCGGAAATTCCGGCAAACACGGGAAATATCGGACGTACCTGTGTGGCCACAAACACCCGCCTTCATTTAATTGAGCCGTTAGGATTTAAACTGAATGAAAAGGCACTGAAACGTGCTGGGATGGATTACTGGCCGAGCCTTGATGTAACAACCTATATTGACTTTCAGGATTTTCTTGAGAAAAACCCCGGGGTGAAGATCTATATGGCCACAACAAAAGCACCGAAGGTCTATACGGAGGCGAAGTATGAACCAGATTGCTATATCATGTTCGGGAAAGAAAGTGCCGGTATACCGGAGGAGATATTGGTAAAGAATAAAGAAAACTGTGTGCGTATACCGATGGTCGGAGATATACGATCTTTAAATCTGGCCAATTCAGTGTCAATTATTTTGTATGAAGCATTAAGACAGAACCAATTTAATGGCATGAATATGGAAGGACATCTGCATCGGTTAAATTGGGATGAAACAATGAAATGATTATAACGGGGTTAGAGTTTTATGGGAGAGAATGGATATAGCTTTATAGTAAACGGAATAGAAAGAACGACAAATGAAGAGAAAATGTTGCTTCGTTATCTGCGGGATGATCTGCATCTTCATTCAGTAAAAGATGGCTGCAGCGAGGGGGCCTGCGGGACATGCACCATCGTTGTGGATGGAAAAGCTGTAAAGTCCTGCGTTCTTACAACAAAAAGAGCGGCTGGCAAAGATATTCTTACAGTAGAAGGATTAAGCGGTTTTGAAAAAGAAGTTTTTGTGTACGCCTTTGGGGCAAAGGGGGCTGTCCAGTGCGGCTTTTGTATACCCGGAATGGTGATGGCCGGAAAAGCTCTGCTTGATAAAAATCAAAACCCCACAGAGGAAGATATAAAAATTGCGTTGAGAGGAAATATCTGCCGGTGCACCGGCTACAAGAAGATTATGGAAGGAATCCAGCTTGCGGCGGCGATTCTGCGCGGAGATGAAGAGATCGACTATGAGTTGGAAAAAGGCGATGACTATGGCGTAGGGAAACGTGCTTTCAGGGTTGATGTGCGGGAGAAAGTGCTTGGATATGGTCAATATGTCGATGATATGACTGTCCAAGGCATGGTTCATGCATCTGCTGTCCGCACAAAATACCCCCGCGCAAGGATTCTGGACATTGACATATCAAAGGCCGAGGCTCTTGACGGTGTTATTGCAGTTTTAACAGCCGAGGATGTTCCAAATAATAAAGTTGGGCATATCCAGCAAGACTGGGATGTAATGATTGCAAAAGGCGATATTACACGTTGTATAGGTGATGCAATATGCCTTGTAATAGCAGAGACAGAAGATATTCTTGCGAAAGCCAAAAAACTTGTAAACATTGATTATGAGGTGCTGGAGCCTGTAAGGGACATACATGAGGCTGCTGCTAAAGGGGCGCCGCAACTGCATAAACATGCCCCGGGGAATATATGCCAGTCCCGCCATGTCACTCGGGGAGATGCAAAAAAGGCTCTTGAAAAATCTAAATATACCGTAACAAAAAACTATACAACGCCATTTACCGAGCATGCTTTTCTGGAGCCGGAGTGTGCCATCGGCATGCCTTATAAGGATGGGGTGAAAGTATACAGCAGCGATCAGGGTGTGTATGACAGCCGCAAGGAAATTGCAATTATGTTCGGTTGGGATGAGGAACGGGTTGTGGTGGAAAATGCACTTGTGGGCGGCGGCTTCGGCGGCAAGGAGGATGTCTCTGTGCAGCACATAGCAGCTCTTGCAGCCTACAAAGTGCAGCGGCCTGTGAAAATAAAACTTTCACGCCAGGAGTCTTTGTTCTTCCATCCTAAGAGACATGCAATGGAAGGAACCTTTACACTTGGGTGTGACGAAAACGGGATATTTACAGGTCTTGACTGCGAAATCAACTTTGACGGCGGTGCTTATGCATCTTTGTGTGGACCAGTTCTGGAGCGCGCCTGTACACATTCGGTGGGACCTTACTGTTATCAGAATACGGATATACGGGGATACGGATATTATACCAACAATCCTCCGGCAGGAGCATTTCGAGGCTTCGGTGTCTGCCAGAGTGAGTTTGCCCTGGAGTCAAATATCAATCTGCTGGCTGAGAAGGTTGGAATTTCTCCCTGGGAGATTCGCTACCGCAATGCTATAGAGCCCGGCAAAGTCCTTCCCAACGGACAGATAGCAGACTGTTCCACGGCGCTGAAAGAAACACTTGAGGCCGTGAAAGATGTCTATGAGAAGAATCCCGGACGCGCTGGAATTGCCTGTGCGCTGAAAAATGCAGGTGTTGGTGTAGGTCTTCCTGACAAGGGACGTGCGAAGCTGATAGTAAATAACGGAGTCGTAGAAATTTATGCTGCTGCCTCGGATATTGGACAGGGCTGTTTTACAGTATTTATACAGATGGTGGCGGAAACTACGGGTTTACCCCTTAAAAATATTAAGAGTATGGGAAGTAATTCCGAGGTGGCGCCGGACTCAGGAACTACATCTGGTTCCCGCCAGACGCTGCTCAGCGGAGAAGCTGTCCGCGGCGCGGCATTTGATCTGAATGTGGATCTGAAAGAAGCAGGAGGCGATTTGAATAAACTTCAAGGCAAGGAATATTTCTATGAATATTTTGAACCCACGGACAAGCTGGGGGCGGATAAACCCAATCCAAAGAGCCATATTGCCTACGGTTTTGCAACCCATGTGGTGATTTTGGATGACGACGGGCGCGTCAAAGAAGTATACGCCGCACACGACTCCGGCAAGGTGGTAAATCCCATTGCCATTCAGGGACAGATTGAAGGCGGTGTTTTGATGTCACTTGGCTATGCACTCACGGAAAGTTTTCCACTAAAAGACTGTGTGCCCCAGGTGAAGTTCGGAACTCTTGGTCTTATGCGTGCCAATCAGATTCCGGATATACATGCCATTTATGTGGAGAAGGAAGAATTGCTTGGCGTAGCATATGGGGCAAAGGGTATCGGTGAGATAGCAACGATTCCGACAGCTCCGGCGGTTCAGGGGGCGTACTATGCAATGGACCATGTTTTACGTACCAGCCTGCCGATGGAAAACACATATTATGATACCAGGGGCCCAAAGTCATGCTTTTTCATGCAAGCATGAAAAAGCATGACCTTTTGACCCTGGTATCATATTATTCTAAAAAGAAAAATAAATAGATTCATAAAAGAAAAACAACAGGATACTTGCAGCATCTTGTTATTTTTTAAACAAAAATATATACAATATGGACAACAGATATTCTAATTCAATTGTAGACTATTGCTAACATATGTGGTACGCTAAAAGGAATATGGGAAAAGGGGGTGACTGGTGTATGGTGGAAGAGACTATTGAGTTGATTCGAGAGACAGAGGCAAATGCCGAGGCTATTGTGAAGGATGCAGACGAACGGTATAGGATAATACTGGAAGAAGCAAACCAAAAGGCTCAGCGGTTAAAGACAGAGCAAAGGGACACAGTTCTGAAAGAAGCAGAAGCCGTGAGGGAGGCTGCCCGCAGGAGCGGAGAAGACCTTCAGAGAACGGCAGCGTCTGATATTGAGAATGAAATCAAGCTATTGAAGGAAAACGCTTCAAAAAGGGAGCAAGAAGCCATAAGTCTCGTAGTGTCACAATTGGTTTAACAAGAGAAGGGAGGGCAAGAATATGGCAGTATTGCAGATGCAGCGAATGAGTATCTGCGCGTTAAAGAGAGACCGAAAGGTGATTCTGGAGAAGTTACAGAGTATGGGGGTTATGGAGATAAATCACATACTGGAGGAAGATGAAGACTTTCACAGGATGGATACGGCAAATGCAAGAAGCAGCTTTGAAAAAGCGGCAGCAATGGCCGACCAGGCTTTGGATATTCTGCAGTATTATGCTCCGGTGAAACAATCCATGTTATCGTCTCTGGCAGGAAAAGAACTTGTAGACAGAGACAGGTACAGTTCTGTGGTGCAGAAAAGCGACGTTCTGTTAAAGACAGCGAGAAGAATACAGGCTCTGGATAAGGAGAGTGCAGAGAAAAAAGCAGCTATCCTTAAAATTGAAAACAGTATTGAGAGCCTCAAACCATGGCTTTCTTTGGGAGTGCCCCTGAATTTTGAGGGTACAAAGCATACGGTTATGATTCCAGGGGTGATGTCCGGAATGCTCACACGGGAAAATGTATATGAAAAGCTGGCGGAACAGACTCAGGAGCTTGATGTTGACATTCATATCATTTCTGCAGAACAGGATACTACTTATCTGACGGTGTTATGCCTCAGAGAAATGGCAACGGAGGTTGAAGAGGCTCTCAGAAGCATTGGATTTGCCAGGCCGTCCTCAGTAATAGGACAGGTGCCGGCTGATGCAAAATCAGATATGGAAAAGGAAATTGAAAAAGCTGGGGAAAGGATTTCCGAGATTGAAAAAGAAATATCCGACCTGGCGGTGAACAGAGAAGGATTAAAGATTTTATCGGATTATTATCGTGTCCGCGGGGAGAAGTATGAGGTGCTAGGTGAGCTGCCTCAGTCGGAACGCACATTTCTGGTAAGCGGTTATGTGCCGGCAGGGGAGACAGCAAAAGTGAAAAAGTCTTTGAGCGGCAAGTTTGATTGTGTTGTGGACGTGGAGGAGCTGAAGGAAGAGGAAGAAGCTCCCGTGCTTTTGAAGAATAATAAATTCTCATCAGGTTCGGAGGGAATTGTGGAAGCCTTTGGGCTGCCGGGAAAGGGAGAGATAGACCCGACTACAATCATGTCATTTTTCTATGTATTCTTCTTTGGAATGATGCTCTCTGATGCAGCATACGGAGTCATCCTCTCTGTTGTATGCGGAATCTTATTGCTAAAGTTCCCAAGAATGGGAAGAGGCATAAAACAGAATATGCAGCTGTTTTTCTGGTGCGGTATTTCGACGTTGTTCTGGGGAATTATGTTCGGCGGCTATTTTGGAGATGCAATTACAATTATTGCAAGGGTATTTTTCGGACGTGATATTGTAGTGCCGGCCATATGGTTTGTCCCGTTGGATGAGCCTATGAAGTTGTTGATATATTGTATGCTTTTTGGCGTAATTCATTTATTTGTGGGCCTGGGACTCAAGGGCTACATGTATTTGAAGGATAAAAAATATATGGACTTTTTTTGTGACATAGTTTTATGGTATATGTTGCTGGTGGGATTGCTGATTATGCTGCTCCCAAGCGAACTCTTTGCATCTATTGCTCAGACAGCGATTGTATTTCCGCCTGCAGTAAATGCTCTTGGCAAATGGCTGGCTATTTTAGGTGCCCTGGGAATCCTGCTGATGTCGGGGCGCGGACGCAAGAATTTTGGCCTTAGGATTGCTCTTGGTGCATATGATCTTTACAATATTTCCGGCTGGCTCAGTGATGTTTTGTCTTATTCCAGGCTTCTGGCCTTAGGATTGGCTACCGGAGTCATCGCATCTGTAATCAATCAGATGGGGAGTATGGGAGGCAAGAGCATAACAGGTGTAATTATATTCGTTATAGCTTTTATTATAGGACATCTATTTAATATGGCAATCAATCTTTTGGGAGCTTATGTACACACAAACCGTTTGCAGTTCGTGGAATTTTTCGGAAAGTTCTATGAGGGGGGCGGACGTGCATTTCACCCATTTAAAGAAAACACAAAATATGCAGATATTGAGGAGGAAACAAAGTAATGAATGAGTTAGGAATGGTTTATGCACTTTTAGGTGCGGCAGCAGCAGTATTTCTTTCGGGAACAGGCTCAGCAAAAGGAGTAGGAATTGCAGGACAGGCTGCGGCGGGAGTAATATCAGAAGATCCAAGTAAATTTGCAAAAGTACTTATTATGCAGCTTCTTCCCGGCACACAGGGACTTTATGGACTGATTATCGGATTCGTCACACTGTCTAAAATCGGGCTTTTAGGAGGAGGTGCCGCTGATATTTCCGTAAAAACAGGTCTTATGGTATTGGGGGCTTGCCTTCCTGTCGGGATTGTTGGGCTGTTTTCCGCAATTTCTCAGGGAAAGACCTCTGCAGCTGCAATCGGAGTAGTTGCTAAGAAGCCGGATCAGTTTGGTAAGGCGATGCTTTTCCCTGCAATGGTTGAAACATATGCAATTCTTGCACTTCTGATCTCATTTTTGGCAGTCAGCGCAATTCAGATTTAATAGGAGAGAAGGCAATAGAAAATAAAGTGTAAAGTTGCATTTACCAAGAAAGGGAGAGTTTATAAATGAGTGGATTGGACAAAATGAAAAACCAGATTTTGGATGAGGCGAACCACTCGGCGGATAAGAAAATAGCAGAGGCCCAGGCAAAAGCAGAAGAGATTTTAGAACAGGCAAAAGCTCAGGCTAAAGCAGAAGCTGAGACAATCCTTCATAAGGCTGAAGAAGATGCCGGACAATATGCACAGAAGATTGCCTCCTCCTGCGATATGCAGCGGAGACAGGCAATTCTGCGTGCAAAGCAGGGTATGATAGCCGAAGTACTTGACAAGGCTTACGATAAAATTATAAACCTTGAAACAAGTGAGTATTTTGATATGATCCGTCAGATGCTGGATAAATATGTGCTGACCGAAGAAGGAAAAATCCTTTTTTCGGAAAGGGATCTGGCCCGTATGCCTGCGGGATTTGAGGCAGAACTTCGGGAAATTGCCGTCTCCAAGGGCGGTGCCTTAGAAGTTTCCAAAGAAGCAAAGGAGATTGACGGCGGCTTTATCCTGGTCTATGGCGGGATCGAGGAAAATTGTACAATCAAAGCTTTGTTTGATGCCAGGAGGGATGAATTGTCTGATGGAGTGCAGGAGGTTTTATTTTGAATGAATTAGAGTATACCTATGCGGTTGCCCGTATACGTGCTTTGGAAAATTCTTTGCTTTCGGATGCCGATATTGAGCGCCTGCTTGCATGCCCGGACGAAGGTCAGTGTCTGCAGCTTTTGATTGAAAAAGGCTGGGGAGACGGAACCGGCTCTATGGATGCACCTGCGATGCTGAAGAAGGAGGAGGAGAAAGCCTGGGAAGTGATTGAGGACGTGGCACCGGATATGTCGGTGTTTGATGTACTCTCTTACCCTAAGCTATTTCACAATCTGAAGGCTGCGGTGAAACAGGTATGCACGGGAAAAGTAACGGAAAATGTCTTCTACGAAGACTGTGCAATTCCCGGCAGCGAAATGCTTCGGATTGTGCAGAACAAGGAATTCCAGCGCCTTCCCGGGAATATGGGAGCAGCTGCGGCGGAGGCTTATGATACTCTGCTGCATACAAAGGATGGGCAGCTGTGTGATGTTATTGTAGATAGAGCTACACTGGATGCCATTTATGAGGCCGGCCTGAAAGCTGAAGATGAAATTATTCAAGAATATGCAGAATCTACAGTTGCAATTGCAGATATTAAAATAGCTGTGCGTTCCCAGAAGACTGCAAAATCAATTGATTTTATGAAACGTGCGATGGCACACTGCCGGAGCATCAATACAGAACAATTGGCAAAGGCGGCTGCATCCGGTATAGATGCAATCCGGGACTACCTGTCCGGGACATCCTATGCGGAGGGGGCAGCGACGCTTATGGAATCACCGTCCGCATTTGAACGGTGGTGTGACAACCGCATGATTGAGACAATCAGGCCGCAGAAGTATAATACTTTTTCTGTGGGCCCCCTGGTAGCCTATGTGGTTGCCAGAGAAAATGAAATAAAGACAGCCCGGATTATTCTGACCGCAAAACAGAACGGGTTTCCGGAGGATTCGATCAGGGAAAGGATAAGGGAGATGTATGTATAAGATAGCAGTAATCGGTGATTATGACAGCATTTATGGATTTGCTACGCTGGGTCTTAGTATCTGCCCTGTCCGGACGCCAGAGGAAGCGAAGCAGAAGCTGTGGCAGCTGGCCGAAGAAAAATATGGAATCATTTATATTACAGAAGCACTCTCAGCGGAGCTGACGGATGTGATCGAGCATTATAAAGAGCGGACACTGCCGGCGATTATCCAGATACCGGGAGTATCCGGCAACACAGGGGCAGGTGTGGAAGGCGTAAAAAAGACCGTGGAACAGGCAGTAGGATCGGATATTATCTTTTCACAAAAATAAAGGAAGGTTGGTTGATGCATCAAAATGAGTACAGGGATAGTGAAAAAGGTAGCAGGCCCTCTGGTTATTGCGGAGGGAATGCGTGATGCGAACATGTTTGATGTGGTTCGTGTGAGCAGCCAGCGATTGATTGGCGAAATTATAGAAATACATGGAGACGAGGCCTCCATACAGGTGTATGAGGAGACTTCAGGACTGGGGCCGGGCGAACCGGTGGAATCTATGGAAGTGCCCATGTCTGTGGAGTTAGGGCCGGGGCTTATTTCCAGCATTTATGATGGAATTCAGAGACCGTTGGATGATATTATGAAGATTTCAGGTAATAATCTGAAGCGTGGAGTAGAAGTTCCTTCTCTGAAAAGGGATTGGAAATGGGAGTTTATTCCTACCGTTTCCGAAGGAGATGAAATGGAAGCAGGGGATGTGATCGGCACAGTACAGGAGACCCCTGTTGTTCAGCAGAAAATCATGGTGCCTTACGGTATGAAAGGTAAAATCAAGGAGATAAAGGCGGGAGAGTTTACCGTAGAGGAGACTATTGCGGTGCTTGAGACTGCCCAAGGTGATCAGAATCTGACTCTGATGCAGAGATGGCCTGTACGCAGGGGGCGTCCATACCAGAAAAAACTTTCTCCCAAAAAGCCTCTTGTAACCGGGCAGAGAGTAATTGACACATTTTTCCCGATTGCAAAAGGAGGTGTGGCGGCAGTTCCGGGGCCGTTTGGAAGCGGAAAGACCGTAATACAGCATCAGCTGGCAAAGTGGGCTGAGGCAGATATCGTGGTCTATATCGGATGCGGCGAGCGTGGAAATGAAATGACGGATGTTCTTAATGAGTTTCCGGAGCTGAAGGACCCGAAGACAGGGCAGTCTCTGATGCAGAGGACCGTGCTGATTGCAAATACATCGGATATGCCTGTGGCAGCCCGCGAGGCATCCATCTATACAGGCATTACGATTGCTGAATATTTCCGGGATATGGGATATTCTGTTGCACTGATGGCAGACTCCACATCCCGCTGGGCAGAGGCCCTCCGCGAGATGTCGGGACGTCTGGAAGAAATGCCTGGTGAGGAAGGTTATCCTGCATATCTGGGAAGCCGCCTGGCACAGTTCTATGAGCGTGCAGGACAGGTCATTTCTCTTGGAAAAGAAGGCAGAGAAGGAGCACTGTCGGTTATCGGTGCGGTTTCTCCTCCCGGTGGTGATATTTCTGAGCCGGTTTCACAGGCTACTTTGCGTATCGTGAAGGTATTTTGGGGGTTGGATTCTGCGCTTGCTTATAAGAGGCACTTTCCGGCAATCAACTGGCTGACCAGCTACTCTTTATATTTGGATGATATGGAGAAATGGTTCAATGCAGAGGTTGCTTCCGACTGGATGGAAAACCGTCAGAAGATGATGAACCTTCTGCAGGAAGAGGCGGAGCTGGAGGAGATTGTAAAGATGGTCGGCATGGATGCTCTTTCACCGGGGGACAGACTAAAGATGGAGGCAGCGCGCTCTATACGAGAGGACTTCCTGCATCAGAATTCTTTCCATGAGATTGATACTTACACCTCACTGAAAAAACAGTACATGATGATGAAGCTGGTTCTGGCATATTATGAGCAGGCCGTGGCAGCACTTGAAGAGGGGGCGCCCCTTAAGGAGCTGGTGAGTCTGTCGGTAAGAGAGCAGATCGGACGTTTCAAATACACGACAGAAGATCAGACAGACGAGGTATATGAAGAAGTTAAAAAAGAATTACACGCAGAAATTGACCATACATTGGGGAAGGAGGACTTCTAAATGCCAAAAGAGTATAGAACCATACAGGAAGTAGCCGGCCCTTTGATGCTAGTGCGCGGTGTTGAGAATGTTGCCTACGATGAGCTGGGGGAAATAGAACTTGCAGACGGTGAAATACGCCGCTGCAAGGTATTGGAGATTAACGGCGGTGATGCGCTGGTACAGCTGTTTGAAAGTGCGACGGGGGTCAACTTGTCCAACAGTAAGGTGCGTTTTCTGGGGCGCACTATGGAACTTGGCGTTTCCGAAGATATGCTGGGCCGTGTTTTTGATGGTCTGGGGCGTCCTATAGACGAGGGACCGGAGATATTGCCCGATGCCCGGATGGATACCAATGGGCTGCCCATGAATCCGGCAGCGAGAAGCTATCCTGAAGAATTTATTCAGACAGGCATCTCTGCCATTGATGGTTTGAACACACTGGTCCGCGGCCAGAAGCTGCCTATCTTTTCCGCATCCGGTCTGCCTCACGCACAACTGGCGGCTCAGATTGCCAGACAGGCAAAGGTATTGGGAAAAGATGAGAATTTTGCCGTTGTATTTGCGGCTATGGGTATTACATTTGAGGAATCTAACTTTTTCATTGAAAGCTTCAAAGAAACAGGAGCTATTGACAGAACCGTTCTGTTTGTAAACCTGGCAAATGACCCGGCTATTGAGCGTATCGCTACGCCACGTATGGCACTGACGGCAGCAGAATATCTGGCTTTTGAGAAAGATATGCATGTTTTGGTTATTCTGACGGATATTACGAATTACGCAGATGCGCTGCGCGAGGTGTCTGCAGCCCGCAAGGAAGTTCCCGGGCGCCGTGGGTATCCGGGATATATGTACACCGACCTTGCCTCACTGTATGAGAGAGCAGGCCGGCAGAAAGGCAAAAAGGGAAGTATCACGATGATACCTATTCTGACCATGCCCGAGGATGATAAGACCCATCCGATTCCTGATCTGACAGGATACATCACAGAGGGGCAAATTATCCTGAGCCGTGATTTGTACCGCAAAGGTGTGATGCCGCCAATCGATGTGCTCCCGTCGCTGTCCCGTCTTAAAGACAAAGGGATCGGCGCAGGTAAGACCCGGGAGGATCACTCAAATACAATGAATCAGCTGTTTGCGGCATATGCACGTGGAAAAGACGCCAAGGAGCTTATGGTAATTCTTGGGGAAGCCGCATTGACGGAAATAGATTTGATGTATGCAAAGTTTGCAGACGCGTTTGAGGCCGAATATGTATCTCAGGGATATAGTACAGACCGGGATATCGAAGAAACATTGGATATCGGATGGAAGTTACTTTCCATGCTGCCGAGAGCAGAATTGAAACGTATCGATGATAAATTTCTGGATCAGTATTATGGCAAAGAGTGAGGATAAGTTGGAAAAGCGAGGTGATTACATTTGGCATCAACACAGGTAAATCCAACCCGTATGGAGCTGACCCGGCTAAAAAAGAAGCGGATTACAGCCATTCGCGGCCATAAGCTGCTGAAGGATAAACGTGACGAGCTGATGCGCCAGTATCTGGATTTGGTGCGGGAAAATATGGAAGTGCGTTTGAAGGTAGAAAAGGGAATTCTTTCTGCCAATAAAAATTTTGTTATTGCCAAGGCCGGAATGTCCGAGGAGGCACTCAACACAGCTCTTATGGCACCAAAGCAGGAAATCAGGCTGGTCCCCGGTGCAAGAAATGTCATGAGTGTGAATGTGCCGGCTTTTGAGTGTGAAACAAGGACAGCGGATGAAAATGACATTTATTCCTACGGTTTTGCATTTACTTCCAGCGATTTAGATGGGGCAGTTAAATCCCTGGCAGATATCCTGCCGGATATGATACGGCTTGCAGAATGCGAGAAAGCGTGCCAGCTTATGGCAGCAGAAATAGAGAAGACAAGAAGGCGTGTAAATGCGCTGGAGCATGTCATTATTCCCGAGACTGAGGAAAGCATTAAATATATTACCATGAAATTGGATGAAAATGAGAGAAGTACTCAGGTTCGTCTGATGAAAGTAAAGGATATGATGCTGGAAGAACAATATCATTATAAAGAGCGGGCTTAAAAGTTTGCCCGCTTAAACAGTTACAAAACATATGTGGCGGCTTGCTGAAATAAAATGGCAGGCCGCTTTATGACTATTACAGAGGAATATCTTAAAGAATTTCTAAACGAACGCTTCAATTTCTGCCGCATATACTAATCATATAATGTCTTGAAATGGAAGTGTGAGTTATGAATCCAAAACTGCCGTATTACATGGTGTACCCTATGCCCCTTGCCTATGATGATGAGAAAATTGAGCGCAGAGATTTTGAGTATATGAAGAGTCTTTATCCGGACGTGGCGAAAAAACTCCTGCCATATGTGGAAGATGAATGTGACAGGATGGAGTATGACTGCAGTATGATGTATGATGAATATCCGGATAAACTGCAGCTTCGTATGATGGGCAGCCGGGTATATGACAAGGTAAAAAGTGATAAAAGTTTTCTCAATCTTTTGATACCGGAAGAGCAGAATGACAGAGCAGCCGCGCAGGAGACAGAGATGTCGGAACAGGCAGTGTACGCACCGGGGCGCCCGCCTCAGGGAAATCGTCCGCCCCATGGAGGTCGTCCGCCTCAAGGTAACCGTCCGCCACAAGGGAATCGTCCGCCTCAGGGAAATCGTCCGCCGAAACCGGGAAGGCCTCCTTTTGATAACAGGCCCGGGGGTAAGGGAAATCCTGATTGGCTGAGGGATTTAATTGATGTAATTCTTTACCAGGAATTGTATAGACGCAGATGCGATAACCGTCGATGCGGGCGCAGATTTTACTAATCAGAAAAAACATGATATAATGCTCTTACTTGGCGAGGTATTTCCGAGCCTAGAAAGACATATACCTAAACACTTAGCGAGGTAGTTCACGAGCTTAGTATTTATGGTATAATGCTCTTACTTGGCGAGGTATTTCCGAGCCTAGAAAGACATAAATGTAGTTAAGATAAAGGGCGGATATACATATGAAGAATAATCTTGTTTTTATAGGCATGCCGGGGGTCGGCAAAAGTACGGTGGGTGTTGTTGTCGCAAAGCAGTTAGGCATGCATTTTATTGATACGGATTTGCTGATTCAGGAACAGGAGAAGAGACTTCTGCGTGAGATTATTGTAGATGAGGGAGAAGAAGGGTTTCTGAAAATTGAAAATCAGGTCAATCGGAATGTAAATGTGGAAAATGCAGTAATTTCTCCCGGCGGAAGTGTTGTCTACTGTGACGAGGCGATGAAGCATTTTAGGGAAATCGGAACGATTGTATATTTAAAGGCCTCTTATCAGGTAATAAAAAAGAGGATACAAAATCCTAAAAAAAGGGGAGTTCTCCTTAAAGAAGGGCAGTCGTTCAGGGATTTGTACAATGAGAGAATAAGACTTTTTGAAAAGTATGCAGATATAACTGTGTGTGAAGATGGATGCCGGATTGAAGAGACAATCGAAAACGTTTTATCAGCAGTGGAAAGTATGAGAAATGCCAGTGAATAGGCGGATTGCCCGATGATATAAAAAAATGATTTTACAAATGCCGGTTTTATGATATAATACCCTAGTATATGAAAAACCGGACTTGAGGACGGTGCGAGAAAGTCAAATCTGAGGTAACAGTTTGCCGGGATCAAGCTGTGGCTGAACTGTTACAATTTAAGAAACATAAGCATATATCAGAATGATAATTGAGGTGCGAAATGGAGCAATATATTATTAAGGGCGGCAGTCCGCTTGTAGGGGAAGTTGAGATAGGCGGAGCAAAGAATGCGGCATTAGCCATTCTGGCAGCAGCCATTATGACGGATGAAACTGTCCTGATTGATAATCTTCCGGATGTAAATGATATCAACGTGATGTTGGAGGCCATTGCCGGAATTGGAGCCGTGGTGCAGAGAATCGGCAGGCATACAGTAAAGATTAACGGAAGCGCAGTTGGTGATTTCAGTATTGAGTATGACTATATTAAGAAGATCAGAGCATCTTATTATTTACTGGGAGCACTTCTGGGCAAATACAGAAAAGCAGAGGTGGCTCTTCCGGGCGGGTGCAATATCGGCAGCCGGCCGATTGACCAGCATCTGAAAGGATTTCGTGCTCTCGGGGCTGATGTGGACATTGAACATGGAAAGATTGTAGCGGAGGCAGAAGTCCTTAGAGGAACACATCTTTATTTCGACGTGGTTACAGTGGGAGCTACCATTAATGTGATGATGGCCGCAGCTATGGCAGAAGGTCTGACTATTATGGAGAATGTGGCGAAGGAGCCTCATGTGGTTGATGTGGCGAACTTTTTGAACAGCATGGGCGCCAATATCAAAGGTGCAGGAACGGATGTAATTAAAATCCGCGGGGTGAAATCACTGCATAAGACGGAGTATTCTATTATTCCCGATCAGATAGAAGCGGGAACTTTTATGTTTGCAGCTGCGGCTACCAGAGGAGATGTGACGGTACTCAACGTTATACCGAAGCATTTGGAGGCAACGATTTCCAAGCTGGTTGATATTGGCTGTGAGGTGGAGGAATTTGATGATGCAGTGCGCGTAGTGGCTAAGGGAAGACTGCATTCCACGCAGGTGAAGACGCTGCCGTATCCCGGGTATCCCACAGACATGCAGCCGCAGATTGGTGTGACACTTGCACTGGCTGCAGGGACGAGTACGATTACGGAAAGCATTTTTGAGAATCGATTTAAATACTTAGATGAGCTGGCCAGAATGGGTGCAGCGATTAAGGTTGAAGGAAACTCTGCAACAATTGAAGGAGTAGAGAAGCTGTCGGGTGCGAGAGTGAGTGCCCCTGATTTGCGTGCAGGTGCGGCGCTTTGCATTGCGGGACTTGCAACGGACGGAATTACGATTATTGACGATATTGTCTATATCCAGAGAGGATATGAAAGATTTGAAGAAAAGCTGCGCACTCTGGGCGGAATGATTGAGAAGGTGTCCAGCGAGAAGGAAATACAGAAATTTAAGCTAAAGGTCGGTTAAAGCAGCTTCGGGAAAGTAAAGTGGTGACCAGCCTGTAAGAATTCAGAGCCGGTAATTGTGGGCATCCACATTTATCGGCTCTATGTGATATTTCGGTGAGGGAACAGTGCACCTAAGGATAAGGGGGCGGCAGCTTGCAGAATGACCGATATGATGAGGAGATGCGCAGGCGTCAGATTGCGAGACAAAGAAGACAGATTCTACGTAGGAAACAGGTTCGGTGCAGGAGGCTGATTGTTCTGGGAAGCACAGCTTTTTTTGTGGTACTTGTTGCAGTGCTTTGTGTGCGGGGTATTAAGGACCATGGAGTCAAGAAGCAGCAGGCTGCGAGGCTGGAGCAGGGAATAGAAGCTGTACAGAGCTGTTACGAGAGGTTTCTGAACGAGCAGGAAAGTGCAGGCAATACAGAGATTCCTGCTGTGACTGATACATCAGTTGAGGCTTCGGCGGATGCGGGGAAAAAGCTGGACAACTCTTTTGCCTTATGGTTTATGAAAGCTTACCCTGAATGCAAAGAGGCTATTTTACAGGAGACACAGGACGGAAAGTTTTCCACCGAGGATATTTATACAGCGGTGGGAGAGACTATGTACGTTGTCTATGACAGGTATAGGGGGTATTTGGACAATGCCAAAAAGGCGGAAGAACAGGGGATTTATCTAAAGGCTGGGGAAGCCGGAAAACCTGTAGAGGTAGTGATTGCAGGGGATCTTTGCCTGGCCGAGAATGGATTTGTATTGGACTATTATGATACAGTAAATAATCTGTCGGAATGCATTTCACCACAGTTGTTAAAAATGTCCAATGCTGCCGATGTTTTTTACCTGAATCATGAGTATTGTATCAGTGACAGGGGAGAGCCGCTGGAAAACAAGTTGTACACGTTTCGGGCGAAGCCAGAGCGTATGAAACTTTTGGAAGAAATGGGAACAGATTTGGTTTCTCTGGCCAATAATCACATTTACGATTACGGAAGGGATGCGATGCTGGATACGTTAGAGTTGCTGGATGAAGCAGAACTTCCTTATGTGGGAGGCGGCAGGAACAGTAAAGAAGCCGAACTCCCCATTTATTTTGTGGTAAATGGTATTAAGGTTGGTTTTGTTGCAGCAACAAATGCGGAGATTGTTTACTATACTCCTGCTGCTGAGGCGAATTCTCCGGGGGTGCTGGAGGCTTATGATACGACAGAATATAATAAGGTAATCAGAAAAGCAGCCGGGCAGTGTGATTACCTTATTGCCTATATTCACTGGGGCGAAGAGGATACAAATGCTTATTCACAGTATCAGCATGATATGGGAAAGGAATTTCTTGAAGCGGGTGCCGATATTGTGGTAGGGGGGCATCCCCACGTACTGCAGGGGATGGAATATATAGAGGGCAAACCGGTTATTTACAGTATGGGAGACTTCTGGTTTAATGATGAGACAAAATATACCGGACTTCTGAAGTTGGATATCAGTGCAGAGGGATTGGATGAGATGTCATTTGTGCCCTGTCTGCAGACAGGATACACAACACAGTATATTGAAGGTAAAGAGGAGCAGGCTGAGTTTTACAAGTTTTTTGAAGAATTGAGTCCTAATGTAAAAATTAATTCTAAAGGCATATTTAAAGAAACAGCCGGTGAGAAATGGTTGAGGTGAGAAGATGAAGCTTGATGAAATTATGATTCGGATGGCATCTTTGAAGGATGCAAGGGGTATACTGGATATTTATGCTCCTTATGTTACAGATTCAGCAAATTCGTTTGAATATGAGGTGCCCCACCTGAGAAAATTTCGCAGGAGAATGCTTGGTATTATGGAGAAATTTCCTTATCTTGTAGCAGAAGAAAAAGGCAAGATTATAGGATATTGCTATGCCTGTTCTTTCAAAGACCGGGCTGCTTATGACTGGTCGGTGGAGACTACAATTTATATTGGGCAGGGATACAAGAGCAGAGGAATAGGAAGGAAGTTGTACCAGAAACTGGAGGAGATTCTCGTGGAGCAGCATATTCTGAACCTGAATGCCTGCATCACCTATCCAAATCCGGAAAGCATTGCATTCCATGAGAAAATGGGATATGAGACGGCAGCTCATTTTCATAGATGCGGTTATAAGGCAGGAATGTGGTATGATATGATATGGATGGAAAAGATGCTGGGGAGGCATGAGACTGCGCCTCTTCCGGTGATACCTGTGAGCAGTGTTGATATAGACCGGACTGAATATAGGTGAAATAGAATCGGCTACAAAATTTATAAGATGTATATTGACTATATGCGCAATACGGTGTAAAATATCATATGAATCTATAACAATTTAATAAGCAAGCTTTCTCTTATTCAGAGCGGTGGAGGTACAAAGGACCTGTGAAACCGCGGCAACCCCTGTAAAGGAAGGTGCCAACCTGAGCGAGTAATCGAACAATAAGAGGATTGATTTATGGTATATAAACAGTCCGCTTTTTGTGGACTGTTTTCTTTATACTTCTGAAGAAGTACATAGAAAATGGCCCCGAGGAGAAAGAGCTGATTTGGATTGCAGAAAATGCAATCCCAACATGTCAAAGGAGAAACAATATGGAAAGACAATTATTTACATCAGAATCAGTAACAGAAGGGCATCCGGATAAAATGTGCGATCAGATATCAGACGCAATTCTGGACGCACTGATGGAAAAAGACCCAATGAGCCGTGTGGCGTGTGAGACCTGCACAACAACGGGGCTTGTGATGGTAATGGGCGAGATTACGACTAACGCATATGTGGATATCCAGAAAATTGTGCGAGATACAGTACGTGAGATTGGATATACGAGAGGAAAATACGGATTTGATGCAGATACATGTGGTGTAATTGCAGCAATTGATGAGCAGTCCCCGGATATAGCTCTGGGTGTCGACAAGGCGCTTGAAGCCAAAGAAAATAAAATGCAGGATCATGAAATTGAGGCGATAGGGGCCGGAGATCAGGGAATGATGTTTGGATACGCTTCCGATGAGACGGAGGAATACATGCCTTATCCTGCGGCATTGGCCCACAAACTGGCAAGACAGCTGACAAAGGTAAGAAAGGATGGTACGCTTTCTTATCTTCGCCCTGACGGAAAGACACAGGTAACGGTAGAATATGATGAAAACGGAGTACCCAAAAGGCTGGATGCAGTTGTACTTTCCACCCAGCATGACCCGAATACATCCCAGGAGCAGATTCATAAGGACATTAAAAAGTATGTCTTTGATGAAGTTATACCGGAACAAATGGTAGATAGCAATACAAAATTCTTTGTCAATCCGACCGGGCGTTTTGTAATTGGCGGACCACACGGGGATAGCGGACTTACAGGGCGCAAGATTATTGTAGATACATACGGCGGAATGGCGCGGCACGGCGGCGGCGCATTTTCAGGAAAAGACTGCACGAAGGTGGACCGCTCCGCAGCATATGCTGCCCGCTACGCAGCAAAAAATATTGTGGCGGCAGGTTTGGCCCGGAAGTGCGAAATACAACTTTCCTATGCCATCGGGGTAGCGCAGCCCACCTCCATCATGGTTGATACCTTCGGCACAGGAAAAATTTCCGAAGATAAGCTGGTAGACATTATTCGTGAAAACTTCGATCTGCGTCCGGCAGGCATTATAAAAATGCTGGATCTGCGCCGTCCCATCTATAAGCAAACGGCAGCATACGGCCATTTCGGGCGCAATGATTTAAATTTACCATGGGAAAAGTTAGATAAAGTTGACGCATTAAAAAAATACCTGTAATATAAGTAGTCAGGTGCGTTAAGGAAAAGGTAGGGCAGGCACCGTCGGTGTCTGCCTATTTTCAGAATATTCAGAAAACGAACTGCAAAAGGGTCAGACCCCTTTTCGCTTTTCGAAAGGAGTGCGCTATGAAGCTTAAGACGAAGCTGGTGATTGCCTTTATGACGGTGATGGTATTGCCGACTATTTTTACCACAGCAGCAGTGTACACATTTAGCGGGAGCAGGGGCGGGGAGTTTCAGCAGCTTTATCTGCTGATTGTTTTCATGACAGCTGCAATTTTGATTTACTGGATTTACAGAACAGTATCTGTGCCGCTTGCTAAGCTGCAGAGGGCCGCGAGGAATATTAAGGAAGGGAATCTTGATTTCGAAATAAAAAGTGAGACAGACGACGAGATTGGGCAGCTCTGTCAGGACTTTGAAGAAATGCGTTTGCGGTTAAAGGCGAATGCGGAGGAGAAAATTGCATATGATAAAGAAAATAAGGAATTAATAAGTAATATTTCTCATGACCTTAAGACGCCGATTACCGCCATTAAAGGCTATGTGGAAGGAATCATGGATGGTGTTGCGGATACGCCGGAAAAGATGGACAGATACATCAAAACAATATACAATAAGGCTAATGAGATGGATTTGCTTATTAATGAGCTGACGCTGTATTCTAAAATTGATACAAACCGTATTCCCTATAACTTTACGACTATATCCGCAAAGCAGTATTTTGGAGACTGCGCGGAGGATATGTCTCTTGAGCTGGAAGCAAAGGGTGTGGAATTCACATACCGTAATTATGTGGAGACAGATTCAAAAGTAATTGTAGATCCAGAACAGCTCAGGCGCGTTATTAACAATATTGTGACAAATTCTCTGAAATATATGGACAAACCAGAGGGCAGGATTACAATGAATTTAAAAGATGTAGGCGATTTTATTCAAGTTGAACTTGGAGATAATGGAAAAGGAATCGCTGCAAAGGATCTGTCAAATATTTTTGACAGATTTTACCGGACGGATGCTTCCCGGAATTCCTCGAAAGGAGGAAGCGGCATCGGACTTTCTATTGTCAAGAAGATTGTAGAAGAGCATGGCGGTAAGATTTGGGCCGCCAGTGAAGAAGGGGTTGGAACAACAATGTATTTAGTAGTTAGAAAATATCAGGAGGTACCATTAGATGAGTAAGAAAATCTTGATTGTCGAGGATGAAGAAAGCATCGCTGATCTGGAAAAGGATTATCTGGAGCTAAGTGATTTTGACGTATCAGTGGCAAATGACGGGGAACTGGGACTGAAAAAGGCTTTGGGGGAGGATTATGATTTAATAATCCTGGATCTGATGCTCCCGGGAGTTGATGGATTTGAAATATGCCGGCAGGTGAGGAGCCAGAGGAACACACCGATTATTATGGTGTCCGCCAAAAAGGACGACATTGATAAAATCAGAGGGCTGGGCCTGGGGGCAGATGACTATATGACGAAGCCATTTAGCCCGAGTGAACTTGTAGCACGCGTCAAGGCGCATTTGGCAAGATATGAGCGTCTGATTGGAAGTAATGTAGAAGAAAACGAAATTATAGAAATCAGAGGATTGAAGATAGATACTACAGCAAGGCGTGTGTGGGTAAATGGAGAGGAAAAATCTTTTACTACGAAGGAATTTGATTTGCTGACTTTCCTTGCGGGGCACCCAAACCATGTATATACGAAGGAAGAGCTGTTCCGGGAAATTTGGGATATGGAGTCTATCGGAGATATTGCAACAGTCACAGTCCATATCAAGAAAATCCGGGAGAAAATAGAATATGACACCTCCCATCCACAGTATATTGAGACAATCTGGGGAGTCGGGTACCGATTTAAGGTGTAAAAAGATGATTACAAGCACAAGCAATCAAAAAGTAAAGGAACTGCTGCAGTTTCAGAAAAAGAGCAAAGCAAGAAATCAGGAGCGGGTATTTATTGCAGAAGGCAGCCGTATGGTCGGGGAGACACCCCGGAAATCTTTGTTGAAGCTGTATGTGTCGGAGACTTACTATAATAAGCACCGGGAAGAGCTGGAGAAAATGAAAAGCCATCCGGAGGTACTGACGGATACGGTATTTGCATATGTTTCCGACACAAAAAGCCCCCAGGGCATTTTAGCGGTTATCCGGCAGATGGATTATAGACTGGAGGATATACTCAGAAAGAGAACTCCGCACATACTGGTTCTGGATAATTTACAAGATCCGGGAAATGTGGGGACCATTTTCAGAACCGCGGAGGCCGCCGGAGCGACCGGAATACTGATGAGCAGGGACTGTGTGGATATTTACAATCCCAAGACGATTCGTTCTACTATGGGGGCAATCTACAGGATGCCGTTTCTTTATCTGGATGATTTGCAAAAGGGTATCCGCACATTGAAAGAGAAAAATATTCGCATCTACGCCGCTCATCTGAAAGGGGATAATTCCTACGACAAGGAAGATTACCGCCGGGGAACCGCATTTTTAATCGGAAATGAGGGAAATGGCTTGAACTCTGACATTGCCCGGTGTGCCGATACCTGGCTCCGCATTCCTATGGAAGGACAGGCAGAGTCGCTGAATGCAGCTATGGCGGCAGGAATATTGATGTTTGAAGTGAGCAGGCAGAGACGGAAGGGATGAAGCCTGTTTGCTGGGAGCACAAAGTGCGGAGCAATCCGTAGGTATCAGGGGGCAAAATACCTTTTGACCCCCTACATCATAAGATACTAATGAATGCAGGAGAGGAAAATAGTATGAACTTAAAAGGAAGAAATTTTTTGACACTGAAAGATTACACTCCGGAGGAAATTACTTATTTGCTTGATTTGGCTGAGGAGCTGAAGAAAAGAAAAAAGAATGGAGTACCTGTGGATCATTATAAGGGCAAGAATGTAGCTCTTATCTTTGAAAAGACAAGCACCAGAACACGCTGCGCATTTGAAGTGGCAGCTCATGATCTGGGGATGGGGACCACATATCTGGAGCCAAGCGGTTCACAGATCGGAAAGAAAGAGAGCATTGAGGACACTGCCAGGGTACTGGGCAGAATGTATGACGGTATTGAATACCGCGGCTTCGGTCAGGCGATAGTAGAAGATCTGGCTGAGAATGCCGGGGTCCCCGTGTGGAACGGACTTACAAATGAATACCATCCGACTCAGGTTATGGCAGATATGCTGACAATCCGGGAAAATTTCGGCAGATTAAAGGATGTCAAGCTGGTGTACATGGGAGACGCAAGATTTAATATGGGCAATTCTCTGATGATAGCATGTGCAAAAATGGGAATGCATTTCGTGGCATGTACGACAGAAAAATATTTTCCAAATAAAGAACTGGTAGAAATCTGCGAAGGATATGCAGAAAAATCCGGTGCGACTATCACATTAACAGAAGATGTAAAAGCCGGGACAAAAGACGCAGATGTTATTTACACCGATGTCTGGGTATCTATGGGCGAGCCGGACGAAGTGTGGGAAAAACGGATTAAAGAACTTTCTCCATATAAAGTGACAAAGGAAATTATGGCTAATGCAGGCAAAAAAGCGATTTTCCTGCATTGTCTGCCGGCATTTCACGATTTAAAGACAAAAATTGGAAAAGAAATGGGAGAAAGGTTTGGAATCAAGGATATGGAAGTGACAGATGAAGTCTTCGAGTCTGAACAGTCCAAAGTATTTGATGAAGCAGAAAACCGGATGCATACTATCAAGGCAGTAATGGCTGCGACATTAGGAGAATTTTAAGAATATTCTGAAAACGGTGCTCAAAAGGGTCAGACCCCTTTTAGACTTGAGGTGGAAAATTGAAAGCGCAAATATTGAAAATGCTGCGTGAGAGTGAGGGGTTTGTATCTGGTCAGCAGTTGTGTGAAGTACTGCGGGTGTCCAGGACAGCGGTGTGGAAGGCAGTCAACCAGCTGAAAGAAGAGGGGTATCAGATCGAAGCTGTTCGAAACCGCGGTTATCATATGGTGGACAGTCCAGATATCCTCATCAGAGAAGAGCTTATCAGCATGATGGATACGGACTGGGCAGGCCAAAAGATATATTATTTTGATGAGATAGATTCTACAAATACTTGCGCAAAGCAGCTGGGAGAGCAGGGCGCTTCTCACGGAACGCTTATTGTTGCCGAGGAGCAAAGTGCAGGACGCGGCAGGCGCGGCAGGACATGGGAATCACCGGCCGGCAGCAGCATATATATGTCCATACTCCTCAGACCCGAAATACCGCCGGTAAATGCCCCCATGCTCACGCTGGCAATGGGATTAAGTGCTGCTGAGGGTCTGCAGGAATACACCAGTCTGGATATTCAGATAAAATGGCCCAATGATATTATTCTCAACAGGAAAAAGCTGGCCGGTATCCTGACCGAAATGAGTACAGAAATGGATTGCATCAATTATGTTATTATAGGAACCGGCATTAATGTAAATATGAAGCAGC
>ENA-UOOI01001061-UOOI01001061.1-fermentation-metagenome-genome-assembly--contig:-NODE-1061-length-31013-cov-85.818658_pt1 | contig 31013 bp, 45 predicted proteins | sample MGYA00245779_ERZ724027 | MGnify/ENA primary metagenome ERZ724027 (study PRJEB28704, sample SAMN03018318) | fermentation metagenome | biome: anthropogenic terrestrial biome; feature: soil...
GATGTACATAGATGCTTATAGAAACATTATTGCAGATGAAGAACCTTTATCTGACCTCTGGTGCTACTGCCAGAATAAGCTGCAATATCAATTATATCTACTAGATTACTACATTGGAAAGAGGTGATTACCCTGCAGGAACTTAATAGCTTAACAGCTGACACGATATTATCCGACGAAGTCCTTTGTGAGGTCATGGAGGAACAAGACGAGATATTCAAGGCAAGATTACTTCTATCTCTGGAGGAGCGTGCGCAGGAACTTGGGGTAAAAACCAAATTCACACGGCTTGTGGCGGCATACAAAAAAGAAAAAGCCAAGTTTGATAAGCAACAACAGCAGATGCCTGCCAATCTCGAACGAATGACTGAGTTCGATGGAACATACGAGGATATGAGATGTGGTAATTGGATTGCTGATGGTAATGGTATCCGAACATTTGGACCGTTTGGAGGGGAAATCCTTGCTTGTTATCATCCTATATTGCCAATCCAGCGACTTATAAATGCTCAGACTGGTAAGGAAAAAATAAAGTTGGTGTTTAAAAAAGGACATCAATGGAAAGAAATCGTCACGGATAAGGAAGTAATTGCATCAGCAAACAGGATTGTGGCGTTATCGGGTTACGGGGTTTCGGTTACTTCAGAAAATGCTAGAAACCTAGTTCGGTATTTATCAGACATAGAAAATTTTAATATAGAGAGGATTGAAGTGCAAGTGTCAACATCAAAACTGGGTTGGATCCAAGGCGAATTTATGCCTTACGGAAAGACCGTTATTTTTGATAGTGAAATAAAATTTAAGGAAACCTTTGAAGCTGTTCATGAAGAAGGATCCTGTGAAACCTGGCTTGACTTAGCAAGGCGGGTAAGGAAGGCTGGAAGATTAGAACCAAATATCTATATGATCGGTAGTCTGGCCAGTGCCTTAATTGAACCACTAAATGCATTGCCCTTTGTTTTAAACCTCTGGGGTGATACGGGTAAAGGTAAGACGGTAGCAATTATGTTAGCAGCTTCTATATGGGCGAATCCCGGAGGAAATGAGTATGTCACGGATCCAAAGAGTACAGTAACGGCCTTAGAGCTTCGTTTGGATTTTCTAAACAATCTGCCAATGCTAATTGACGATATGGCTCAATTAAAAGATAAGTATTCTGGAGATTTCTCGGAGCTGGTATATATGCTCTGTTCCGGAAAGGGCAAGGACAGAGCGAATGCCAATTTAGGACTCAATAAGTCTACTACATGGCGAAACGTGATTTTGACGAATGGAGAGCATTCCCTAGTCACGGAAACAATGCAGGGTGGAGCGGTAAACAGAATTATTGATGTCGGTATGGATGATGGATATTTATTTGATAATGGTAACCAGGTAGTTGAAACCATAAAGCAGAATTATGGTTTTGCCGGCCAGATGTTTATTGATGCCATAGAACAACTAGGGATTGACCGCATCAAGGAGGTCCAAAAGGACTTCCTACAGCGGATTAATGCCAGAGCTGAAGAGCTAGGCGTTGAAAAAGAGGAAAAGCAATCCTTGCCTATGAGTATACTACTGACTGCCGACAAGATAGCAACAGAGTACATATTCGAAGATAATATATATCTTGACTTCAATGTATGCGTTGATCTCCTCAAGAACAAGGGTGAAGTATCTGAGAACGAAAGAGCGTATGAGTTCATCCTATCAGAAGCAGCTATAAATATGAACAAATTTAAGCCGGATACATTCACAGGTGATTATAAGGGAGAGATATGGGGCGCTATTGAAAACGGATACCTAATCATCATAAATAATGCGTTTAACAAGATATGTGAGCGAGGTAATTTCTCAAGCAAATCATTCTTGGCATGGGCGAATAAGCAGAATTTAATAGAAACTCAATCGGGTAAGAATACAAAGACAAAGAGATTTAATGGATCAGTAAGCCGTTGTGTTTTTCTAAAGCTTCCTAGAGAGGCGGGAGCAGAAAATACACAGATAGAGATCCCGGATGAATTTATGAAGGTGCCGGAGGATAAGGAAGAAGATCTACCGTTTAATTAGCAAAGTGAGGTAATAAATGAATAAAAAAGCATATAAAGCGTGGAAATCAATGATTAATAGGTGCACAGGCACATATAATTTTGAAATTTATAAAGATGTCACTATTTGTGATGAATGGAATGATTATGCCAATTTTGAAAAGTGGTACGAAACCAATATATATGAGTTTGATGGTACTTTAGAACTTGATAAAGACCTGCTTTCTAGGCATAAGAAGATTTATTCCCCTAATACATGCTGTTTCCTACCTAAAAATATTAATACTTTAATTGCAAGTACCTCAAGTAGAAATCAATATCTTCCAGGTGTTTCGGTAAATGTACGTAAAAATAGAGTGACTTATACGGCTACTGTAAAAGACGGAGGCAAAGTAATTACTAAGACTTTTAAAACTCAAAAAGAAGCTTTTTACTTTTATAAGGAGAAAAAAGAAAAAATAATTAAAGAAACAGCTAATGAATATAGAGATGTGTTGCCGGAGCATATTTATAATGCATTAATTCAATACGAAATACCTATGACATGCGAAATACTTGAAAGGGCATTAAGGAATAAAGATTTAATGAGAGCCCAAGACTTCGAATTAATTTTAAAAGAATATCAACCGTGATGTAACACTTGTAACACCATTTTTTCAAAAAATAAGGTCTTATGGTAGAAAACAAAAAATCAATAATTTACCGTTTACTCTCGCACGTATAGAGCACTTAGGGTGTGTTACGGTGTTACAAAACTTGAAAAGCTAGTAAAATCAATGGTTTCAGCGTATCACCACAGGTGTTACATAATTAAAAAATGGTGTTACAAGCACGAAAAGGGGTGTTACAAATTACAGAAAAAGTAAAACATATACTCTCTCACGAAGAGGTTCGAAATATATTCAACGAAACTTACAATGTTTTTTATAAAAAATGGAGAAATATTTCTAATCCGGATGATTGGCCAAAGCTGATGCAGGAGATGTACGAGATAGATGCAAAATATGATTGTGACCTGTGCAGGCAAATCTTGCTGGAGTTGGTTAAGGTGATGCAAGATGAATTCTTGAAAAGACAAGGAGAAAAATAAGATGTTAATACCAATAATTAAAATTAATGATAATGGCCATATACATGTTGTTGGGACAAATAGTCATGATGTTTTATTCGTGGATCAAAATACAGGCGGAATTCAGTATTTGAACCTGCAATGTATGGAAGGTACTAGAAAGCACAGCGGAAAATCTGAAATGAGCTTTGTCTCAAAGAAGCCAGAGGAATGGGATATCTATCCGACAATAGAGATGATAACAGTTGAGGAATTGATTGAGATCGCTACGAAGAACATGGTAGAGCAAACAGAAGCCAGCATAAGACTACATGAAAGTTTTAAAAAGTATTTGGATGCAAAGAACATGTGTGAAGAAAAGCGTAGAGATGATGATGTCAGTGATACAAGCGGAATGTTGTTTTAGGAGGGATTCAAGTGAGTGAGGAACTTCAGAACAGTACTAATTCAGAATGGTATGTTAATCTGCAACTTAGAGATGTAAAGACCTATATCAGAGATAATATCAACAGTGTTTCAAGGAGCTTTGTAGCGATCGGGTATTATCTGAAATACATCCGGGATCATGAATTGTTTACTGAAGATGGATATCAGAACATATGGGAACTTGCACAGGTTGAATTCGGAATAGGAAAATCGAGTGCATCAAGATTTATGGCCATTAATGACAGGTTCAGCAAGGATGGTAATTCTCCCATTCTTCTTGATCAATACAAAGATTTCAGCAGTAGTAAGTTATCCGAAATGTTAACAATGACTGATGAGCAGCTGGATCAGGTATCCATAACAACCACTGTGGCAGAAATCCGAGAGATTAAAAATCCAGATAAAGTTGTTGCGACGTCGCAACAGGAAGAGAAACCTATCAAGCCAATAACCATTGATGATCTCGACCTTTCCGTCCGAACATATAACTGTCTGAAACGTGCCGGCATTGATACGATTGATCAGCTCTGTGATTTGACAGAAGATGAGGTAATAAAAATTCGCGCTGTATCCCGGAAATGTCTTGATGAAATTAAGCTGAAACTATCCGAGATTGTTAGAGGGTTAAGACCAGATATCCCAGAAGTTGTGAACGATGAATCGAAAAATGTGGATATTAAGCCGGAAATCGTGAACGATGTGGATGAAACCGTATCAGAAGATCCGGAAATTGTATCAGAACCGATTGAAACCGTAGAAGCTGATATCATCCAGGCCGATAAGGAATACGATTTCGATAAAACTGCGGCATATGAACTTGTCGATGTACTAGTCGCTATCCAAAATCATAAGTACGACTTGGAACAATACAAAAACACTGAACTGGATGCACCGATCGTAAAGCAGGTGCAAATGGAATTGGATGCCATGAAACTGCTTGAAGAGTCAATGCGAATGTATGATGTACCTAAACCGGTACAGCCGGAGCTACCGATCCTAAAGAATAATAATCAGCGGAAAGATTGGCTTGATAATTATACAGCCTGGCCGATATGGATTGATTTAAAAGAGACTGGCGAGCGGTATTACCGGTATGATTTTGATAATGGAATAAGCTTTGTTATTCGGGTAAGTCTACATCACAAATTTATCGGATGGGACAAGGGTGGTTACTCTAAAACGGAAACAGAATATAGCATGGAAGAATATTTTATTCTGGGAGGTCCCAGCCGTAAATGGGAGGCCGAGAATAAGACTTTCCGTGAAGGCATTAGAAATAAATCAGCTATGGTGGAATTTCTGAAAGAACTGCAGAAAAATTAAGGGGGTGAATTGGTGGAATACACGAAACAATTAATAAATAAGGCAGTCGGCAAGACATGTAAAATCTGCAACAAAGTAATAACCGAGAACCAAGCCGGCAGTTGTGAATTCCAATATTCCAGGACTGCGAATCGGAGGGAATTATTTATACATACAAAGTGCTGGGATGAGCTATACGGAAAGAAGGTACTGTCATGAAAGAAAACTTTTATGCATTGCTTATATGCATCCTGAAGCCGGACTATACGATTGATATGAGTTTGCAGGTTATGATTGATGGGCTGTTTAAAAAAGAAAATACGACTATTAGGAAACCCGATATAGAGGACATGATCCGGTTGAAACGGGAGATGACCTACAAGGAAATAGGCGAGATATACGGACTGAGTAAGCAGGCAGTGTATAGGAGGATTAAGAGATTTAAGGAGGCAATAGCGGTATGAAAGTAAATGATTTAATGACCGGACGTAATCAAGGCATGGCCATGGCGCTGAAGATAGTAAGAGATGGCGGCATTGAAGCACTCGAAAAGGAAATTGAGTACCGTAACCTTACCGGAGTAAGCCTTAACATTACTCGGCCGGAGTTGGAGCAGGCTACTACTGCTATCCGGCTTCGAGCTACAGAGGTAGCAATCGCAATATCGCTGATTACACTGCTGGATGAATTCTGCTTCAGCAAATATCAGGCTAGGCGGTATAAAGAAGTATTTGATCAGCAGGTTGACAGGGTCCTGAATGATGAGGTTACTCTTAATGATTATCTAAAGCGGATCAGCAGAGACCTTGATATAAAAATGGTTATCAGGGACTAAGCGAAATTATCATTTAGCTGATTAAGGCGGAAAGGAAAAGTAAAATATGAATAATACAAAACTAGATTGTTCTTTAAATGACACAACAGTTTTAAGAAAACTAATATTAGAAAATCCAGAGTTGCCAATTTTAATGTTTTGTGGAGAAGATGCTTGGAGTGGCGAATATAATTATAGCCAAGCATACGCAAGCAAAGGGGAGATAGAAACTTTAACGTTATATAAAGATACGTGGTTAACTAAAGATGATTATGAGGATAGGTTAGCCAATGATTTATCCGATGAAGAGGAATATATCGATATGACAGTCGAAGAATATGACAAAATGATAGATAAAAAAGTTGAAGAAACAGAATTTGTTAAAGCTATTGTCATTTGGGTTGGTTAGTACAATTAAAAGTTAAGCCATAAGCCAACATAATCATATAAGGCTATAAATAATTAATATAACCATGGAGGGGTATCTTATGGATGCTGATAGGTGTGTAATGTGTGGAGCAATAATCCCGGAGGGCACCCAAGTATGCGTAAATTGCCTAAATAGATGCATTGGGTGTCCCTGGGAAGATCCGGACAACTGTAAAGCCTGTAAAGGGCAGAAGGGAGCGAATAAGGATGCAGAGATTAATTTACACTGTTGATATCGATGAAGAAGTATATGAACTTAGCGGATTATTAGATACTTTTGATACAGCAGTTCAGGTATTAACAGATTGCAATGTAGAACGGAGCCGGATTGAGTCTCCGGATGAAGTTTGTGAAAATGGAGAATGGGAGGATGAGGAGTAATGAAAGCAAAAATATATATTGATGAAATCGTTAAAGTAAGACATCTTATCGAAGTCGAAGCAGAGGATGATGATGCTATAACTTCTGCACTGGATCAGTTAGAAATGGAAAGACATGATGATTTTGACAGTGCCGAATTTAGTCTTAGGAATAACTACAATGATTTGTTAACAGTAGTTAATGTTAATCGTGAATATTCAGAAGATGGTGATGGTATTGAATATGACTACGAGGAGGATGATGAGGATGAGTAATCTATTAGAACAAGCGAGTCAAAGAGTAATCGAAATTAACAAAGCTATGAGTGAGATAGAAAAGTTTGAGGATATTATCAGTGCTGGGCGAGATGCTGAAATTGCATTCGCAGATAAGGGTAATACAAAATACATAACTGTGTTGTCGCCGGAGAAGATGCAGGAGTTGAAGGATACTGTTTTAGTGGCTATTATTAATTCCAAAAATGAAAAGGATGCAGAGCTGGAGCGACTACTTGGTATTGATAAGAGAAAGCCTGCTGTAATCAATCCGGAATTTGAAAAGGCAGTGCAGGAGATGGAACAGCAGAAGAAACCGGATCCGGTAGAGGATAAGCTTGCTGAAATCATAGACAAGCAAGTACAGGAGTTAAAGGACAAGCCTGAGATGACCCTTGAAGCAGTCACGAAGCTTTATATCGAAGAGGGTAAGACCTATAGGGAAATGGCGGAATACTTCGGGGTAAATAAATCAAATATTAATAACTTTATTTATAAAAATCACTTATCGGAATTAAAGCAAAAGCATGATTGTGGTTATGCGAAAAAGCCGAAGCAACCTGATAAAAAGGAGCGTCCCTAAAATAGTTAAGGATTATAACTCCGAAATTTGTCCGATATGCGGTAAACAAATATTTTTTACTGCGTTTATGACAAGACAGGATTACCGATTCAAGACCACAAAGCGCAGGATAAAGTACTATTGTAGCTGGAGCTGCTATAGCAAGGCAAAAGGACGGTGATAGGGTGACAGAACTACAGGAGCAGAATGAAAAGAAAAAGGAATACTTGAACAGCTATAAAAATCTATGCAGGAAGCTTAAGTCATTGGAAGAACAGCTACAATCTCTTCGTGAGGTAGAACAGTCCGCAAAGATACAATCCATATCTGATATGCCTCATGGTAGTAAGCAGTCAGATCTATCTGATTATATGGTTAAGCTGGATGTGGTATTTACTAAGATTATACGAACAAGGGATGAGTGCATAAAGCGAAAGCTGGAGATAGAGAATTGCATAGCCGATATGGTCGACGGGTTGGAAAGTGCAATATTACATAAACGATATATTGAGTTAAAGACCTGGGAGCAGATATGTGTTGAGATTAATTATAGCTGGAGGCAGACACATTATTTGCATAGCAAAGCCCTAAGCAATTTTAAGACGAAATCGTTGCATTGAATTGCACACTATGTATATGTTACGGTATAAGCAGGAAGGTTGTTAGATACGACCTCCTAACGGCTGCCAGGTGTCAGAGCCTGGTGGCTGATTAGCCGAACTGATCAGTAGATATGGTGTAGTTACTGCTTTATGCATCGCTTGCTTATTACGGCGTAAGTGGGTGGAATAAGCGGAGGCTGCCAGGTGCCTTAAACCTGGTAATTACATGGGATATGTAGCTCAACGGACAGAGCGCTGGCGCGCGCATAACAGGTACAGTGGATGCGGGTTCAAATCCTGCCGGTCCCTTCCCTCACTCCCCCGAGGGATTCCAACATAAGAAAGGCATTCTGTATATGAACAGGGTGCCTTTTTTCATACAGCAAAACAAAATTGAAAGGATGTGAGCCTGATGGCTAAATTAACGCCAAAGCAAAAAGCTTTTGTAGATGAATACTTGATTGATTTGAATGCCACTCAGGCAGCTATCCGAGCGGGGTATTCAACTAAAACAGCAAGAAAAATAGGTCAGGAAAACCTAACAAAACCAGACATTCAAACTGAGATACAGAAAAGAATTAAAGATCGGAAAAAGCGAACGGAAATTACTCAGGATTTTGTATTGAATGAGCTTTATGCAATAGCTTCCTCCAATGGGTCCGATTTTGCACAGGTAATAGAGGAACCAATCATTCAGAATAACCATTATGTTAAGGATCCTGACACAGGAAAGCTTCGGATGCAGGAGGTTGTAAAGATTATTCCAACCGATAAGCTTCCGGAAGAAAAGAAAAAGGCAATAGCCGGCATTAGGGAAGGCAAATACGGTATTGAGGTAGCTACATGTGATAAGGTCCGGGCTCTGGAGCTTCTGGGCCGGCATTTAGGGATGTTCACCGATAATATAAAACTAAAATCCGATGCTAATACCGAGGTGACAATCAAAATAGGCGGTGAGGAATATGAGGGTTAACCTTAATATTGATCCTGCCGTCTTCAATGAAATTTATTTAAAATATCAACTTCATAACAATAACAGATATCAGATTTACTTTGGAGGATCTTCTTCAGGTAAATCTTTTTCTTTGGCCCAAAGAGCAGTACTGGATGTGCTGAATGGCAAGCGTAACTATTTGGTAGTGAGAAATGTGCAATCCACAATCAAACGGTCCTGCCTGAATGAAATTACTAAAGCCATCAATGCATTCAACCTTAGAGATTATTTTGATATCAATAAAACGGATATGATTATTACCTGCAGTATTAACCAGAAACAAATTTTATTCTGCGGATTAGATGATGTTGAAAAGGTAAAGTCCATTACTCCAATCGATGGGGTTATTACCGATATATGGGTAGAGGAAGCTACTGAGTGTGAATACAAAGATATAAAGCAATTGGACAAACGTCTTAGAGGGCGTTCAGAGGTTATTAAAAGGCTTACATTATCTTTTAATCCAATCCTTAAGGATCATTGGTTGTTCACCGAATATTTTGGTATATGGGAGGATGACAAGCAGTATGTAGAAAAGGATAATGTTTCAATTCTTAAAACCACATACAAGGATAATCGGTTCCTGACACCGGATGATATTGCGGCTTTGGAGAATGAAACAGACAAATATTATTATGAGGTTTATACCTTGGGTAATTGGGGTACTCTTGGAGCCGTCATCTTTAAAAACTGGCGCGTTGAAGATTTCTCTGATATCGAAAAGACTTTCGATAGCTACCGGCATGGTGTTGACTGGGGATTTGCCGAGGATCCTTTTGCTTACATTAAGCCGCATTATGATAAAACCAGAAAGAGGTTGTATATCTGTGATGAAATTGAAGCGATCGGGTTGCTCAATAGCGAATCCGCTCCTATGGTTAAAGAAAAAGCCGGTAGAGATAAGGTGATATGTGATAGTGCAGAGCCTAAATCTGTATCGGAGTATAAATCCCTGGGTGTAAACGCAAAAGCCGCTAAGAAAGGTCCTGGTAGTATAGAATACGGAATTAAATTCTTACAGGGCTTAGAAATAATCATCCACCCTCGATGTAAAGCATTCAGGGCAGAAATTAATAAGTATAAATACAAAGAAGATAAGAATGGCAATGTGCTTCCTGTACCAGTAGATAAGGACAATCATTTGATTGATGCCCTTAGGTATGCTATGGAAGATGATATGAGGCAATCAAGCATCAAATTTTTAAAATAATCGCGAGGTGATAACATGGAGTTTCAAAATGATATTAATATGCTAACCAGGCCGGAACTCATCAAGATAGAGATTAATGAATTCAATGCGTCCAAGGAACGCCAGTTGATGATCAAAGGTGAAAAATATTATAAAGTTGAAAATGATATTCTTGACCGGAAAATGTATCGCTACGAGGATGAGCAACCGGTACTTGATGAGACAAAAACCAACCACAAACTAGCCCATGGTTTCATGCATGAGTTTGTCGATGACAAGGTTAATTATTTGCTGTCTAGGCCTTATGCTATGAAGTGCAAGGATACAGCATATCTCAAACTGGTACAGAACACCCTGGGTAAGCGTTTCCAGCATAGAATAGTACAACTGGGTACAGAGTGCAGCAATAAAGGCATCGCATGGAGTTATCAGTACATAGACGCAAGCGGGCAATTTAGGACCATGAGGATCCCATCAGAACAGCTGATTCCGCTCTGGTTTGATAATGACCATGAAGAGCTGCAGGCTATGATCCGCTATTATCCGGTTGAGGTGTATGAGGGCAAAGAAAGGAAATATGTAACTAAAATCGAATACCATACTCAGGATGGCGTTGAATATTACGAACAGGATAAGGATGGAGAAATAATACTGGATGCAGAAAAGTATCTGGACCAGCCAGAAGATGGTGGGTTATTGATACCGCACTTCACTATAGATAATGAACCAGGTACCTGGGAGCGCATTCCATTCGTGCCATGGAAGAATAATGATTATGAACTACCCGATCTGCAATTTATTAAAACCATTATAGATGATTACGACCTTACCCGATCCGATGTATCAAATTTAATTGCGGATCTTCGGTCATTGATATATGTTTTGAAAGGTTATGATGGCGAGGATCTAAGTACATTTATGCGTGATCTGGCATATTATCATGGGATTAAAGTTGATGAAGATGGCGGGGTTGATACACTTAATCCTAAAATTGATATTGAAGCAGCTTCCAAGCATTTTGAGCAGCTGCAGAAGGACATTTACCGCTTTGGTCAGGCTGTAGATAAGGGGCAGGATAAACTAGGTAACAGTCCATCTGGCGTTGCCTTGAGATTTATTTATTCTGGGTTAGATCTCAAATGTAATAACCTAGAAGACAGCTTTAAGTGGTCATTTGAACAGCTGATATACTTTGTCAATAAGTACCTGGAAGTTACTAAGAAAGGTACCACTTCTGATAGGGAAATCAGCATTGTATTCAACAGGGATATAGATATTAACGAGAGCCAGGCTATTACTGATTGCCAGAACAGCAAGGGTGTAATCTCTGACAGGACCATAATAGCTAATCATCCATGGGTTGAAAATGTTGAAGAGGAAATAGGGCAGATAGAGAAAGAGAATAGTACCCCGGATGATGACTTGCTGAAACAACACGATCATGGCAACCAAGATGAAAAGTAGGTGATTGTCCATGAATGAGAGAAGTAAAAAGTATTGGCAGAAACGTCAGGAACAAAAATACCTTGCCGGCGAGAAAAAGATTGATGATTACTACCGGGGACTGAAACAATCATTTGAGCAGTCAAAAAAAAAGATCCAGGATATAATCAATAATTTCTACTGGAGATATGCCGAAGAGAACCAGTTATCCTTTGCTAGCGCCCAGCTGAAACTTAGTAAGACCGAAATAGGCGATTTACAGGCTTTTATTGCTAAGGCGTATGAAAATATGGGTAAGTACAATCAGGAGCTGAATAACATGAGTATTCGTGCTAGAGTGACCCGGTACGAAGCTCTATTAAAACAGATTGACGCCCAACTCCAGCAGCTATACGCGATAGAATATCAGTTTAAAGGCGAGGAGCTACTGAAAGAAGTTTATTCGGATAGTTATTATCAAAACTGGTTCAATATTGACCAATACCATGGTTTTCATCAGGAGTTTGCACAGATCAATGCACAGACAATTAATGAGCTGATCAGCTATCCTTTTGATGGTGCAAACTTTAGTACCCGATTGTGGAAACAGAAGGATCATATGCTGCAAAAGTTAAATGAAAGTATCACCACAATGCTTATCCAGGGGAGAAATCCGAAAACACTGGCCGGAGAGATGGCAAAGACATTTGGTACGAAAGAATATGAAGCATATCGCTTATTACACACGGAAGGCTCATTCATCATGGGTCAGGGGACGCTTGCAGGGTATAGAGAGGATGGGGTGGAAAAGTACCGGATACTTGCTACTCTGGATGTTAAGACTTCTGATATCTGTCGAGAACAGGATGGAAAGGTTTATGATGTTGATAAAGCCGTAGTAGGTGTTAATTACTGGCCATTTCATCCGAATTGCAGGACCACTGATGTGCCGGTATATGAGGATGACGACCTATCTGGTGAAACAAGAGTAGCAAGAGATCCGGTGACCGGAAAAACTTATGATGTGCCGGCGGATATGACTTATGAGCAGTGGCATGAGAAATATATAGAGAGTAATCCGGATGCCGTATTATCTGAAAAGAAGTGGAAGAATCGGTATAGTGATAAAAAGCAGTATGAACAATATCAGAAGATACTTGGCAATAATTTAGATGTAAATTCACTTGATGGTTTCCAAAATTTGAAGTATAATAATCCTAAGAAATGGGGTAGTCTGAATTTAGCCTACAAAGACCAAAAATTAAGAAATCGTATTAAATCAGATGAAATACCAAAGGAAGTAATAATAGGAAAACAGGGAAAGCATATAATAGGGCATAATAATTACATATCTGGAAGAAGTTATGTAACAATAAGTGAAAATGAAATTCAGGAACTTGTAAATCAGTATGCTGGCACTGGAAAGATACAAAGGGATAGCAAAGGAAATTGGATAAATCAAGAAATAGTTGATTTTAAGAAAACAGTAGGAGTATCTGTAGATAATATTACAAGCCATGAAAAAGAAACTTCAATGGTTAAAATTCATTATTCTAAAAATGGTGTACATATTGTTCCTTATGTAGAAAGCAGGTGATTAAGTGAGACTATTAGAAATGCTTAAAGAAATCAATAAAACAGATATCTTAAGTAAAAAAACGGTATTGAAAATTATATGTAAAGATGGTGTGGAGATAAACGGACGTTATCAAGCTTATGTATCTGAATTGGATAATGAACCAGAGGAGGCACAATTGGATATCATTACCCTGGATACGGAGGCGTCTGTTGGATTGCTTGAATCCGAAATTGAGACTATAGAAGTTTTGAATAATTAACACCATCTATCATGACGGTAGGTGGTATTTTTATGGATTTGGTAGGCACTTATTTCGGTAGGTGCTTTTATATTGCCTAAAAATGAGTGCTGGCATATATAAATATTACTTCTCCTTAGTTACACCTTTAAAAGGCGTACCGTTTGATTTAACATCCATAAATTGACCAGTTTCGGAACTGCATTTTATATAAGTCCCATTTTGAGGGTTATAAGTTTGAGATCTTCCTTTTACTGCACCTTGGCGGTAATTGTTACCTGTGTTTTTAGCCATGTAATCACCTGCTTTTTAATTGCCAGCACTCAACAAAATTATATCATATGGAGGGAAAAATGAATATACCAGAAAGAGTAAGAATTGGAAGCATGGATTACAAAGTTAAGTTAACAGGAAATGTAATTTTGAAAGGTAATACTCAATGCTATGGGCATATAGATTTTGATAGACACGTCATCGAATTAGATAATTCATTGCAAGACACGCAGGGAATAGAAGAAACATTTTTACATGAATTAGTTCATGGCATGATTAACGAGAGAAACTTCAATCTAAAAGATGCAGATGAAGAGATGATAGTTGATGAATTGGCCATGGGATTGCATCAAATAATTAGAGATAATTCAGAAATATTTCAAGCCGAAAAACAATAGGTGGCGATCCACTGATCTCCCTCATGACCGGGGTTAAGGTCTTATTTTTATGCTCCGAAATGAGGGTAAACTATCCTCTCTTGACAGAGATATAAACAGTCAAAAACTAACCCTTGCAGAATGGGATATAAACTTCTGTATCGCAGCGGAGACACCGCATATAAAAACAAAGCGATTTGAAAGGAGCAATATGGAATTTTTAAAAGCAATTTTAGGTGATGAACTTTACAAACAGTTTGAGACGGCGGTTAATGCATATAACGAAAAACCAGAGAACAAAGACAAACAGGTCAAGCTAGCGGACCTTAATACTGGTGAGTACGTTGGTAAGGGCAAGTACACCGCACTCGAAACAGAAATTACTAATCTGAAAGAGCAGATTAAGACGAACGAAGGTACCATTGAAATCCTGAAGCGAGCTAATAAGGATAATGAAACCCTGCAGCAGACCATTAAAACTCATGAGGGTACGATTCAGACGCTTAAAACTACCTATGAGAGCAAGATTAAGGAAATGAAAATTGAAGCTGCCATCCAAGCTAAGCTGACTGATGCAAAGCATCCTGAACTCCTGATTGGTAAGTTTGATAAATCGAAACTATCACTATCTGATGACGGAAGCCAGGTATACGGCGTTGATGAGCAGCTGGCCATCCTTAAAGAGCAGTATAAGGATCTGTTTACTCCGGATGTAAAGGGTAATCCACCGTACAACAAAGACAAATCCAATCTAGGGGTCAAAAATCCTTGGAGCAAAGAACATTTCAATCTGACTGAGCAGGGAAAAATGCTCAGAGAAAATCCAGAACTTGCGAAGCAGTTTATGGCAAGCGTGTAACTAAAAATAATTGATTAATGAAAGAGAGGTATTTATATGCCAACAAGAATAGCAGATGTAATTGTACCAGAGGTCTTTAATCCATATGTGATTAATAGAACGATGGAATTATCAGCACTATATCAGTCCGGTATCGTACAACCGGTTGCTGAATTACAGGGTGCATTAAACAAAGGAAATAGATATTTCAATATGCCTTTTTGGAACGACTTAACTGGAGAGGATGAAAGCCTGGAAGATACCGAAGGCTGGGCATTAACTCCTGATAAGATTACTGCAGGGCAGGACATGGCAACGCAATTATTCCGTGGTAAAGCATGGAGCGCTACTGACTTAGCAAAAACTCTATCCGGTGATGACCCAATGGCAGCTATTGGCAATCTAGTAGCAGGGTATTGGAATAGAAGAATGCAAAGCGCTTTAATATCTACTTTAAAGGGCGCATTTGCAACTATTACCGGAACACATGTCAACGATATTGCCATTGAAGATGGATTAAATGCCACTGATACTAATAAGATTTCCGGTGCGGCCATTGTCGATACCATGTCTAAGTTGGGCGATGCACACGAAGTATTGTCCGGTATGGTTATGCACAGCGTTCCTTACTTTAACTTAGTTAAGCAAGGCCTAGTTGAAGACGTTAGGGACGAAACCGGCAGAGTGATCTACAAAGCATACTTAGGAAAGAGAATCATCGTTGATGATGGCGTTCCTGTAACTGACGGGACAACTTCCGGAAAGAAATACACCACATACTTATTCGGCAATGGCGCAATTGGCTATGGCGAAGGATCTCCTGAATACCCAACAGAAGTTGACAGAGATAAGCTTGCGGGTGAAGACATCTTGATTAACAGAAAGCACTTTGTACTTCACCCAAGAGGGATTAAGTTCACAAACAACACCGTTGCTAAAACTGCACCTACAAACGCAGAGCTTGAGATTGCTGCTAACTGGGAGAAGGTTTATTCGGATAAGCATATACGTATGGTTGCAATGGTAACTAACGGCTAAGAGGGGGCTTGTGTCCTTCTTTATTAAAGGAGAGCGATAATATGTCAGCTACGGCATTTCAAAGACGTAGAAGAGAAAGAATTAAGGCTATGCGAGAAGAAGCTGAAAAGCAACTTCAGAAAACAGATTATAGCGATAAAACCAAAGAAGAATTAAAAGCAATACTCGATGAGAAAGGCATTGCCTATGATGCTAGGGCAAAGAAAGAAGATCTTATTAAACTATTAGAGGGCGCTGAGTAATCAGCTCCCTTTTTTAAGGAGTGATGAAAAGTGACCATTGATGAATTAAAAAGTAAAGTCAAAGAAAACTTAAAGATAGCAGATAATGAAAAGGACCTTATCATCTCTGATGTGATCCAGGAAGTAATGAATTACTGCAATCTTGCGGAGCTGCCGGAAGCTTTAGAGCCGTTCATCCGGAAGAAAACTAAAGGTATCATTGATTATGAATCGGAGAACGGTACAAGCTCCGTATTTGACGTTAAATCAATCAAAGAGGGGGATACCAGTATTACTTACAATGTCGACGATAAAACATCTAAGGATACGATTTACGGGCTATCCGACAGGGATAAAAAGACCCTGACACAGTTTAGGAGGTTGCGCCGATGACAGCACTGCAGAGGTTATGGAAAGACAGGATGGACATTTACCGGTGGGAAGAAACTGAGATTGATGGTGTAACCACGAGTTCAGAAGTACTTAAATACTCCGGTGTTAAGTGCCACTATAGTAAGGGTAATTTGACCGATACAGGCACTGATGGAGTTCCAACGTTAGTTAACTCCTATTCGCTGTTTTGTGCCCTGGAAACCGATTTAAAAGAGGGCGACCGCATCGAAGTTACTCAGCGTAATGGCAGGGTTGTTAAATTATCTGTCGGAGAAGGATTCCCGTATGCAGACCATCAAGAATTTTCTGTGAAGCGGAATGGTACAGTATGAGTAATTACAGCGAGAACAAAAAGGCTATAGATGAATTCCGGACAGAATTAAGATCCATGCTTGGCGATATATCGGAGATTGATAAAAAAGTTATTAACAAGGCTGTCAATGAAGGGATAAAGGTAGCGAAGGCGAACACACCTGTTGATACAGGCTTTATGTATAGGCAGTGGAAAAGAACTCCAACAAAGAAATCAAGAGCAGGAGTTGAAAAGACCATGTTTAACGCAGCTGATTATTCTTCGTATGTAAATGATGGTCATCGGGTAGTAAACGGTGAAGGCGAAACCGTAGACTTCATTAAAGGCAAATTTATGCTTGAAAAAGCAATTTCAAAAACTGAGAAAGTTATGATAGAGGAATTCAGGAAAGAAGTGGAGAGGGTGAACAGGAAACATGATAAGCGATATTAAGTCAGCAATCGTATATAAACTTAAGGAACTATTTCCGGATGATGTACGAAAAATCAGAAGATATACTGATGATATTCCTCAAAAGTTCACCACTCCAGCATTTGTTATATTCGAGATTGATCATGACTATTCCAAGCGCATGAACAGCAAATACAATGGTCGGATCAGTTTTGATATAGTTTACTTCTCCGACAAGGCTACACCGGAAATAAAATCAGACTGCTTTACTATCCAAGAAACTTTGCTTAGAGGATTTGATTACTTCGGAGCATTTAAAGCCATAAATAAGAATGCTCGAATTACTGATAACGTGCTGCATATGACATTTGATGTGAATTATTCCGAAATGAAAGTTGAATCAGTAGTTCCAATGCAGACACAGACAACGAATACAAATATTTAAAGAAAGAAGGTATGACATGGCAGGAACATGGACTAGTCAAAATAAAGTTTTACCTGGCCCATATCTTAATTTCCGGACCAATACTCCGCTCTCAATTACTCCAGGAGAAAGGGGCATTGTTGTTTTATTGCAGGAAATGAGCAAAGGTGTTGCAGGTGAAATGTATACTATTACAACATTAGATCAGAGCGAGTATCCAGCTGACATAACAGCTGCAGACAAATTACTTGTCAATGAAGCTCTAAAGGGTGCTAAAACGGTTATTGTATATAACTTAGGCACAACGCATACAGCAGACACAATCGATACGGCATTAGCAGCACTTATGACCAAGGAACACAATGTATTAGTTTATCCTTATGACGGGACTACATATGATTCAAACAAGGCTACAATCAAGACCTGGATTGATATGATGCGATCCGAAGAGGGAGTCAATATCCAGGCTGTTATGGCTAATTTTGTTGGTGACGATGAAGCAATCATCAATGTTACCCAGGGAGTTAAAATGTCTGATGGAACAGATCTTACTCCTGCACAGTGTACGGCATGGGTAGGAGGTGTATCTGCGGGTGCAAATATTAATCAGTCCAATACCGGTAGAAAATATGTCGGTGCTATTGATGTAGTTCCCAGAATGACAAAAACAGAGATGGAAACTGCGATTACTGCGGGCGAATGGATCTTTAAGGTTGATGCTGCACAGAATGTTACTGCAGGTTACGATATCAACAGTCTTACCACTGTAACTGTGGATAAAGGTAAGCAATTTACAAAGAACCGTGTAATTCGTACCATTGACGGAATTAACAATGACATCACAGAGATTTTCGAAAGTAACTATGTCGGAAAAATCAATAATAATGCGGATGGCAGATCGCTGCTTAGGGCATCGCTGATTGAGTACTTCAATGAGCTGCAGAAGCTTAATGCAATTCAGAATTTTACTCCGGAGGATGTCGCTGTTAATCCCGGAAAGGATTCCGATGCTGTAATTATTGATTGCTTTATTCAGCCGGTTGACAGTGTTGAAAAGATCTATATTACTGTTAATTTGGCTTAAGAAGGGAGGATTAAACCATGGCGGATAATTATGTAAGATTGGCAGATACCATATCCTCCAAAGAGGGTAAGGCATACATCACAATTAATGGCCAGAACAGAGAGCTATTTGAAATATCTAGTTTTAAAGCACAGCTTGATCTTAAAGCACAAGCCAGGCGAATGATGGGGCACCGGATGACGCAACATAAAGTTGTTGGAGCAGAGGGTACAGGAAATATGACCATGTATTTTATGAGCTCCGATATGCTTAGATTGGCTATTGCCTATATCAAAGAGGGCAAATATGGCGGCATTAAACTGCAGGTTAAGAACGAGGATGCACAGTCCACGATAGGGCGGCAAGAAATAGTATTGCTCAATGTAATATTGGCTACCATTCCGGTGACAACTCTTGATGATCAGTCCGACGATCCAATTACCATTGATACATCATTTACCTTTGATGATATTGAAGGATTAAGTTATTTTAATTTACCAGCAAACTATAGATAATGGGAGCTCCGGCTCCCTTTTTTGAAAGGAGAACATTATGAGTTCATTAAAAGCATTCCTAAATCCTATTCAGGTAGAAAATAAAGAAGTTATTGTATCGAACCGATTTCAAGAAGATGGAAAGCCAGTACCGTTTGTAATCAGACCAATTACCCAGGACGAAAATGATTTATTAATTAAGAAGCAGACTAAAATTGATAAAAAAGGTAGAGAAACCTTTGATAGAAATGGGTATACGGAAGGATTAGTAACCGCTGCTGTTGTTTTTCCTGATTTAAAAAACGCTGAATTACAAAAAGCATACAATGCGTTAGGAGAAGGATCTCTTCTTCGGAAGATGCTATATGCCGGGGAATATGCGGATTTATCAATTGAAGTACAAAAGTTTAGCGGTTTTGATATTGATATTAATGACGATATCGAAGAAATAAAAAACGCATAAAGCAGGGTGATGCTGAATTTAATTTAGCACACTATGCCCTGCAAAAGCTTCACATTCTTCCTTCGGTGCTAGCTAATATGTCTGAGAAGGAGCAAGCCTTTATTTACGCCAGCATCCAGATAAGAGTAGAGGAAGAAAGGAAGGAAGCGTCTAAAATTAATGCGAAGGGAGGTAGAAGTTAATGGCAACCCTTAAAGCAATGTTTCAACTAACTGATGGCTATACCAGGACCATAGAAAGAGTTATGCAAAAAACTGATCAAGCATCAGGCAAAATATTAAATGCTAGTGGAAACACTGATAAATTCAATCGACAGCTTGAAGCGACTGGAGTAAGCGCAGGAAGAGCCAGCGGAGGAATAAATAAGCTTATTCGTGGAGTGCTAACAATATCTGGGTTGATGAAAGGAATGCGTATCACTGATGAATACACCAATACGGCAGCCAGACTGGATCTAATTAACGATGGACTGCAGACACAAACAGAACTCCAAGACAAGATATTTGCAGCAGCTAATCGCTCTAGGGGTGCTTATGGTGAAATGGCTTCTGCCGTAGGTAAGATGGGGCTATTAGCAAAAGATGCCTTTACATCAAATGATGAACTGATAGCATTTACAGAGCTGGTTCAAAAATCATTCAAGGTCGGTGGTGCAGACACATCCGAACAACAGGGTGCCATGAGACAATTATCCCAAGCAATGGCTTCTGGCAGACTTCAGGGGGATGAACTTGTATCTATTATGGAGAATGCCCCAATGGTTTATGACGCTATAGCAAAATATATGAATCTATCAAAGGGTAAGCTTAAAGAGTTATCATCCCAAGGTGCAATAACATCTGACATTATCAAAAACGCTATGTTTATGGCTGCAGATGATATCAATAATAAGTACGCTAAGATGCCAAAGACGTTTGCTGACGTTTGGAATAAAATCAAAAATGGTGCTACAAAAGCTTTTAGACCGCTTATACAAAGAGTTAATAAGACGATCAATACTAAAAAGTTTGAAAAATTCACTGACCAGATGGTAAACGGTTTTAGTGTAATGGCTAATGCGGCAGGAAAGGCACTAGATGGTATTAGCAGTGCTTATGATTATATAAACAATAATTGGGATAAGCTGGTTCCGATTATCGAGGGAGCAACTGCCGCTTGGCTAGCATATAAAGGCGCTCTATTGCTGGCTAGTGGAGCGCAATGGGCGGTGAATATTGCAACAGCCGCTAACCCAATAGGACTAACAATACTCTTGGTTGCAGGCTTAACCGCAGCTGTAGTGCTTCTATGGGAAAAGTCGGAAGGGTACAGAAAATTTGTCGGGAGCGCATGGGGTTTTATTATTAAAGTGACGGCGCAGGGTTATAATGCATACGTAAAGTTCTTTAATATGTATCGCATTGGATGGAACAGATCAATAGACACGCTTGATCTTTTTGTAAAAGCAACAAGGCTTGGAATGAAATCTATTGTTGTGATGACGGGCAAAGCTGTAGCAGGAATGATCAGCTTATTTAGTCCACTCATAGATACAATAGGTAAAGTCATAGATGCCTATAATATAGTTGCAAAAGCATCGGGAAAAAAGACAATAAACTTTGACGTAAGTTCAAAAAATTTAGCAGGACTTGTTAAAGCCGCCACTGGTAAGGCAGTAAGTGGAATAGATGATGCCTTCTCCGGCATTAGCGGGCTGTTAGATAGGGCTAAAATTGATAATCCAATGCGATTACTTGACCTGGATAAAGTCAATGCGTTTGCAGATTACGTTGGTGAAACCATAGGTGATTTCACCATATCGGGATGGCTTAAAGATACATTTGCAAGTATAGCGAAGCAAATACCAGGGCAAAACGATGATAAGGGCTATGATCTAAGCCAATTTGGTACTGACCAACACCCGATCAATGTGAAAGGTAAAGTCAATATGTCCGATGAGGATCTTAGATATCTCCGTGATATTGCAGAGCGGGAATACATTAATAAGTTCAGTACTGCTACTCTTGCACCTAATATAAGCTTTACCTTCGGAGATGTTCGGGAAACCGCTGATGTAAATGAAATAAAAGGTACGCTTGAAATGATGATGCGTGAAGAGATCGCAGTAGCTGCAGAAGGGAATTATTAATTATGAGTTTTGCATTATTTTTCAAAAAGGATAATATGGTATATCATCTCCCGGTCAATCCAGAGCAGATTGAAACTACTTCCGTACAGGCTATAGAAAAGTATGAAGTTTTAAAACTTGGCCAGATTGCGATACCTACTCACATGGAACTGACAGAATATTCGTTTGAGGTAGAATTGCCAAAAGAGCCATATCATTATGTAGAGACTTCCGGGGATTTTAGAGATGCGGATTTTTATTTAAACCTTTTTCGGACATGGAGAAAAAGCCAGGAGCCGGTACGGTTTATAGCGAGCAATGGAGTTGGTGATGACATAAATACATTGGTATTGATTGAAGAATTATCAGTAACTGAGAAAGCTGGAGAAGAGGGAGACAAGTATGTATCCTTTAAACTGCTTGAATATCGGGAATTTGGTAAAAAAGCAGCTATCGTCGAGGCGAAAAAAATAAAATCACTATCTACTAAAAAGGCAAAAAAGAAGAAAGTATCTCCAAGTAAAACGAACCCTAAAAGCACTGGATCTTACGTGGTCAAGTCTGGCGATACATTATGGGGTATTGCAAAAAAATATTACGGAGACGGTACAAAGTGCAATATCATCTATAACGCAAATAAAGATAAGATCAAAAATCCTGCAGTCATAAATATAGGATGGAAACTTAAAATTCCATCGACAAATGAATTTTCAAAATATTCCGCTCCATTGCCTAAAACGATAAAAAAAGAACCCAAACTTCCAAAGTACACCGGTGGGGTTTCTGCTTCCGGGAGAACGCACTCATCAGGGGGTGGAAGATTTTGATGGAATTCTTAATTGAAACCAATGGAGAAATGTATGAGATTAGCGAGATTGTTAAGTCCGTATCGTATACTGATAGACTGAATGATGGATGCAGCAAGCTCGAGTTTTCTTTCGTGGATGACGACATAAAAATTGAGAATGGCAGTCCGGTTCGATTTAAATATGGTGGTGCAAATATATTCTCCGGAATTATTTTCAAACATGGTCAAAACAAGAAAAAAGAGATTGAAATAACTGCTTATGATCAACTTAGATATACAAAGGCTAAAGATACAATCGTAGTTAAAGGAGACACCCTCGATGCATTATGCACCAAGATGTGTAATTATTTTGGTCTTAGAAAAGGTGTTTTTAAAAAATTTAATTACACACTGCCCACATCGGTACAGGACGATAAGACCTGGCTGGATATTATGTATCAGGCTATAAGCGACACCCTGATGAATAAGGGCAAATGGTATTCTCTTCGTGATGAATTTGGATCTGTATGCCTTAGAGATTTAGAGGGTTTAGCACTTGATCTTGTACTGGGTGATGAAAGCTTATGCTACGATTATGAATATTCAAAATCCATAGATGATAACTTTTATAATCAGATTAAGCTTGCTATGGATAATGAAAAAACAGGCAAAAGAGAATTATATATCACTAAAGATAGCGGATCCATAAAGAAATACGGATTATTGCAGTATTTTGAAGTATTAGACAAGAACGGGAAGCCGGCACAGGCAAAATCTAAAGCAGATATGCTACTAAAACTATATAATCGGGAGACAGAAACTCTAACTTTAAATTGCCTGGGTGATAGTAGAGTTAGAGCCGGAACGGGATTTTACGGAAGCATTGAAGATATAGGACTGAACAAAAGGCTTATCGTTCGTTCTGTTACCCACAACTTCCTCCCTGTCCACACCATGAAGATTGAGGTGGCAATATGATAAATGAGATTAAGACTATAGTGCAAAATTATCTTAATAATGCTAAGTTGTGCGCTCTGCAGGTTGGTGCAGTTACGGCTGATGGGATTAAAGTCAGTGATAAATTAACTATACCAAATGAGCTTATTGCAGGGAATTTGAAGTCCACTCTTGTAACCGGCCAGCAAGTCAGATTACTCCGGGATCATGGCGGGCAAAAATTCTATATCCTGGAGGTGATTAATCAATGATCCCAGAAAACTTAATTGAAACGGATTTAGAGGTTACAGAGGACATTGAGACCGCAAGGACATATAAAATATCAGACAATAAGATACAAGGCTTTACGGACGAAATAGGAGCATTGGAGCAAGCTATATATAAGGTGATGAGTACTGAAAAGTATGAGTATCCGATATATAGCTTTTCTTATGGAATTGAACTAGAAAGTCTTATAGGAAAAGATCCTTTGTATGTCCAGATAGAATTAAAAAGAAGGATTGCAGAATGCCTGCTCCAGGACGAAAGAATAAAAAGTGTAGATAACTTCCGCTTCGATGTATCTGGTGATGAAATGCTCTGTACATTTGATGTAAGTAGTATTTATGGCAACATTACGGTCCAACAGGAGGTGAATTATTAATGTGGGAAGATATGACCTATGAAAATATACTGAATGATATGCTTAGTAGAGTGACCTCCGATGTAGATAAAAGGGAAGGTTCGATAATTTATGATGCGTTAGCTCCTGCTGCATATAAACTGGCGGAATCTTATTTTATGCTAAATCTTTTTCTAGACTTAGTATCTGGGGATACAGCGGTGGGTGAATACCTGGACCGGGTAGTTGCGGATTATGGTATAACCAGGAAGCCTGCTACTTATGCAATCAGGCAGATAGAAACAAATGGAACTATTGATATTGGTACGAGATGGGGGCTAAACGATACGACCTATATAATTACAGAATTAAAATCAGAACATACCTATCAGGCACAATGCGAACAAATTGGCTCTATTGGAAATCAGTATTCAGGGCAGCTAGAAAACATTGATAATGTGTCCGGCGTAACAGCAAGCCTGACAGATATTATCACATCAGGAGAAAATGAAGAGACGGACGATAATCTTAGGGTAAGATTTTATTCACAAGTTCAATCCACATCCACAAGTGGTAATGTATATGATTACAAGAAATGGGCACTTGAAGTACCTGGTTGTGGGAATGCAAAGGTATTTCCGTTATGGGATGGCAATGGAACAGTGAAGGTGCTGGTAATTGATGAAAACATGGAAATTGATCCTGACTTGCCGGCAATTGTATATGAATATATTGAAACGGTTCGCCCGATCGGAGCTACAGTCACGGTAGAAAGTCCAAAGGAGAAAATCATTAACATTGCTGCAAATATTGCACTTGATGGAAGTGCTTCAATGGAAGATGTTAAGGCTGAATTTGCTTCTTTGGCAGCGGAGTATTTTAGAAATGCAACCTTTGATTTCTATACCATCGGCTATGCAAAAATAGGCAGCCTGTTATTATCAGTCCCGGGTGTTGCTGATTATAGTGGATTATTGCTAAACGGCGATACTAAAAACATTACTATTAGTGAAGATGAGATGCCTATACTTGGAACCATAACATTGGCGGAGGTGTGACATGGAGCTAATCAATTTACTTCCGGATTATTATAGAAACAACCAGACAATGGAGGAATTACAGGAGATCCTTTCGAATGATATAAACTATTTTGTTGGCGGCTTCGGTGAAACAATAGATCAATGCTTTGTTAATACGGCTACATCCTTATTAAGCCGGTATGAAAAGATATATGGTTTGCAAGTAGACGTAAGCAAATCAGATGAATTCAGACGGGAACGGATCCGGGCAAAGATCCGGGGTGTTGGTACCGTAACAAAGCAAATGATTGAGGCGGTGGCAAGGTCCTATAGCAATGGTGAAGTTGAAGTCATTGAAGATCCGGTAAATTACAGTTTCAAGGTAAAATTCGTCGGCACCAAAGGCCTGCCGCCTAACATGGCTGATCTTACAGTAACGATCGAAGAAATAAAGCCGGCCCATCTGGCATTTGAATTTGAGTACGTATATAACACGCATGGAGAATTATCAATCTACACGCATGAGCAATTAAGTGCCTATACTCATGCAGAACTGAGGGAAGGAGAGATCAGTTAAATGGCAGAGCAGACACAGAATTTTAATCTAACTAAAGATGCTGGTACCGATTATTACAACATTGATACTGCAAATGCTAATCTGGATAAGATAGATAAGGCATTAGGCAATACAGCCAAATTTGAGAAAACTGGTGGAACAGGAACAGCGATTACGCTTACCGGAATTGAGTTATCAGATGGTAGTAGCAAAACCTTTATTGCATCAGCAGCCAATAACGGAGCCGCAACAACTATAAATAGTAAGCCGCTATATAAGCCTGGCACAACTACAAGTCCAAAGCTTATAGCAGGTAAAGCATATACAGTTTGGTATGATGCATCCGGTGATTGTTTTTTCTTGAAAGCTAGTGCAGAGGGAACAGCCAGTGTCGGTAATGTACTAGCAGGGAAAACATTTTCTAATGATGATGACACTGGTATTGTTGGTACCATGCCAAACCGCGGGGCGAAAACCTTTACACCTACAGATACAACCCAAACAGGAGATGCAGGATATTATAGTGGTATTACAGTAAGCCCAAGACCTGCATTATCTGGCAGTGCTGCTGAAAGTGAGATACTAACGGGCAAAACTTTTTATAACAGTAATTACACAAAACGGACAGGTACCATGCCGAACCGTGGGGCAGTATCACAGAGCTTGCCTATTAACGGTAATTATACTATTCCGGCCGGATATCATAACGGAAGTGGTAAAGTTACACAATCAATACCTACAAAGGCAGCTCAAACGTATACACCCGGTACAGCAAATCAGACGATAGCAGCGGGACAATACCTAAATGGAGCACAGACAATTAAAGGGGACGCTAACTTAATACCGACTAATATATTAAGTGGAAAAAGCATCTTCGGGGTTGCAGGAAATGTTGTAGCGGGGAGGAGGTTTGCAAGTGGCACCGTCCAATCCAGTTCTACAACATCCTCAGAAAAACTTATGGATCTTGAAGGACAACGTTCTGTGTCGGCATATACTATCACAGTTTCTGGACTATCTTTTACGCCCAAAATAATATATGCACTTAGTTTAACAGGACCACCAGGATCCACTTCACACCCATTTACAATTTATATGAATAATTCATTATCTGATGCTTTATACCCAGAAATAATAATTATGGCTCGTTTTTATGCAGCTAATATAACTTCTCAGGTAGTATTTGCCCATATGGGCAATCGGGGTCCTACATATGTGAGGGACGGAAGTTTTTTGCTTCCTGTAAATATTGACGATAAGTTATTTTATTGGTGGGCATGGGAATAAACAAGAAAGGAGAAACTTATGCAAACATTAATAATCTATGACAGCGAAGGTTATATAATCAGTCAAATGAGCGGCGATGTCCGGGAACCAGTAGGTATTCCGTTTATGTGGGTAGAAGTACCTGAGGGAAAAAGAATTGTAAGCATTAATCCCGAAACGAATGAGCCGATATTCGAGGATTTACCGGTACCAGAAATCCAACAATTAAGGGATCAAGTTGACGCATCGAATGTAGCAATGGCTCAGATGCTTGGTATGTAGAAGGGAGGAAGCTTATGCCACTTTGGAAGAAAACTATTTTTGTAAATGCTATTAAGGCTAGGATGAAACAGGAAAGCCGAATAGCCGAAGATATAATAGCGGAATATACGAAGCTGACCGAAGCTGAAAAAACGGAAATCCTGGCAGAAATAAATAAGCAGTAAACGTAAGCACCGAATAGGTGTATTTTTTATACGAAAAATTAAAGAAAGAAGGTAATTAAATGGAAAAAGTATCAACAGCAAAAGTAACCGCGCTTACCGTAATTGGAGCGATTGGCAGTTTTATTGCTAACTTATTCGGAGGATGGACAAACGATTTGGCGACATTAGTTATCATGATGGGCATTGATTTTTTGATGGGACTGTTGATTGCAGCAGTGTGGAAGAAATCAGAGAAATCCAAGACCGGTGCGTTAAGCTCTTGGTCTGCATGGAAGGGGTTATGCCGAAAGGGAGTATCTCTCTTATTTGTATTGATTGCACACCGTCTGGATCTTGCACTGGGAGCAAATTATATCAGGACTGCCGTAATCATAGGCTTTATCATCAATGAATTAATATCAATTACAGAGAATGCTGGTATAATGGGGGTGCCTATCCCTGATGTAATTACAAAGGCTATTGATATGCTTAAACAGCGATCGGAGGGTGATAATACACATGATTAAGATATGCTTAGATGCTGGACATTATGGCAAATACAATCAATCTCCGGCAAATAAAAAGTACTACGAATCCGAGGCCATGTGGAAGCTGATCGAATACCTAAAGGAAGAGCTGCTTACTTATAAGGATGTCCACGTCAAAACTACCAGGGCAAACATTGAAGATAATCCATCTTTGTACAGCAGGGGGAAAAAAGCAAAAGGCTATGATTTGTTTATCAGTGAACATAGTAATGCCGTGGGTAGCGGAGTAAACGACAGCGTGGATTATGTTGTTGTGTACCGTAGCTACAAAAATAAAAACAAGGCTGATGATTTAGGATTAAAACTTGCCAAGGCCGTAGCCGACACGATGGGGACAAAGCAAAATCCACGAACCAGCACACGTAAGAGCGAAAAAGGCAACTGGGAATACTACGGTGTATTAAGAGGGGCAGATGATGCAGGGTGTCCTCTTTTTTATATTGTGGAGAACAGTTTTCACACCAATCCTAAATCAACAGAATGGTTGCTGAAAGACGATAATTTAAGGAAGTTAGCACAGGCACAGGCCAAAGTTATAGCAGAATATTACAATTTGAAAGTTATACCAACTTTGCCAGCAAAGGCAATCACGCCCGAATCCGATCCGGAAGATATTAAGTGGGCACAAGATCGGCTTAATGCCATGCTGCCAGATTGGTATCCGAGACTTACAGTGGACGGAGATTATGGTCCAAAGACCCGGATTGCAGTACTCGTATACTGGGACCAGCTTGGCTGGGGGAAGCACATGCAGGACGATGGTAAAAAGATAGGCAGGAGCACTAAAGAGGCCTTAGCAGAAGGTGGGAAGAAATAAAAAATACCCCCGGCCAGTAACGACCGGGGGTAGATATTAATTTCTAATAATGTATTTATAAATATCATTGGTTCCCTGTAATTTAATATTTAAAAACAGGGGATTATCGCTTTCCTTAACTTCCTCAGGACAGCTAATGATGAAACGAATACCTCGTGTTTTTAGTGGATCAATTGAAGATATGCTAGCATATGTAAAACCTGTGGCGTCATCTTCTACTATGGTTTGTCCTTTGTATGTGAAACCATCATTATAATCGGCCTTAACGGTCAGAATTTCGTCACATCTTAGATTCCGTTTTGATAAATTTTTTACATCGGTATCGATATGTATATATACGTTTCCGTCATCTGCTGCATAATGGGTGTAAAATGACGATGTGTTATCAGGCAATACGTCATACGAAAATTCTATTTTATTTATGGTGATCTCCATCTTGTCTGAAGTGATCACATCTCCGACCTCCAGTATAAGTTCCTTTGATTCGTCATCCGCTGGCTTAGTAGTAGTTTCGCGTTCTGGAGCTTTTGAGATTACTGTTGCTGTATTATCGCTTGAACTATCTACTATATTATTCATCATATTTATAATGACAGAACAAATCATGATGAACCCAAATATGCTTAACAAGGTTATACCTACAATCGCCCATGCAGATAAACCTTTTTTACGTTTTGGTGGAGTTGTTTTTATTGGCGGATGAGCAGGCGCGCCACAATTCGGGCAAAAATTGCCCTGATATATATTGCCACAATGAAAACAGCGAATTTGCATGTAAATCCTCCTTAGTATACCAGTGTTTACCAACATTATAAGACAATGGGAATGTTTTGTAAATACTTATGCGATAATGAATAAAACAGAGTTAATAAGATGACCTATATCTTGTATGGGGATATACTTTTGGACCGCCAATGGCGACCTCCCCGATTAATAAAATGCGGGAGGTTTTAGTGTATGGTGTATCTGTAATTGACCGAAACAAAATATTTATGGGAATTCCGAATTACTGCTATGACTGGCCGCTTCCTTTTGTTCAGGGAGAAACCATGGCAGAATCCCTTCCGAACCAGGAGGCCATTGTACGGGCTGCGCAGCATGGAGCTACCATACAGTTTGATGAGACCTCTCAGAGTCCATTTTTTGAATATACAGACGAAAACGGGGTAGATCATGTCGTTTGGTTCGATGATGTAAGAAGCATGGATGCAAAGCTCCGTCTTATCCCGGAGTTTGGTCTCGCCGGTGGAGGGGTATGGCAGATTATGAACTTCTTTCCGGGATTATGGATGGTAGTAAATGCTTTATTTACGGTAAATAGGATGGGATAAAGAAATCTTTTGAAAAGTTTGAGGCATTATTCGAAGGCAACCTGTTTTTTTGGTTTACAAAATCTGATGAAATCGTTATAATTGTGATAGACTGTTTGCTGTTTTAAAGGTGATTTTCAGATGGAATGCAGTTTAACATTTAACTTAGGCAAGATTGCATTACAATGATAGGATTAATATAACGATTAGGAAAAGAGGTTGTGCCAATGAATAAACAAGTTTTAAAAGAAGCCTTTAGTTGGATTATGGTATTGGTCGTTGCTGTTGCAATAGCATTTTTGATAAACCGATTTGTAATTTTTAAAGTGGCTGTACCTACCGGATCCATGGAAAATACGATTTTGGTAGATGATAAGGTGGTTACCTTTCGCCTATCCTATTTGTTCCATGATCCGGAGCGGGGAGATATCGTTGTTTTCCCATTTCCGGATAATGAGAAAGAAGATTATATTAAGCGAATTATCGGATTACCGGGAGAAACCGTTGAGGGAAAAGCAGGCCTTGTTTATATTAACGGAGAACCGTTAGAGGAACCTTATGTAAAAGAAAAAATTAATCGGGATTTTGGACCTTATGAGGTACCGGAAGATCACTATTTTATGATGGGAGATAATCGGAATGAATCACAGGACTCAAGGTATTGGGATAACAAATTTTTAGCAGAAAATAAAATTAAAGGTAAGGCATTGTTTAAATACCCTAATTTTACATGGTTTCATTAAATATTAAGAAAAATAGAGCAGGAGGCGCACTAGGTACAAAGAAAGCTGCGGAGTATGTCCGCAGCTTTCTTTGTCGGTGCGCCATGCATGGCCATGGCGCATAACTCTATCGTAAATTACCAATTCAAAGTTAATTCTTGATTCAAGTGTCATAAGTCATATAAAAACAAAGAACATGAATAGGACCTTATATATTCAGATTGGCTAAGACCGGCTGACTGCAGTCAAAGTCAGGTAAGGCAGCCAAATGAATATATATAAGGTCCTATTCATATCAAAATTTTAAAATGACTTATGATACT
>ENA-UOOI01001062-UOOI01001062.1-fermentation-metagenome-genome-assembly--contig:-NODE-1062-length-31005-cov-3.549532_pt1 | contig 31005 bp, 34 predicted proteins | sample MGYA00245779_ERZ724027 | MGnify/ENA primary metagenome ERZ724027 (study PRJEB28704, sample SAMN03018318) | fermentation metagenome | biome: anthropogenic terrestrial biome; feature: soil; material...
AAAAGAATTGCCGTTTTGTCCGGACCAAGTCATGCAGAGGAAGTAGGCAGACAGATTCCCAGCGGTATTGTTGCCGCATCTCAGAATAGGGAGGCGGCAGAACGAATCCAGGATCTGTTTATGAACAACCGGTTCCGGGTATATACCTCCTCCGATGTGGTAGGAGTTGAGCTTAGCGCGGCGTTGAAAAATGTGATTGCGCTGTGCGCCGGTATTTCAGATGGCATGGGATACGGTGATAATACCCGAGCAATGTTGATCACCCGGGGTCTTACAGAGATTGCTAGACTTGGCGTTGTGCAAGGTGGAAATCAGGCGACCTTTGCCGGGTTGGCTGGCGTAGGTGATCTGATTGTTACCTGTACCTCCAGACATTCTCGCAATCACCGGGCTGGCGTATTGATTGGCCAGGGGATGGCTCCGGAACAGGCGCTAAAAGAGATTGGCGCGGTGGTAGAGGGGTATTATGCCGCAGCTACAGGAAAAGAGTTGGCGAACCGCCTAGGTGTTGAGATGCCTATTACAGAAGCGGTTTATGCGGTTCTCTATCAGGGAAAAACCGTTCAAGAGGCGTATCAGGAAATGATGTGCCGTAAAAAAAACCACGAGGTGGAAGACGCCTGGTTATAAAAAGAAAGCTCCGTTTTCACAGATGTGAAAGCGGAGCTTTTTTGGGGTTATTACGTTCTGCGCAAATAGAAGGTGATTCCAAAAAAAACAGCCAAACAGAGGGTGATAGAGGCACCAGTAGAGGTGCCGACATAGAAAGAAATCATCAGTCCGGCAATTCCGGAGATAATGGCACCCAGCAGGGAAAACAGGGTGTATTGCCGCATATTCTTGGCAATATTTCTGGCGCCAGCACCGGGAAGAACAAGCAGGGAATTGATGACCAACAGTCCGACCCAACTCAAAGAAAGGGTGACGACAACGGCGATGGCACAGTTAAATAGTGATTCTAACAAGCCAATGTGGATGCCGCGGCTGTCAGCTAGAACAGGATGGACTGCGGCCAGTGTGAGTTGGTTGAGCCGTACAATCCAAAGGATCAGAACCAACCCTAAGATTATGGCTAAGATAGCAATTTTTCCCGGGGAAACAGAGAGAATATCCCCGATCAGCAGGCTGTTAAATTTGGCGAAGCTGTGCCCACCCAAGGTGGAGATAAAGATGCCTAACGCGATTGCCGTAGAAGCAAAGACGCCGATAATCGTATCGCTAGCCATTCTGGTTTTGCGTTGAACCCAAGTAAAGAGCAAGGCGAACACTACAGCCAAGAGGACTGCAGACCAGGTGGCATCTATAAAACCACACAGGGTACCGATGGCGATACCAGTAAAGGCAGAGTGTCCCAGTGCGTCTGAAAAAAAGGCCATACGGTTTTCCACGACCATGGTAGAGAGGAGGCCGAACAGGGGGGAAATGATGAGTACGGCTAGGAGTGCGTTTTTCATAAACAGCATACTGTCCGGTTTAGCCCATTGGAAGGGCAGGAGATCAACAAGCTGGTACCAGATACTCACAGCGCTTCACCGCCTTTCTGGAAGGGACGCAGGAACAAGGAGTGGAATTCAGGTGAAGCTAACACCTCTTTGGGAGGCCCGATTTTTAGTATCCGTTGCTTTAACAGAATCACTTTGTCCACCAGATGAAGTGTGCTTAAATCGTGGGTAGAAAGCAAAATAGATAGATCATAGCGGGTGCGGATGTCATCCAGCAGAGTCAGCAGCTGGCGTTCCCCATCAATATCCACACCAGATGTGGGCTCGTCCAAAATCAGAATGTTTGGAACCGGCTCCAGTGCCATGGCCAGCAATACCCGCTGAAGTTCACCGCCAGAAAGAGCGCCTACAGGTTTGTCAATTAAGTCGCTGCCATTGACCCGCTTTAAGGAATCGCCAACTTGTGTGCGCAGCGCATTGGGAATGGGAAGAAAAACTGGCCAGGAAGAAATAGAGGCGACGAAAAGATCCAGGACACTGACCGGATCGCTGGCGTCAAAGCTGGGGCTTTGAGGCACATATCCGATACGTGCGTTCATTCGGTTTCCGGCCGCAGCTTGGAATTGAATGGAGCCAGTGTAGGGCATTTGACCCAGAATAGAGCGGAACAAGGAGCTTTTGCCGGCGCCATTGGGGCCAATTAACGCGATTAATTCTCCGCAGTGCATATGAAAACTGACTTGTTCCAGAATCTGATCTGAGCCCATAGTGACGGACAGATTATCGACCCGCAGGCAGCAGGAGCCGTGACAGCCCATGGTGCATCTGTTATGTTTCAGCGGTTTCATTTGTATGCCTCCCTGATGGTGTTGATATTGTTTTGAATCAGTGCTTCGTAGTCGGCAAGACTGTTTCCAGTGCCATTCATGCCCATGTCCAGTGTGCAGACAGCAACGCCGCATTCCTGAGAAAGGGCGTTAGCGGCGGAAGTTGAACCGTTTTTCTCAATAAAGACACTAGGCAGGTGATACTGGTTGATCAGCGCAGACAATTCCTTGATGCGGCGAGCTGAGGCCTCGGCCCCCGCTTCCTCTTCCACAGAGGCGACAATGTCCAGATCAAAGGCATTGGCAAAGTAGAGAAAGCCATCATGGAAGGTAATAAGCTTGCGAATGGGCAGGGAAGTCAACTGATCTTTCATTGCCTTCTGAAATTGTGACAGCTCGGAAATGATTTGTGCTGCGTTAGCTTGATATTGCGAGGCATGTTTCACATCAACGCTGGACAGTCCTGTTGCGATGTTTAGCGCCATCTGCCCCGCTAACGTGGGATCCATCCAGATATGAGGATCGTATTCGCCTTCTTCCTCGTTCCAGCGAAGATCTAATCCGGTGGAAGCATCCAAATAGGTTCGGCCGTCCAGAACATCATCGAGGAAGGTCTCCAGACCGGCACCGTTGATAACCAGTAGATTTGCTTGGTCAATGATCTTCATATCTTCCATAGTCAGAGTATAGTTATGTAAGCAGGACACCTGTTGATTAACCACCAATACAGCGTCGGTGCTTGGAACCTGCTCTGTCACTGCCTGGGTTAATAGGTAGACGGGATAGGTCGTACAGGCAATGGTCAATTCGGCGTCATCGGTAGATGACGATGGCGTGCAGCCGCTCAAAAAGAGCAGCGCAGAGATTATAATTAAGGTAAGTTTTCTTTTCAAATGTAATTCCTCATTTTTTGTTGGATTTGAGCGCCCCGTAGATACTGGAATCTGCGGCGGCTATGGAGCCAAGCGTAATGGCCGAGGAACCATACCGGTTGCGAATAGAGTCTACCGTTTTTTCAAGGTGCTCCAGTTTTTCTCGTTTTTCATTTTGCGATGAGTAGAACAGGCTTACCTGCTCCACTGCGTCATCCTCGGCAATAAGGTGTTGCGCCGTAATGGTTAGCATACGGATGGGACTGGAGCAATTCCAGTTTTTGACCAACAGAGACAAGGCAGCAGCAGAAATTTCCCGTGAGAGATAAGTGGGGACGGAGAGTGGCATCTGACGGGCAATGGTTTTGAAGCCGGGATCACGGATGGTGACCTGTAGACTGCTGCATTTCATCTGATGTCGCCGCAGGCGTGGAGCAACCGCATCAGCGAGTAAATCTAAACCAATTCGAATTTCCCCTAAACCCAGAAGATTCCGGCAAAAGGTCAGACCATTTCCGATAGATTTGGGAGGAGGATGCTGCCCGGCTGGGCGGACGGGACTGCTGTCTCGACCCCATGCGTAGTCGGCGAGCAGTCCACCCTGCTTTCCCAGCAGGAGCGTCAAGGCATCGCGATCAGTTGCAGCCAGTTGACCGATGGTGTAAATGCCGTACTTTTTGAGTATAGCTCCGGCGGCCCTCCCTACAAAAAGTAAATCGGTGACTGGAAGGGGCCAAATCATGGTTTTCAGATGCTCTCGTGCCAGCACTGTGGTTGCATCTGGCTTTTTGTAGTCGCTGCCCAGCTTGGCAAAAATTTTGTTGAAGGAGACGCCGACAGAAAGGGTAAGTCCTAATTCAGCCTTGACCACAGAACGCAGTTCATCCGCCAATTCCTTGCCGGTTTTATGGAACAGATGAAGGGTTCCGGTGACGTCTAACCAGCTTTCGTCAATGCCAAATGGCTCGACAAGGTCGGTATAACGCAGAAAGATTGCGTTAACTTGTTTGGAGTACTCTCGATACTTTTGGTGGTGGGCAGGCAGCAAAATCAGGTCTGGACATTTTTTTTGTGCCTGCCAGATGGTTTCTGCTGTTTTAACACCAAAGGTCTTTGCTGGCTCGTTTTTGGCCAGAATGATACCTTGACGTGCCTTTGGATCACCACAGACGGCCACAGGCAGAGTCTTTAACTCGGGGTGATCCAGCAACTCTACCGAGGCGAAAAAACTATTCAAATCACAATGCAGTATGGTGTGATCCACAAGAGTACCTCCCATATAAATGGAAGATCAGTATAACACGTTTGTTTCAAGAAGTCAAACGAATGTTCGAATTGTCATATGAACAAACGTTGCAGGATTCGACATGGTTCCCTTGACTTGCGATAGAGAACCCAATACAATACAGATAATGATGCGAACAGGAGGGAATGCCGTGGGAACAGGAAAAATCTGCTGTTTTACCGGTCATCGCCCAGGAAAGCTTCCGTGGAATGAGGATGAGTGGGATGATCGCTGCGTTGCACTGAAGGAACGGATTATGATCATGCTCCGGGATGCCTACCGTCACGGGTATCGGCACTTTATTACGGGGATGGCTCGCGGAATTGATACATATTGCTGTGAAGCAGTGCTCAGACTCCGAAAGGAATTTGATGACATAGTATTAGAGGCTGCCATTCCCTGCCAAACTCAAGCTAGACGATGGAAAGTCTGTGATCGGGAACGATATCAACGATTGCTGGCGCAATGCGATTTAAAGACCTTGATACAGCTCAGGTATACCCCGGGCTGTATGTTGCGTAGGGATCGATATATGGTGCAGCGGGCGGAATATGTAATTGGAATTTACGATGGCATCTCAGAAGGGGGGACACGGCAGACCCTGGCATACGCACTGAGTCAGAAGCGAGAGGTTTGCATGGTCAATCTGGATGACTTTCAATAAAAGCGGTGAGACGACGAGTCTCACCGCTTTTTTGCTCCTGCATAGAATGAAACAGCCAATTGACAAGGAAGGTGTTGCCATTCTATGAAAGACCGAATGAGTTTCTGGATTGTAGGCGGCGACCTCCGGCAGGTAAGACTGGCTGAATTACTGCTGGAGGATGGTCACTGGGTTCAGACCTATGCCATAGAGCAGCGTCCCGAACGGGGAAAATTAACCGGAACGGATACGCTGAAAGGAATTGAGGAAGCCGATTGCGTGATTCTGCCCCTGCCGGTTATGGCAGAGGATGGGATACTGAATGCGAAGCTGTCAGATCGAAAGGTGCCGCTACAGATGATTTTCCAAGCTTTTCGACGGGGACAGATTGTCTGTGCGGGGAAGGCTACGCCGCAAATTCTGACTATGGCAGATCAAGCAGGGGTAATCTTTATGGATTACTTCACCCGTGAGGAACTGGAAGTCGCAAATGCAGTACCGACTGTGGAAGGCGCAATCCAAATTGCTATGGAAGAGATGCCCACTACCATATATGGTGCCCGAGTATTGGTGATCGGCTACGGGCGACTGGGGAAACTGCTGTCTCACCGTTTGAAAGGGCTGGGAGCAAAAGTGACGGTAGCGGCCAGAAGCTATGCCGATCTGGCTTGGATTCAAGCCTACGGGTATCTGGCAGAACGAACCGATCAACTGGATGGCTGGATGGGCGGTTATGATCTGGTGGTCAACACCGTGCCAGCTCGCGTGTTGGATCGTGCCAGATTAGCAGATTTGGACGATGGCTGCCTGGTGATCGATCTGGCCTCAAAGCCGGGTGGCGTAGATTTTGAAGGTGCGGCACAATTAGGCGTGAAGGTGATTTGGGCACTGTCACTGCCAGGGAAAGTGGCGCCTGTTACCTCCGGAAAAATCATCTGCGATACCATCTATCATATGTTACAGGAGCGTGAACTATGAACTTCAAAGAATTAAGGGTAGGGTTTGCCTGTACTGGGTCCTTTTGTACATTTGGGAAGGTTTTTCCAGCAATGGAGGCAACTGTGAAACAATTTGGGGAGGTAATCCCCATTCTGTCAGAGTATAGCGCTGCAACCGATACCCGGTTTGGAAAAGCTTCGGATTTTGCGGCGGAGATGGAGCGGATCTGCGGACATCCACCACTCACCACCATTACGGGGGTAGAACCGATTGGTCCGCAAAAACTGCTGGACGTATTGGTGATTGCACCCTGCACAGGGAATACCCTTGGGAAAATGGCGGCAGGTATTACGGACAGCGCAGTAACAATGGCTGCAAAGGCGCATCTGCGGAATGGTCGACCGGTACTGCTGGCTATTTCTACCAACGATGGTTTGTCGGTATCCATGCGGAATCTGGGGGATCTGAATTGTCGGAAAAATATCTACCTGGTGCCATTCCGGCAAGATAATCCCATTCAAAAACCAAATTCGTTGGTGGCGGATATGCATCAAATTCCGGCGGCAATTGAGGCCGCAATGGAGCAGCGTCAGCTGCAACCCGTGTTACTGGGAGCAGAGGTTCCTTTCTAACGGGTTACCGGGGGAGAAGTTTGACAGAAATTAGGAAGGCTGATATAATCTTCTAAAAAACAGACGTTTTACACAAAGGAGGAATCCCCATGAAGGGAATCGTTTTGGCGGCAGGAAAGGGAACCCGTTTGTATCCTATGACATTGCCGGTGTGCAAACCATTGCTTCCGGTTTACGATAAGCCTCTCATTTATTACCCGGTATCCGTGCTGATGCAGGCTGGGATTCGAGAGATTTTGGTGATTGTTCCGCCTGGCGAGGAAGCAACCTTTCAGGCGCTGATGGGGAACGGCAGCCAGTGGGGCATGTCGATTTCTTATGCGGTGCAGCAGGTTCCCAGAGGGATTGCAGATGCCATGCTGGTAGGGGCTGACTTTATTGGTGATGATAGCGTGTGTTTGGTGCTGGGAGATAATATCTTCCAGCAGGAGCAGCTGCCGACGACCTTAAAGCAAGCGACAAAGCAGACCCAAGGTGCTACGGTATTTGGATACTATGTAGAAGATCCGCGTCCCTTTGGTGTGGTTGAGTTTGACTCAGATGGCATGGCCGTTTCTATTGAGGAAAAGCCTCAGGCTCCCAAAAGCAACTATATTATTCCCGGTTTGTACTTCTATGACAACCAGGTCGTTGAAATTGCACGTCACCTGAAACCTTCGGCTCGGGGCGAGTTGGAGATTACGGATGTCAATATCGAATATCTGAAGCGGAACCAGTTGAAGGTGGTTACGCTAGATCAAAATTTTGTATGGCTGGATGCAGGAACAGCGGACAGCGTGCTGGAGGCTTCGGAAACCATACGAGATATCCAGCGGAATACCGGACGCTATGTGGGATGTATTGAGGAACTAGCCAGGGAAGAGGGGTGGATTCCAACAGAGCAGGTTCATGCGTTGGGAGAAGGCCTTAGCAAAACCAGATATGGTCAGTATTTATTGCAGCTGTAAATAACTGTCTCTATAGAAACACAGCATTGGATGCGATTCGTTGTCCAATGCTGTGTTTTTGACGGTTTTCTACTGGAATGGGAGAAAAGACTTGGAAAAAGGGAGGTTGAATTTCTCCTATCAGATGCTATAATAAACAGGCATATTCTGTCGATTTTTTATGCCCACTACGATTTTTAAAGGAGGCTGCATCTATGTTAGATACCGTTCTGAATGCGTTAAAGGTCAACGCAGTTGTGATTGCCCTGACCATAATCGTCGGTTTTGTGGTTGCCAAGCTGATTATTGCGATTATGGACAAGGCGATTTCCAAACTGAGGGTGGAGAAAACGTTACTCCGTTTTTTCCGGTCGGTAGTTCGCGTCATCGTTTACTTTATCTGGATTCTGGTGGTGGCTCAGGAGGCAAATTTTGACGCTAAGTACCTTGTGGCGTTGGCCTCCGTACTCAGTGCAGCGTTTGCGCTGGCCGCTCAGGGATCGCTGTCTAACCTGTTTGGTGGCGTTCTTCTCTTAATGTCTAAGCCTTTTTTGGTGGGGGACTATGTGATTGCCGGTGGGGTAGAAGGGACTGTGCTGGAAATCGGAATGCTGAACACCCAAATTAATACAGCGGATAATAAGCGTGTCAGTGTGCCGAACAGCACCATTTCCTCAGCAACCATTACCAACTGCTCAACTGAGGGGAAACGCAGGGTAGATGTGGAGTTTTCTGCGTCCTATGATGTGTCAGTAGAAAAGGTAAAGCGTGCAATTATGGAGGCCATTTCTGAGATTGACAAAGTGGTCAATGAGCCTACACCACCCTTTGTGCGGATCTCTGCGTACAAAGAGAGCAGTATTACTTACGCTGTTCGGATCTGGTGCCTGACGGCAGACTACTGGGATGTACACTTCGATCTGTTGGAGAAAGTAAAGGAATCATTTGATCGTAACAAGGTGGAGATGACCTACAATCATATGATTCTCCACATGAAGTAATCGAAACGAGAGATAAGAGAAAGAGAAGGCAGGATAATACCATGAGGAAGATGTACTCCAGTGTAGCCCCGTTGATGGCTGCCATTATATGGGGATTTGCCTTTGTTGCCCAGAGCGTTGGCACAGAGTATGTGGGAGCCTTTACGTTTCAGTCTACCCGAAGCTTTTTGGGCGCGGCAACATTGATTCCCGTTATTCTAATCACTGACCGTCGAAAGCGGAGGATAGGAACTGCAGTGCCGGTTTCCGCTGCGGATAAAAAGCATTTGCTGATCGGTGGCGTTGTCTGCGGCATTGTGTTGACCGTTGCCTCCCTCTTCCAACAGGTCGGTATTGCCTACACCACCGTTGGAAAATCAGGCTTTATCACTTCAATGTACCTGGTTTTGGTGCCAATTCTCGGGATCTTTCTGCACAAACGTGTTCCCATTAAGATTTGGGGCTGTGTGACTGTTGCGGCTGTTGGACTCTATTATCTGAGCATCAGCGATTCCTTTTTACTGTCACGAGGAGATACTCTGACGATTATCTGTGCCTTTTGCTTTGCGCTGCACATTCTGTGTGTGGATCACTTTGTTGCGGGAGCGGATGGAGTGAAGATATCCTTTATCCAGCTCTTTGTGTCGGGTGTTATATCCGGGATTTTGATGCTTATCTTTGATCATCCCACAATGGCTTCCATTGGTGCGGCAATGATCCCGATTCTTTATGCTGGTATCCTCTCCTCTGGGGTTGGGTATACCCTCCAGATTGTCGGGCAGAAATACTCCACCCCTACCGCAGCTGCATTGCTTATGAGTTTAGAATCGGTTTTCTCTGTGGCGGGAGGCATCCTGCTGTTGTCTCAAGTTCCCACCTTACGGGAGTTCTTTGGCTGTGCACTGATCTTTGTCGCTGTTATTTTTGCGCAGCTTCCCGTTCTGGGAGGAAAAAGACAATCAACGAAAACCGATCCTTCCTGATCAGTTTTCTATGTTGTGCACTGCATCATATAAAAAGCTGCCCACACGGCAATTACCGCAGTGTGGGCAGCTTTTTAATCTATATCCTCATCATGATCGAAACCTAGATCAATCTCGAATTTTGTTTCACAGGAAGGGCAGCTGATCACACCGGAATCCAGTGCGTCCTCATTAATGATCAGCATCTCTCCGCAGGTAGGACATTCGATTTCGTATTCGTCGAAGGTTTCATCCTCATCTGCTATTCCATCCAGTACCAGTGTTTCCACGACATCAACGCTTTCTGCCAGATCCTCGATCTGTGCTGTTAGCGCTTTGTTATGTTCTCCGCACTCGGCTACCTGATCAGCCAGCTCTTCTACTGCGTCAATCAGTGCCAAGATGAGTTTCTCTTCCTTCGTTTCCGCGGTGTGCTCCAGATCTAATCCTTCTGCCAACCCGCGGAGATACCCAATTTTTTCTGCCACAGACATGTTTATCGCTCCTTTCCCAGGTGAACGCGAAAAAGCAGACTGCGCCAGCAAAGAGCTGACGCAGAATATCATGTATTACTTGCAGCGGGACATATATTCCCCGGTACGAGTATCGACTTGAATGTAATCCCCTTCGTTGATGAACAGAGGAACCTTGATCTCCGCACCAGTTTCCAGGGTAGCAGGCTTGGTTACGTTGGTAGCTGTGTCACCACGTACGCCAGGCTCGGTTTTTACCACTTCCAAATCCATGAAGTTAGGCGGCTCCACACCAAATACCTTGCCCTTGTAGGAAAGAACCTTGCAAGGGGTGTTCTCCTTGACGAATTTGAATGCGTCACCCAGCTGATCGCTGTTCAGCGGAACCATATCGTAGGTTTCGGTATCCATGAAATAGTACAGATCATCATCGACATAGCTGTATTCCATTTCCTTGCGCTCGATAAAAGCTTCCTCAAACTTTGCTGTGGGGTTAAAGGAAGTTTCGACTACAGCACCGGTAATCACATTCTTCATTTTAGTGCGGACAAAGGCAGCACCCTTGCCGGGCTTAACATGCTGGAATTCCACGACCTGCATTACTTTTCCCTCATATTCGAAGGTCTTACCATTTCTAAAATCACTGGCAGTAATCATACTATTCAGCTCCTTCAATTTCAAACAACCAGGCCACAGGGTAACCCGAGTCATATTTGTTTCCATTTTATCTTAATTTCCGCCACTTTGCAAGGGGCAGGGCACATTTTACAGGGATTGTTATGGGGGTATTTGCACTTTTGGACCCCTTTTGGTGCATGATCAAAGTTGCGCTACTGATTCTGCTACTCGGATACCATCTACTGCTGCGCTCATAATGCCGCCGGCGTAGCCACAGCCCTCGCCACAGGGGAAGATCCCGAGAATGGCACTCTGACATAGATTGTCTCGCAGAATCTTTACTGGCGAGGAGGATCGGGTTTCCACGCCGGTTAAAACAGCGTCCGGGTCGGCAAAGCCGTGAATTTTTCGGTCTAAGATGGGGAGCGCATCTCGTAAACTGTCCGACACATAAGGGGGCAGGCATCTGCGCACATTAGTCCAAGTTACGCCGGGATGGTAGGTTGGCTGCACAGAACCCCCGCAGGTCGAGTTCCGCTCAGCGAGGAAATCTGCTACCCGTTGAGCTGGAGCGCGGAACCCGCCGCCACCCAATTGGTAGGCCAGCTGTTCCCACTGCGCTTGGAATTGAACACCAGCCAGTACATCTGAGCTTGAAAAATCTTCCGGAGTGATACCCACCAAGAGCCCGCCGTTAATGTTTAAACCGTCCCTGGCACGGTAACTCATGCCGTTTGTGACCAAGTGCCCTGGAGAGGAGGCAGAGGCCACCACGCTGCCACCGGGGCAGACACAGAAAGAAAAGACGCTGCGGCCGGAGGGAAGGTGGCAGGAAAGTCGATAATCGCTGGGGGGCAGACGATCCCAGGCCTCACCATATTGGGTACGGCTGATGGCTTCCTGAAGATGCTCAATACGGACGCCAATGGCAAAGGGCTTCTGCTGCATGGGTAGTCCATTGTCCTTCAGCAACGCAAAGGTGTCCCGGGCAGAATGTCCCGGTGCTAGAATTAGAGCGTCGGTACTGATCTGATAGGTGGTGTTCGATCCAGAAACGGTGACAGACCGAAGGGCTTGTCCTTCGTGCCGGAGTCCGATTACCTGATGTCCGAAGCGGACATCGCACCCCAATCGAATCAGTTCCAGTCTGATGTTTCGGACAACGTTGCGCAGTACATCAGTTCCCACATGGGGACGAAAGGAGTGAGCGATATCTGGTGGAGCGCCCATAGAAATAAACGTATCCAATACCGTTTCAATCCGGGCGTCATGGGTACCCGTAGTCAGCTTCCCATCAGAAAAGGTTCCCGCACCGCCTTCGCCAAACTGGACATTGGTGCTGGGATCTAGTTCCCCGGTTTGCCAGAATCGTTCCACCAGTTGCGTGCGCTGTTCCACTGGTGTGCCCCGCTCCAAAACGATGGAAGGGATTCCGTTCCGTGCCAGATAGAGCGCGGCAAAAAGACCTGCTGGCCCCATGCCTAATACGACTGGGGGCAGTGAGGAGTTGCGCTTCACAGGCGGGAAACAATAGTCTTGACGTGTCAGTAAGCGAACCTGATTGGAGTTTACCCGCTTCGTAATTTCGGCTTCATCCTCTGCCAGTACATTGACAGAGAGCACCAGATGCAGGTCAGGCTTCTTTCTGGCATCAATGGATTGTTTTACAAGATGGACTTCCTGTATGCCGTGACTAATACGCAGAGTTTTGCACAGCTTCTTTTGAAGCTGCTCCGGACGATAGTCTAAGGGCATATGAATGTTATTGATTCGCAGCATAATGATCACCCAATCCAGTGTACCATATCCTTGGAGTCAACGCAATAACACTGGTTATTTGCGCTGTGATGGCAGCATAAATTTTAGATGAGGTGAAGCAAGATGATTGGCTATCTAGTCTGGAACGCAGGTGGGTGGCGTATTCGCTACTATGAAGAGGAGATCAACGGAGTGCGGTTTCTGCGGGCAGAGTTACCTGGGATTCCGGATACCGCTCGGGGGCTGCGCCTCCAGAGAAGAGCGTTGGAGTTGCTGCGGCGGAACGGTGTTTCTCGTTTTCTCAACGCTGATATTTCTGGTACCCTATCGGTTCCCACTGGACCACTATGGCGTTCCCTTGCCGCGCCCTTGGCACTGGCCGGACTTGCGATCCAGGGCATTTCTCCGGCCAATGCGCTGGTATCGCTCCGGGCCGGAAGGGTAGACCGTTCCGTCGTTACTTGCTGTACCACTCTTGCCACAACGGTGCGTGCCCTGGCGCTGGATATTCCGGAGTGCGAAGGATTGACTTGGGCGCTACAGCGGCGGTTCGGAATTCCTGTGTTGAAAAATGGTGGAGATCTTGCGCTGTGCTTTTCCGGAACAGAGTCTGGAATTGATTTGCGTGGAGATACCCCACAGCCAGCCGGTTTTTCTCTGGGGTGTCCATCGTTAACCCTACCAGAGGATTGCCCGCCGGAGCCAATGCTGGCCTACTTTGTGGAGCAGGGTGTGATACACCTTCCGGATATTGATGTCGTTGCCGCAGCCCGGAAAACAGTTCCGGAGGTGCTTGAACAGCCGAGCCTACCTGTGTGATAGGTGTATGGACGTGATAGAAGTGTGAGCAATAAGGTCCAAAACCGAAACACTTATCCTATAAAAGCGAAAAGTGTGCAACTATTTCACGCTACTCCTTTCCAGAAAAAAGGAATTGTGCGATAATAGGAGTATAGTGTCTAAATCCTATCATACTTTTTGGGGGGTATTAGCTATGAGCGCTTTTTCGGAACAGCTCAATGCCTGCGTTAATTTATATGTGGAAAGGAGTTCTGGTTCCAAAAATGCGTTGATCGACGCATGTCAAGTAAATCGTTCTACATTTTTTCAATGCATGAGAGGATCAAGAGTTCCAACAGAGTCTTTCTTTCAAACACTGCTACAATTGCTCCAGTTGGCGCCGGGGGAGGAGGCGAAGCTGAGAAAGCTTTATCACATTGCGCAAATTGGAGAGAATGTTTATCGGAGTCGGCTGCGGGTAGAAAAGAGTCTGGAAGCAATTGCGACATTGTCTGGAGAAGGAATACCGCAAATTCACCAGTTCAGTGGTGCAGCACACATTAATGCAACCTGTATAGCTATTAATGGAGAAAACCAGGTTTTTCAGGAGCTTTGCTATCTGGTGCAGGCAGAGACGTTTTTAGAGCATCCTCAAATAGACTTGTTTCTTCCACTGCGCAGTAGTTCCTTTTTTGAATATTTAAAGGTGCTTTACAGGGGCTGCGAGGGGAAAGTCGTTCGCTTACGCCAGTTGATACAGTTTTCAAGAAAAAAGGAGAAAAAAGCAGAGGAGTGCATGGACTTTTTTGACTCCATACTGTTTGTGTTGGCCTCGAAGTGTAGGGGATATGAAGCATACTATTATTATGCAGAAGCAAAACCCTCCGATGTGATTGGGATTCTATACCCTTATTCGGCCAAAACCAGCACAGGTGTACTTTTCATCAATGAGAAGATGGATCAGGGATTGTTCGCTTCTACCCAGGAAATTTTGAACGCCTGTCAAGGGCAGTTTGAAGAAACAATTGGAAAGGCAAAACAATTTTCAACAACAATTTATGGGCCTGAGCAGATCAGAGAGGCTTTTGTTGGGTTTTGGAAAAAAAATAATCACGTCTGGCACTTTTTTTCAACACCATGTATTGGCGGTTATTTGACCGATGCGCTTTTAGAAAAATACCACTTAAAAGAATTGCATCCGCGGTTTTCTGTCTGCTGCCGCGACTTGGAGCAGTGGGGGAGATATACCTGCTTTTGTTCTGCAAAGGGGCTGTTGGACTTTGCACGGAATGGAATCTTTCCGGATGTTCCAGAGGGAACATTGCGCCCCCTGGATATGGCGGATCGAAAGACCATACTTGAGGCTATGCTTTATCAGCCTCAGGAAAACTGTCAGTTGTATCTTGTAGACGAAAATAAACTGCCTCTTTCCAATAAGTATGTTCTATGCATCTCCAAAGATCATCAAATAGTTGCTTATCACAGGGCGCTGCCCAACGTAAGAATACACTGCTTTAAAGAGCAAAATCTGTTGGATGCCTTTACAGACTATTTTCAAGCGCTGACAACAAGTCAGGTCATCCTTCCGCAAGAGGAAGCGGAGCAGGCGCTGAAGGAAGCCATTGCGTGCTGCTCACAAGAGTGTTGATATATGGTGAGAAAACGAAAACAGATCGTTTGGATGACGATGATAAAAATGCGCTCCATTTACAGCCGCTGTAAACGGAGCGCATAGCGTATCTTAGCTCAACAGTGCAGTGTTTTCGGTGTAAGGATCAATGTATTTGTCCATATAGCCCTATTGCCCTTTGTTGGCATACTGCCAACCAGCGCAGCGTTGACCAACGTGGGGCGTGTTACTGTACTGGGCAACCCAGAGCGGGTAGTCTGATAGGTTAGAAAGAATCGAGTGCGTATAAAACCAGGCGGTGCTGGCGTAAACCCCAGTCTGATAGCCTTCGGCCAAGATAGTATTCAGATGATGATGCGCTGGAGGAAAAGTGCGTCTGTGGTCAGCACACTGCTCGTGCCACAGTAGCCAGCACGGATGACCACACCGTCAATCCTCTTGGTCGCTTTGTTCCAGTTCACTGTACCGTTCTATCTGCTCACGTCGATGATATTCAGGTCTGTCACCTTGACTTTTTTAGGGGGAAATGACCAGGATAGGGAGTGGAAATATATCATTATTTTCGCTACAGCTATACTATGTCCCATCTCTCACAGACAGAACGACAAAGTGCTCGGAGATTTTTGCACAGGCGCTTTTTCCGATACACGGAGAAGAGAGAACAACACATCCACTTATGTCTCATGTGGTAGATCTGAGAACATACTTGTCAGATCTGGTAAAATACTGTAAAGTTTACAGGGATATACCAAAGTTACTAAAAGTGAGGAGGGCAAATTATGAATACAAGGATTTTTTCCGCATTGACGGCAGTTATAGTGTTGGTCACATGCCTTACTGCATGCAGTGATTCCAAGGATACGACACTCAGCATTGTATCGGCGGCGGACGCTGTAACAAGTGTTGCTGAAGTGCAGAAGCGAACAGATGAAGGCGATCTGGGAGACTATTATGTGAAAATTTTGGATTGCGAAACCGGATTGAAGGACTACGACGAAAATCCAGTCATTGGTGTGAAGTTTTCTTTCACTAATAATAGTGAAGAGGCTATTGCGTGCGACGTTGCATTGTATATGTTAGCCTATCAGAACGGCATAGAATTGGATATTCCAATCTTAGATGCGGCATCTGATGAGTACAACAATACATCAAAGAATATCAAACCAGGAAAGACCATCACTTGTGAAGAATATTATGTAATGACAAGTGACGAAGCTGATGTTGAAATTGAGGTGAGAGAGCTGGCCAGCTTTGCTGATAGAAAACTGGAAAAGACGTTTATCATTCACAATTGAAAAAGCACCCCAGTGGTATGGGCGCCAGGGCGGTTAAACAATAACACACATTAGAGTTTGTTTTAAAACCTATTCAGTTGAGCAAAGGTGTAGCCGACTTATGAGACTTTTGCTGACCAGGTGGCAAATAAATATACAGAAAACTGGGAGCTGTTTTGGGAATCATTAAAATTAAACGGATATAAAACCAATGAAATAAATAGTGAAGTCATGCGTTTATTTCACCACATGTTGTAAATATGCTCATAGTTATTTTTAAGGAAAAGATGAATGAAGAACAAGCTCTGGAGTATGGAAAACACTTATTGAAATATTGTTATGGCGGCCTGTTTTCTTTAACAGACATAGACTTTATGATGAAAGAAAGTGAGTGATTTTATGATATTCAGACCAGATCCTGACGCTATTTATCCCAATGAACAAATAAAAAGCATTTGTTATATTAAAAATATAATTACCCGCCCTAACATTCTCATTGGTGCCTATACCTATTATGATGATGAGAATGGCGCTGAGAATTTTGAAAAGCATGTCACACATCACTATAAATTTTTGCAGGATAGACTAATTATAGGAAAGTTCTGTGCCATTGCCAAAGGGATTGAATTTGTAATGAATGGCGCTAACCATAGAATGTGCAGTGTTACAACTTATCCATTCAATATCATTCCATGCCTTGCCGTCTGTAATGGGCGGGGTTTCTCCCCGTAACACTTCAAATGGCCGGATGGGCCCCATCAGAGCAAAGATGAATCACTGAAGATTTTGAACAGCTTCATTGAGTATAAGAAGACCTTCGCTTTAGCGCATAATGGAAAGGTTATCGGGTCTCTTGGCATCGAGGAATACAACGAAAAAGCAGTCCCAGAATTTAAAGATAAGGCTTGCCGCGAAATCGGATATGTGCTTTCGAAGGACTACTGGGGGCAAGGGCTTATGCCGGAAGCTGTAAGCGGAGTAATCAGATATCTTTTTGAAGGGGTTAGCCTCGATGTGATTTTCTGTGGCTACTTCTTGCGAAACAAGCAATCCGCCAGAGTTCAGGAAAAGTGCGGATTCACCTTTTATAAGAAAATTGAACATGAAACGCGATATGGAACTACAGAGGACACTAATCTGTGTATTCTCTACAAAGAAGACTGGTTTGCAAAAAGCACGCCGAGTCAAACAACGGTCACAGAAAACCTGCCCGTCATGCCAGAGCTACAAATCTTGGTTACTGACGCAGATAAGTATGGTGTTGACATTGCCGCTATGAGTGATTTCTTTGATGGTTACATCCAGCAATTGACTTGCGATTTGCGAAAGAACTCATTTGCGGTTGAACTTGCTAATATCCCGGCGGCTGACATTGGAATCATTAACGATGTGGTTCATCAAATGGACGTTGTTCTTGATGCTGATTACAGCTATTTGCCTGACTGTGACCATTTGCCCAAAGACATAAAAGCCAAACTGGATAAGGGAATTTATAAACTTGGAGAATCAAGGCAGGTGGACGGCAATTTACGCCCCGTCATTCTTGACGAAAACGGCGTAAGGGTTAAGGACGTCACGCTGAAAGAAGTGATGAATGACCACGGTACGACCGAGACTACCCGGAACGTCGTCAGCCAGCTTCAAATGCGCCAGTTGTTCGCAAAACTTGCAACATACAGGAATTGCAGAGCTACCAAATCGACAGGGACAAGGACAGAGATATCGTGACCCCATTTCTGAATGCGAGAGATAATATCCTTCGCGCGCAAAACCATGACTCCATTGAGGCGCGAAAAGGGTATCTTTCAAAAGCTGTTGCTGAACTTACAAGCGCTATCAATGCGGTCTATACGGATATGGAAACGGCGAGCAACCACCTCCTTAAGCTAACAAGGTGGCCGATATTCCAGCGGTTTGAGCAAATCAAGAAATACATTGAGTTTCTGACCCGCGATGTTCAGTTGTCAACGAAATTTGTCGGGGTACAGACGCATTTACTTGACTATCTTGGAGAGAGCAAAAGTGCTGGTTTGGAATTAGAACGCTACCGGCACATTGTGAATGGTTTCTTTACCAGACCACTTGGTACGAGAAAGATTTCTGCTGCCATGCTCATTCATCAGTATTTTCCGTACACCGAGGAGAACCGCAATTCATGGGTGGCGTTATCTAAAGAAGTAGGCGCCAAGCTACAGCCAAGAATTGAATCTTTAGAAAACAAAAAAGTATTCTTAGTTTCAGTGGAGGATAACGGAAATGTCGAGTAAGAAGGAACAGGATGCAAAGAAGTGCTGGGCGTGTAAATCCGTTCTTGTGGAAGACAGCAAACTCGGCTTGTGCCCGAAGTATATCAACAAGTACGGAACTCCCGTAGCGGCGGTGGGTTCTCTTGGACTCATATTTGCAGGAAAACAGCTTTTGAAGAACGGCGGCAAAATAGTCAAAGTAGCCGCAAATGTAGTCAAGAACATAAAGCTGTGATAGGTGAAAATGAAAAAGGCCCATGAACGCTGTCATAATCAGGCATTCACGGGCTTTTGGTATTTAGTCCATAAGGCATGTCTACATCAGCATAAATATCAACCAATTTCCAGTTTCCGTGACGATTCAGCATTTCTGTATAATGACCTTTTTGCAACTCGAACGATGATGTTTGCCGTGGGTCATCGGTGGACACGCGGACATAAAAAGCCAATCGCTTTTCATTTTTATCCTCAAAAAAGTTTTCCTGTGGTGTTGCCGGAATAATATCAATATCATCAGGAATCGCGCTTTGATATTTCACGCGTATTTTTTCCTTTCGGTTTTCGGCGTCTCTTTTCGTCGATTCATTCTCCTGCATTGCAAATCCCCCTGAACAAAGTAGAATGCTGTTATTATACGGGGGATTTTGTGCAAAGAAAATTCACCGAAGGTAAACTGCTTTACCGCCGGTTAATATTCCGAGAAATATTTTTACATCTCCCCGAAATAGGGATGAAGGCAACTGTTATCCCGCAAACTTTTCTTGGTTATGGAAGCTACTTCGAAAATGATGCGCCTTTCATAGTTATTGCAATCATTGATAAGGCAAACCAAATCACAGTAATATTCCGCCGAATTGTTGGCTTGATTACCGTTCAGCAAGGCATCCACCGTAACGCCGAGCACGTTGGCAATCAGGATCAGGGTGGAAAGACTTGTCTTTTTCGCAGCGGTTTCGATCAGGCTTATGTACGGCACAGACATATCAATCTGCTCCGCAAGCTCAGCCTGGGACATACATTTCGCGTGGCGAATTTCCTTGACTCTCCCGCCAATGTGATTGAAATTGACTGACATAAAAACAATACTCCTATTGTGTATGATTTTTCATTAAACACAATGAAGGATGTTTTGGCTTCGGCACAGCATTTTTTCACATAGTTTATGGTGTTTTTATACTGTCCCTTCACGCAGAATGTCAAGATAGGCGGCATAGGAAAATGTCCTGTTGTGCTGCTCGCCAGAGTTTTGTGCCAGGATACCCATTTCACAAAGCCGCCGCTGTCTTTTGGATTTCAATGATGGGGTTTTCTTCAAGGTAAGCGAATAGGTGAAGCGCTGTTTTGGTGGCGCGGCCCATCCCGCTGATGGAGGCGATACTTTTATCATGGAGCACTGTCAGCTTATCAATGGTATTAGTTGCATCCTCGGCAGATTCGTAAATCGCCTGCAAGAAAAATTTGATCCACTGCTCATATTCCGTTGCGGCGTACCTCACTCATGCAGTCATAATATTCTATACAGTTCTTTTTCAAAAAATATGAAATATACAACGTAGGAGTTGTCAGCACGTCATTTTCCATCAGATGTAAGGTGATGAGCAACCGGCCAATACGTCCGTTGCCGTCTAAAAACGGGTGTATGGTTTCAAACTGATAGTGAATCAAGGCGGCGCGAATCAAAACATCAAGCCCATCATCGTCGTTGATGTATTTTTCCAGACCGGACATTGCTATCGTCATATCTTCCGGAGCTGGAGGGATAAACCTGGCATTCTTCAATATGCTGCCCTGACCGCCGATCCAGTTTTGAGAATAGCGGAACTCACCTGGATTTTTCTCCTGTCCGCGAACGCCTGCCATCAGCACCGCGTGTGCTTCCTTAATAAGTCGGTTGCACAACGGCAGCTCGTTCAACCTGGTAATCGCAAACTCGGTTGCCTTGATGTAGTTGATAACATCGGCGACATTGCGATTGGCATTTTCGTTAATCAGCGGGTCAAGCACATCCTCCAGTGTGACCTGCGTTCCTTCAATCTGAGACGACATCAACGCTTCCTTGCGGACATACATTGATATAAATAAATTAACGTTCGGAATCCTCACCGCAATGCCTTCCGGAAGACCAAGCTGTTTATTGGATTTTATCAATAGCTCGACAGTTTCGTTATCAAGCTCAACCGGAGCACCGCTCCAAAATGGTAGCGATGCATTTTATCAATAGGTAGTACCTTTGCTAACAACAATCCCGCGTAAATCAAGGGTTATCACCCATAAGGGCAGTAATTGAACCGAGGGGTAACCGGTACGGGGTAACAAGAAGGCAGGCATCTTTAAGGGTAACAGCCTATTGATAATCCAGACCTTAGCTAACTTATTTCTCACCGCTGGTTTTGAATTGTTCATGTTGGTAAGTTACCACAAATCGCGTATACTTTATAATAATATATTATTGAAATAGAGCAAGATAGCAGAAGCTATCATTGGATAAACTGGCGCTGTTCTAATTGTTTTTAATCAATTGTGGTTATGAAGACTACTTAGCTTGTTAGAAAGACAAGCTAAGTAGTCTTTTTTTCGGTCATAATGAGCAGAGAACAGGAGCGGTATCTTTACAACAATTTGCCTAAAAACTATCCCCCCCCCGGCTTACAATAGGCTTGAGAAAAATGTAAAATGAATGCTGGTGCTTTTGTGCGACAAAGAGACAAGGAGTGAAGTAGATTGAAAATTGAAGATATTAAAAAATACTGGGTTACAGAAAAGCGAGATGCAAAATCAGATGTTGATCTCTGGGATTCTCAATCGGATGATCCCACCTATCAGAACACATATGATTGTTTTCTGAAGCTGCTTGAAGATGAGCATATGCTGGACAAAAGATTTGATGTACTCGACATCGGTTGTGGTGCGGGGGCATATTCTCTGGCACTTGCAGAGAAGGTCCTCTCTGTCATCGGCATAGATCTTTCTTCGAAAATGCTTGTCCATGGCAAGAAGAAAGCCACAGATAGCGGCGTTGAAAATGTGACTTTTAAGCAAGCAGACTGGAATTCTGTTGACCTTGAGCATCAAGGAATAGCAGAACGGTTTGATTTGGTATTTGCCCATAATACTCCCGCGATTTGCGATGTTGATACATTCGAAAAGCTCAATAATGCGTCCCGTCGTTTTTGTGCTGTTTCTACTCCGATATCAATGGTAGAACCGGTTATGCAGCAGGTACAGAAAATTGTCAACAAAGGAAAGGAGCATAATGGTTGTGACAGCAGTTTTGCTTATATGCTCGACATTCTTTTACAAAAGGGATAGTTTTTGACTCCATCGCGGCGTTTCTGCATGTGGACTTTTTCCGGGGTCTGATGAACGGCAACGTGCCGCGGCGCTGCCATAACTGCGGGCGGTATTTTCTCCTGCTGAACGGCTACGACATCTGCTATTGCCTGAATATCGCGCCCGGCGAGACTAAACGTACCTGCCGGGACGTGGGCGCGTATAAAAAGAGGCGCGCAAAGAGGGCAAAACGTCCGCGTGCCTAGAGTATGGCAAGGTTTACAACTGGCTGAAAACGCGGAAGGCGAGAGGCAAGCTCTCCACCGACAAGTGGAACACCACCGTTGCCCTAGCGCTCCAGTACAAGGATAAGGCCGAGGCCGGGGAGATCTCTGACTTCGAGTTGCGAGGGATTTACGACAAAATGTAAGCGAGGCGATGTGTAAATGTTACCTTAGATCATCGACTAATCTGAGCAAGTCGATCAGCCGCAGGACAACGTCCTACGGGTAATATCGGCGCACTGTAAAAATAAGCGTAAGACCGTCCAAGTTCTGCTTTTTAAGATACTGTGTGCCAGCAACTGTTCCGACTCTTCCGCGTCAATATGCGCATTCGGAAGCTCTTTCACCGCATCGATCAGCTGGAGATACTTCCAATTTTGATCCGTAACAACCGCGGGCAGCCTCCACATCTTGATATGGCAGCGTTCTGGCAACTTTGTCCGATACCGATTCGTAGTGATATCAATATGCCGCGGAATCAGGGACGTCAGTCCCAGCTTATTTAACAGGGACGCCCCGGACTCATATCCGATTTTTGCTCCAATCTGTACCGTTAAGGTTTTCATCACTACCTGATCAATCTCGGGGGAGGCTTTTCCAAAGACAGTCTGTTTCACATGATAGTACAGGCCCTTTTGCAGCCGCTCTATTTCACCTTTGTCCGTCATGCGCTTCAGCTTGACATTGGTTAGTTTCCTGGCCTGGTCATATGGAAAGTCAAACTTTTTTGCCAACTGATCCGTAATGTCCTCTGTCCGGATGCCGACTCAAAGGGCACACTTTTAACGGTGTCGGCAATGAATTCTCCGTACCTATGCTTCAATACCACAAACGGGAGTTTTCGCAATAAAAGCGTCATGGCAGTCCGGTGTTCTGGAACACACCGGACTGCGAAAAGGTGAACATACCACCCTTGCGCAACCGTAAACGACGCCATGACAGGTTCATTATATCTGTTTTCCTGCCAATTCACAAGACGAAGTACGGCGTATGCTTGGGGTCAGGGTAAGGGATTGCCCCGTCTTTGCCTAGCAGTCATGGACGGCAAAATGGATAGCGCCGATCATCCGCTGTATGAGAAGTTTCAGGCGTATATCTCTGGACACCCGCTGCCGCATCAGGAACGCGTCACCAGGCTGAATCTGTACTGCGTCGCCTTAGCCAGCGATTATTTGGAGTATGCCGCCGGGAAGTACCGTCACGCCCATGGCGCCTTTCTGCAGGGACTGACCAATGATCTGCTCTATTCGCTGACCAGCCGGGATGTGGAGGCCGGTAGGCTAGCGTTCCAGTTGTGGCTGGAGGAAGATAGCAATTAAGTGTATTTTATTCATGGGGAACGAGTCGGGTATGTGTCCGGCACGGAGGCATACCCGACTTCCTTATTCAAGTATTGTGATCTCAACATATCGGTTGGGGGATTAGCCTCCTCAGTAGGTTCAAAACATCTGCGCCATTTCCACATGGGGCGTGGTGGCTGTGGGGAACGACAGATCGTTATTGCTGCTAACGATGTTGGTCCCTACCAGATCCTTATGATGAAGAAGTGGCCGTCTGCTACGAATATTGTTTATACGTCAAAGCGATTGTATTTCTGGTAGCAGTCTATACAAAGTTTTTTGCCATCTTGAAGCCGTATCCAATTGGCACCTGCGGTTTCTCCGCAACGATCGCACACATAGGAATCAAAAATGCGGGCCTGCTCCGGCAATGTAATTTTCGTATCCATGACATCGAACATATCCTTGGGCTCAAGGCCTTGATAGTAGACGAAGGATTCTTCTCTTGTCATTGCGTCTGGCTTTTTCTTCAAGATAAGCCGAGCAGATTTTCCGGTCGTACGATTGTAAAACAAAAATGCTTGCTTGCCAGTCATATGAAACAGCAGATTTCCTTTACCAATGCTACAGCCAAGGATAACCTGTATTGCATCAACACCGCAGGCGTCGTTTTCAGAAATGCATACGACCTGTTCGTTAGAAGAAAAAGTCAAATCAATCAAATCAATCGCATACAATGCCGCCTTGTAGCCAATCGTCAGTCCACCGCATTCATGACTATGAAATGCCACACATTTTTCCCAAAGTGATTTGGCGTCCATATTATCGTTAGCCCCTTTTTTTGTCAAATTTACGGAGTGGTCAACAGATTCTTAACTGCCAAGATTCACCTGCTGATACCCGCCATAGTATTCGCTCGATATTTGTTCATACGTGGAGATTCCCAACAACTGGTTTGAAATTTCATCAAACTTCGCGGTCGGGTCGACGTCGCTAAACTGTTTCGCATAGAGCACCGAACCGATGTAGTAGGCGTCAGCAAGTGCTATCTCTATGTTTGTGTAATAGTAATTAAAGGGCATCTGTAAATATACCTTACCATTCTTAACGGCACTGAGCGAATTGTAATAATCCGGGTTGGATTTATAATCATCCTGCACGATAGACAAACCACCAGCATCAAGAATTATCACATCAGGATCCATGTCCAGCAGCTTTTCCTTATCGAGCATGACGTAATCGCTGATACCAGCGTCGTCCACCACGTTATCCGCGTTTATCGAATTGAACAGCGCATAGTTGCCGGTCGTACTTTCAATACCATGAGCCCCTTTGCTTGACTGCGCACCGAGGTACACGGTGGGCCTGCTTGTCACATCCGCGGTCCGCGTCTGGAGATCACTTTGGATGTTTTTAAGATAATTCACGACTTCCGATGCGCGGTCCTTATGGGAGGTGATTTTGCCTATGAGCGTGAGCGAATCGTATATGCCATTGTTAAATATGGTGTCATCGCCATAGCTAAGGGCCACAATAGGGATGCCGGTCTTGTTCTGAAGCTCATCCACAGCTGAAATGTCGGAGTTATACATGGTAAAGATCACATCGGGGGCGGCGCTAACAAGCAGTTCGGCATCGGGTGCATTGCCGGGGCCACCGGGACCTATGACCTTATAATCTGCCATATTTTCAAAGGACATTGCATATGACCTACCGTCATTGCCCCATGAAGCTTCAACATCCTCGACACCGGCCAACTGCGTTTTGTCGGCCACATAGCAATAAAGCCGTAGCGCGCCCGGTCCTATGCAGACGTAGCTGGATGTTTCTGTCGGAATCGTTACCGTCCTTCCCAACAGATCGGTAACTTCGTAATCTTCTTTCTGCGCTTCTGTCCGGCTTGGAGCCGACGTCTGGGTCGCAGAGGTCTGTGCGCCGCAGGCACATAGTGTCAGCAGCATTACCGCCGCAAGCAAAAATGCAAGAATTTTCGTTTTTTTCATGGTTTTTCATTTCTCCTTTTTCCTTTACTCTGGTATTACTACTTTACGTTGGGCAAAATCAATCACCGACGCATGCAAGCCGTAAACTTCACATATGCTCTCCGCCGTCACCACGCTTCTGTCGCCAAAAGCATATACCATGCCGTCCTTCATGATCAGAAATTTATCGGCGAAGCGCAGGGCAAGGTTCAGATCGTGTATCGTCACCACCGCCGACAGATTGTGTTCCTGTACGATTTTTTTAATAATATCCAACACTTCAAGCTGATTTTTAATATCCAGATTGCTGGTCGGTTCATCGAACAGCAGGATAGGCGTCTGCTGTGCCAACACTCTTGCGATGGATACCTTTTGCCTTTCGCCACCGGAAAGTTCATTGACATTCTTTGTAGAAAAGGTTTCCAACGACAGAAGGTGCAGCACATACTGAACGATCTGGAGGTCTTGTGACGTTACGTCCCATTTTATATATGGCTTTCTGCCGAGCAGTATGGCGTCAAATACCGTGCTGTCCGAAAATTCGCAGCTCTGAGACACATAGCCAATATGCTTTGCAAGCATCGCATCGTCCATGCCGGAAATATCTTTGCCATCCACAAGGATGCGTCCAGCTTTGGGCCTGTTTATTTTGTTTATACACTTGAGCATCGTGGATTTTCCGACGCCGTTTATGCCGAGTATAGCTATGCATTCTCCCGGCTCAGCTCTGAACGAGACGTTCTTTACAACCTCGTTGGGGCCGTATGCAAAGTACAGATTTTTTATTTCAAGGTTCATTTAACCCGTTTCCCTTTCAGTAGCATATAGAAGAACATTGGCGCACCGAGAAGCGACGTTATGGCTCCTACAGGCAGTATCACTGGTGAAATGACGGTTCTCGCCCCCGTATCCGCCAGCAGCAGTATGGCCGATCCGATCAGAGCCGAACCAGGTATCAGAAAGCGGTGATCCGAGCCGACGATCCGCTTCATGATTTGTGGGCCGATAAGGCCGATAAAGCCGATCATACCCATAAATGATACCGGAACCGCCGTGATAAGCGAAGACACCATAAGGCCCCAAAACCGCACCCTGAAAGCTCTTACACCCAGACTTTTTGCCAGTTCTTCTCCGTTTGCCAGCGCGTTGTAATTCCACCGCATGAAAAGAAAATATATGATTGAGCCCACGGTGATGAACGACAGTATCCCGACCTCCGGCCATGAAATGCGACCCAAGTCGCCAAAAGTCCAGAACAGCGCCGCCGCAATTTCAACATCGTTGCCGAAATACTGGATGATGGTCGTTCCAGCGCTGAATAGGGAACTGAGGGCGACGCCTGCGAGCACGATGTATTCAGGTGAAAACCCCCTCAGCTTTGACAGTGCAAGGATCAGCAGTACCGCGCCGAAAGAACAGATGAACGCGCAGATGGTAACTATGTACGGATTGTTTATAACCACGGTATCGGAAGCGGTACTCATAATGGTCCCGGCTCCAAGAACTATGATTGCAATATTCGCGCCAAAGGTGGCCGCAGCCGAAACGCCCAACGTCGAAGGTGATGCCAAAGGGTTTTTGAGACAGTTCTGCATCACGCAGCCAGCTATGGAAAGCCCGGCCCCCGCCACGACGGCGGCAATGACCCGGGGCATACGGATGCGCCAAACGACAATAAAGGATTTTTCGTCTCCTGCGCCCATCAGCGTTTTCAACACGCCCAAGGGGGACACTGACGACGCGCCGGCGTTAACGGAAATCAGCATCAGGAACATGACGGTTATCAACAGAATCAGCAGCACAGTCCATTTCCTGCGTATGGCTTTGTGATACGCTTTGATGCCACCATCGGCCTCAATAATGTTCTTGTATCCCAACAATCTGTGACGAGGTGATTAATGATGAATTTGAGAAAACTGATCTTTACCAACAATGCCTGCTACAAGACAGGCAGAACCATTACGCCGAGGGGCATCATGGTACATTCCACAGGCGCGAACAATCCGAATTTGAAACGCTACGTCGGCCCCGATGACGGTCTGCTGGGCAAAAACCAATACAACAACCACTGGAATCAGGATAAGCCCGATGGTAGACAGGTCTGCGTCCATGGGTTTATAGGGAAGCTGGCTGACGGCTCAATTGCCACCTACCAGACATTGCCGTGGAATCATAGAGGCTGGCATTGCGGAAGCGGTGCAAAAGGCAGCGGCAACGACACCCATATTAGTTTTGAGATCTGCGAGGACGGGCTGACCGATGCCTCGTATTTTAATGCCGTTTACAAAGAAGCCGCTGAACTGTGTGCCTATCTCTGCAAGGAGTACAAACTCGACCCGATGGCAGACGGCGTTATTATCGGGCATTTTGAGGGGTATAGGCGTGGCATCGCCTCCAACCACGGCGACCCGAATAACTGGTTTCCGAAACACGGCAAGTCGATGGACATCTTCCGCACCGAGGTTAAAAAGCTACTCATGGCAAGTGTAACACCCGCTCCAACCGAGCCAAAGAAGCTATATCGTGTCCAGATCGGTGCATATTCGGTTAAAGCGAATGCCGATACCATGCTCAAGAGGGTCAAGGAGGCAGGGTTCACCGACGCCTTCATAAAATATAATGTATTCTTCGAAGACCAGGGCATCAACTCCATCAGCGAGGAAGGTGAACTGATGCTTACCCTCTTGGCGTCCCAAGCGCAGGAAGAAAGCCTTTCATGCAGTGAAAATTGTAAATGGCGAATCCGCAAAGACTTTGAACAGGGACAGCCAAATACCTGCACCATGCTCGGATACCGTCTGGTAAACGGTGAAATAACCCTTGTGCCGGAAGAAGCGAAAATTGTGAAGGAAATCTTCGGACGCTACCTTTCCGGTTGGGGAATACAGAAGATAGCCAATGCGCTGAACGAGCGGGGTGTTTGCACAAAAAAGATACCATATTGGTATCTCGACACCGTCCGCAACATCCTGAGGAACGAAAAATACATGGGTGATCTGCTCCTGCAAAAGTCGATAAGTGAAAGCCATCTCACCAAACGGCAGATAAAAAACGAAGGGCAGCTCCCTCAGTACTACATCACCGATGACCATGAACCGATAGTGTCCAGAGAGAGCTTCGCCGCTGTGCAGGAAGAAGCACAACGCCGAGCCGAGAAACACAAATACGGCTCCGGCGCCAAGAGCATTTTTACGGGCAAAATCCAATGCTCGCTTTGCGGGAAGAACTATAGGCGCAAGACAACTCCGTATAACACGGTCTGGTGCTGCTCCACTTTCAACACCAGGGGTAAAGCATACTGCGCCTCCAAAGTCATCCCGGAGGAAACGCTCAAGAACTGCATTGCGGGGTTCCTCGGTGAAAATACATTCACGGAGGATGGTTTCACGGGTGTGATCGACCACATCATCGTAGACCCGGAGAATAGACTCCGCCTGGTGATGAACGACGGTACGGAAAAGGAAATTGTATGGAAAGACCGCTCCCGCTCCGAAAGCTGGACCGAGGAGATGCGTGAAGCGGCGAGGCAAAAAAGCTTCGAAGGAAGGATGTGAACAAATGAGCAAGAAGAATATCACGGTTATTCCCGCAAAGCCTACAGGCTTCATGCAGGGACTGCCCGGCTTGACAAAAAAGCGAAAAGTGGCAGGCTACGCTCGCGTCTCCACAGACAAGGACGAACAGCAGAACAGCTACGAAGCCCAAGTGGATTATTACACGGGCTACATCCAGCGGAATCCCGAATGGGAGTTTGTGGAGGTGTACACTGACGAAGGCATAAGCGGCACAAGTATGAAACACCGTGAGGGCTTCAAGCGTATGGTTGCCGATTCCATGGACGGAGAAATAGACCTCATCCTCACAAAATCGGTAAGCCGATTCGCGAGAAATACAGTAGACAGCCTCACTACCATACGAAAGCTGAAAGAAAAAGGCGTGGAGGTATATTTTGAAAAGGACTATATCAGGAAACGCTCGTATACTATATACGGGCGTTTTTCTTGCAATATCATACTGTATATTGTGGTTTTCTACTGCATTTTAACACTTGATATAGTGCCTTGTCGCTTGCTTGTCGCTTAAATACACTAAAAGACGCTTACCGTTATTACACGATAAGCGTCTTGAATTATTTATTGCCTTTAGCCCGGTTGTGGGTTTTGCAAAGCATTTGACAGTTTGAAATATCTGTTGCGCCGCCCTTGCTCCATGCGGTAACATGGTCTGCGTCCATTTCGTTGAATTTCCAAATGCGCTTTGCATTGTTATCTGTCCCCATTGCACACAATGGGCAGTTTGATTTACCACACGCTTTTGCAGCGTCTGTCTGCTGTGCATAAACAGCTTTTTTCATGCTATCCTCAAATATACGAATTTCAAGTAAGCGCGGGTCGGTACAGCCGCCCAAAATGTATTCAAATATGCCTGCCCGCTTTTTTACTGCACCGTCAGCATAAAGTTCATGTACCTTTGCGGAAACAGTAGCAGGGTCAAATGCTGTGCTATGATAGGTTTCGTACAACTTTCCCCATTCAAGTCCGCGCATTTCGCTTTCCACATCGGTGAAAGTGCCTGAAATCCAGTCAATGACGCTTGTGAAATACGCTTTCAATTCTGTTATATTCGTATCTAAACGGTGCCTGCTCATGTAGCTTTCAACATCTTCGTCCGCTGCACTCTTGCACACCCATTCAAGGGCTACGCGCAAATACTCTTGACGCAATATGTCGCCCTTGATATATGCACTCCATTTCTGAATGTTGGCATTTTGGCTATTGCTAAATTCTTCCTTTGCCTTTGTGACAAAAGTACCAGAATAAACAGCGTTTGCGACTTCCTGCTTGTTTAGGGGTATGCCTGCAATGTTGATTGTCTTAAACCATTCTTTTATTTCGGTTTCTGTACCCTCGCAAATATAAATAGTCAGCTTTGTTTCATTGATTATCTTTTTTTGGTCGTCAGGCATGGCTGCAAAATAATGGGGCATACCACTTGCGTCAATCAGCGGAAATTTCCCAGTTAAAAACCGCCCTAAACTGGTAATGCGTTGCTGTCCGTCAAGGACTTCATATTTATCTGCGCCGACTTTGTTAAAATAAATCAGTCCCAACGGGTAGCCTTTCAGCACGGATTGTATAACGGCTTCTTCCTTTTTCTGTTTTGCATACAGATAATTGCGCTGATATTCCGGCTGAATAACAAGTTTACCAGAAAGCCCGAAAAGCCCTTTGCCCTCTAATTCGTTGTAGACAAACCCCTTACAGATTTGTTCAATGGTTATATCTGTTCGTAATGTAGTAATCACTATTTATCACTCCTTGCTTATCCTGCGGATAAGTATGCGCGGGAATATGCTTAATAAGTATCCATTCGCATTATCAGCCGTATAATATACCGTTCCAACAGGTTTTTCTTTGACGGCGATAGCCGCCCTTGTATTTACTTTACTTCCGCTTTGTGTACTTCCGTCCTTATTATGCTGAATGGCATTTTCATAAATTGTTGTCATTTCATAAGCAACAGTGTTTCCAAGCGTAATACCTAAAATTTCAAATTGCTCTGGGCAATGTCTGGAAAGATAGGTTATAGGAACACCCATAACACCATTACACTTTATGCTTGATAAACAATCTCTTATATCTTCTCTCGCCGCACACGACAGGTTGTGCAATTCCACTGTCTGCGTCCCACAATCCTGCGGACACACCCTTTCCCTCGCTCTCGGTTGCTCCGATAATCTCAAACTGCTCCGGGCTATGTCTGAACAGGAATGTGATTGGCACGCCCATAACGCCGTTACATCTTCCGTCTGATGATGATTCGGAAGTAAGGCGTAATTCTGCGTCTGTCTGTCTGTCTGTCTGTCTGTCTGTCTGTCTGTCTGTCTGTCTGTCTGTCTGTC
>ENA-UOOI01001066-UOOI01001066.1-fermentation-metagenome-genome-assembly--contig:-NODE-1066-length-30885-cov-47.428544_pt1 | contig 30885 bp, 26 predicted proteins | sample MGYA00245779_ERZ724027 | MGnify/ENA primary metagenome ERZ724027 (study PRJEB28704, sample SAMN03018318) | fermentation metagenome | biome: anthropogenic terrestrial biome; feature: soil...
TTTTAAAACCCATGGGAGTTAAGGTTACAAGGATTGCCCATGGCATTCCTGTAGGCGGTGACATAGAATACACAGACGAAGTAACCTTAGGAAAAGCCCTAGAGGGCAGAAGGGAAATACTGTAGGAGATACTGGTTGTCTCCCTCAAATAAAGTCCTATCATTATGCAAATTCATTTTAAAATGCAAATAAAGTTCTTTCAGGAAACATGGTTTATTAGGGTCAAGGAAAGCCCTGATGACCATGTTTTTTTATTAGAGGTTTGTAAGGATTAAGGGATATGGAATAAGGCTCAAAGTTAGATAAATCAATGGATTAGAAGATTGAATGGAAAAGAAAATGGAAGAATAAATGGACAAAATTTCCCCTTATCCCTAGTTCCTAAATCCTATTATTCCCTAAATCCTAATAGTACTTTATTTTCGTTTTTTGACCTGATTTTCAAGAAATATAAGGACTTTAAAAGACAGGTTCAAGGGAAAAGGGCATAAATGGAAAATTAGGAGTAAGATAACAAGCCAGTAGTATCAAGGGGTTGAGGGGTGTCGATGCAAGGACTTTATTTTAAAAAGGGAAGAAGTTTATTTGAGGAAGACATAGTTAGGAACAAGGATTTAGGGGTAAGGAATATAGGAAATAAAAAGGGCAGGATATAGGGGTTAATTAGTTGTTATAAAGAGAAAATAAAGTAGTGGTATTAGAAGGAATAAGGAATCAGGGATGACATTGGTAATATAGGGCTTAGTCCAGTTTTAAGATTAAAGGGATATGAATGTTAAAGGAAATTTATGAAAGGACTTTATTTACTTTTACTATACAACATGGGCCTTTTTTTCTGTTTCTAAAAATGATATGGTGAAAAATCTCAGAAACAGAAAAGTCCTTGTATTGCAGAAAAGTAGTTACAAAAAGAAAATAAAGTCCTTAGACGGTGTTTTACTCACATTTTTTGATACAAGAATGTGGATAAAGTATATAAAAAACAGAGGGAATGTGGATAAAAGGGAAAATAAATTAGGACATTATTTGCTTTTTATAAGAACTTGGCATGTTTTTTCTGTTTCTAAAATGATGAAGAAGAAATCTGGAAAAAGAAAAAGTGTTTTTATTGATGGTAAAGTTCTTTAATAATGAAAATAAAGTTGTGATATTGGAAGGTATAAGGAACAAGAGGAGGCATTGGGGATAAGGGGTTTGATAGGGTTTTAAGGTATAAGTGGATTGGCATTTGTAGGAAGTTAGTGTAAGGACTTTATTTGCATTTTCATAGAACATGGACTGTATTTTCTTTTTCTAAAACTCATATAAATAATAATTTAGAAACAAAAATGGCTCTTTCATGAAGGATAAAGTTGTATTAAAATGAAAATAAAGTGGTTATTATTGGATGGGTTTTCAATTAATAGATTTGAATAGGAGGATTAAATGAATTATACAAGTCTTGAGTCAAAAATAAAAAACTTAATTGATAGAAAATCAGAAGGGGAATATTGGGATTTTAAACAAGAATGGCATAAAGATAATGAAAGATTATTACATGACATTCTTTGTTTTGCTAATACAGTTCATGATAGGGATTGTTATTTAATAATAGGCGTGTCAGATACTGGTGAAATAGTTGGTGTAAGTGAAGAAAATAGGAGAAAGCAAGTTGATATACTTGACTTACTTTCCAATACAGTTTTTGCTGGAGATAACATTCCTAAAGTTAGATTGAATACAATAAAAATTCAGGGGAAAGAAATAGATGTCTTAACTATATTCAACTCCTATACTGTGCCTTATTACTTGAAGACCAAGTGTAAAAAATATAATAACATTAGAGAGGGATACATATATACAAGGGTTGGCGATAGAAATACCCCAATAAATCAAAATGCAAGCATACAACAAATAGAAATGCTTTGGAAGAAAAGATTAGGGTTAACACAACCTCCATTAATACAGATAGTCAATAGATTAGGGAATAAATTAGAATGGGTGCAGAATGAAGACACCTATTATAATATTTATAAGCCTGAATTCAAATTAGAAATGGAATATGAAGATGAGGATGAAGATGATAGAAATAGCGGTGAATTTTATGTATATTCCCAAGTAAACTCACGATTCATGTACAAAAACCTAAAGATAATATGTAATGGGACAATATTAAAAGAATTTCAAATAGTTGTACTAGATAGTGGACGATATGAAACACCTGTACCTATATGGGGGTTTACTGGATTTGATGAATGGAGGCATGACAATAAATATACATATAAATATTTTTTAAAAGATAGTGTTGATTATAAGTTACAGCAGTTTTTCTTTGATACAGAGAATGAAGAAGAGGTGTATGCAAAACGAAGATTGGATGAAGTAATATTATATTACGAGAATGAGGAAGAAAAATCAGCATTTGAATTTTATGTTGAAAATAAACAAAGCCTAATTGAATCATATGTAATTGAAGCAGATGAAAAATATTATGAAATTGATACTAATAATGAAATGGAAGCAAAGGAATGCAGGCGAAGGTTGTCAACAGGGTTGGCATTAAATAAGGCACTGCAAGAGTTTAGAACATTTTATAAATGATTGGCTTTTATATATTAAGTAACTACTATGATTATATTAATTTATTTGCGTAAATGTTAAAAGATAAAGAATAGATATAGGAGGATTAAAAATGTTTTATAATTATCAGTTAACATTTGAGTTAAATAGAATGGTTGATATTCATGAAAATGATTTTAAATTCACTATTTTAAGAAATGCTTTAGAGAGTATTGGTGATGATAAGAAGAGGCAACTTATTTATGTAATAGTAAATGTATTAAATAATATATGTAAAACAATATATGATATATGTAATGATTTTAATAAAAAGCAGAAAAAACTAATGGTAGATAATTTTTTTGAACAATACCTAAAATATTTGCAACGCTATAGTTTTTTTATTGGGGATATTGTTTCTATATTCAAAGATACATATAGAGAGAATCTTCAGTGCAAAATATTTAATCATTGGAGCAGTATGGTTGAAAAGAAAAGTTGTACTGTTCAGGAGAAAAATTTCCTTGAAGTGTTTGATGATATACATGAAAATTGCATTTCTAAATATGAAGGTATTTTTATAAAAAGATTAGGTGATTTAAAAAATTTATATAGGGCACAAAAAGGAAAGCATTTTGGCAATTATGAAAGAATGATTCCAAAAGAGGAATATGTAAAAAATAAAAATAGGTGGAATCCTGAAGGCGTTGCTTTTCTTTATTTAGGATTGGATGAAGAAGTTAAACAGTATGATGAAGTTGTTAATTTTATAGAAAAAACTTGTTTTGAGGAATTAAGATTAAAAAAAGATGAATATGTAAGTATTTGTAAATTCAAACCTGTAGAAGGCAATGACAAAATTATTAATTTATGTTACGAAGATATAAGTTATGATGAGATAGACAGTATATCAGAGGAATTTATGAATACAATAATTAAGGTAAAAGTGAATGAGATTCTTACCAACAAAAAATACCAAGAGGAAATAAGAATTAGCGAGAAAGAAGAAGTAAAAGAAGAAGTAATTAAGAAAATTATAGAGAAAGAAATGAACGAGAAACAGATAAGGCCTATAATTAGAAAAGAAACAGAAATTTATTTGGGAAATTTAATTATGAAAAGTATTGATGAAGCAGTCTTTCTACCTGTAGATATTAAAGAAGACCCAGAACTTAAAGCATATGTACCATTTCATTATTTAGCAAATTATCTAATAAGTAAAGGTTATTCAGGGATATTATATAGGAGTACACGAATGAATAAGATAGGGTTAAAGGGGAAGAATTTAGTTTTATTTAATAAGGAAGATGCTACATATATACTAAATAGCATGAATGTATATTATTATGATGGTAGAAAGTATGAAAAAGTTTTAAAAGATATTTAGAAAATAAATGGCTAGTTTATATCATACATATAGTGGAATCAAAAACTGAAGATACATTCTAAAATTCTTCAGTAGATGTAGAATAACTCACGTTTGTTGTGGTTTTTTGCTTTTAAAATAAGGTTAAGGTAAAAGGATTAAGGGCATTTTAGGTACGTTACGGGAATACAGAGTACATTAAGTCATTTAAGGTACGTTATGGGAATATAGGGTACATTGCAGGAATCTCATGCTAAGCATAGGAAATTAAATAAACAGGTAAAATGGATTAAGAGTATTAAATATTGTATGTTTTTTTAGAATGCTTTTTTATTTTACTAATTAATTTTGAGGCTCGGCAGCATAAGAATTATCTTTTAATTCTGATTTTAACCTTTTTATGTAACCATAAAGCATTTTAATAATTTCAATTGTTTTAGTATCTAAAATATCATATTTTTCTTTTGAAATATAATTATTCTGAAAAGCAGTAAGAAGATGATTCCTTACTTCTCCTGCACTGCCAAGGGCAGCATTTGCATGGAAGAGTTCCCTTTTAATAAATAGTTGGGTATTTCCTTCTGCAATATTTGCTCCTATGCTGCGGCTTGCTCTAATTATTTGGTCTATTAGCCGATATTGCTCATATCCTGGGAACCCTTTTACCAATTCTCCTATCTCCTGCTCAAGGGCATTCGCCTTTTGCCATACCTTTAGGCTTTTAAAATCCTTTATGACTAAACTTCCATTCATAAAATTCATCCTTTCAAATTTGATTTTTAACATTATACGGAAGGATAGGGATAAGTCAAATTCTGATAGAAGAATTTCTGTAAGGAAATCACTAAAAAGGTATAAGGGTTAAGGCATTAAAGGGTTATGCAAAGTATATACTTGTTCCTTAACCCAATAGACCATTTTCCTAACATTTCTTGTATAAAAAGGGTTGAGGTAAAAGGAAATAAAGAAAAAGTTAAAAAAAGTAGAAATTGGACTTGACTTTGTGCAGAATGATTTATTATAAAATATATGTTTATATTTATTAAGGTATTTTATAATATTTAATCGATAACCTCCATATTATTTAATCTTTTGCTTGCCTGGTCTTGCGGGTAAGCAATTTTTTTGCGAGAAATACTTGAAATTATAATAAATCATTAAATATAAAGAACGATAAGGAACTTAGATTTTATTAAAGAAATGGAGGAATTACTATGGAAAACAGGATTTTATTAGGGCTTGATAATGGAAACAAATGTACAAAGACAAGTGAAGGCTACATCGCCGAGTCGGGATTTACTAAATCTAACAGTGAACCAATCTCAGCGAGCAACTTGTTAATTTATGAAGGTAAGTTTTATAGCATCGGAGGTAATAGATTGAGTGTCCAGATGGACAAGACAGTTAATCAGGATACTTTCATTATGTCTTTGCCCGCAATTGCAGATGCTGTAGATAGGGCAGGGATAGAAGATGAATCAGATGTAATTTTAGGAGTAGGGCTTCCGATTGTCAATTATGGAACTCTTAAGAAGAAGTTTCGGGAATATTTTTTAAGGCAGGATGTTAAATTTAATTTTAACAAAAAAGGCTATACAATTAATATTATTGATTGCAGGGTGTATCCACAGGGGTATGCTTCACTTATTACGGTATTTAATAGTTATAGAGATATATTATGTAATGTTATAGACATTGGTGGTTATACTGTAGATATTTTTAGAGTGGAGAACGGGATAATTGATACTACATCATGTTACTCACTCCCTGACGGAATTATTACGCTAATTGCGAATATACAGCAGGAACTCTTAAAAACAAATATTAGGCTGACCGAAACTCAAGTACAGGATATTATATTAGGAAGAGAGCCTGTTATTTTTGAGGCAGATGTTAAAAAGATAATTAAAGCAATGTCAAATGAGTATGTAGAAAACATATTAGCCAAAATTGAAGAATATGGGTTTGAATTCCGCAATCCTACCATTTTCACAGGTGGTGGAAGTATGCTGCTTCGTAAATATATTGAGGAATCTACAAGAGTAAGATATGCAGATTTTCTTGACCAGTTTGCTAATGCAAAGGGCTATAAAATCCTGTTAGAGCAGGAGTTAAGAAGGTGATTTTATGGCTGTAAGAAGGATTAACTTATCTTTTTCTTTAGAACGGAAGGATGACTTAGAGGTATATAACATACTATCAAAACAAAAATATAAAACAAATTATGTAATAAAGGCAGTATTAAATTATATAGGGAAAAGTGATAAGGGTTTTGATAAGGAAATATTAAAAGAGGCTGTAAAGGAAGCAATAATGGAATGTGATGGGATTACTATAGAGAATAATAGAAAAGATAATGATGGCTGCACTCAACCTGAATTGCCTGAGGATATATTTAATATGCTTGATAATCTATAGCCATTATGAGCAGGAAGTTTAAAACTTTCTGCTTTTTTCTTGGATAATATGCAATAAGTCATAAACCTTCTTAAGTTATAGTTTTACTTTGCCTTGTTCCTTACATTCCTACAAATAAAGGGTTCCCAAACGAACTGGAATAAAAAGTTAGGAACTAAAAGGGACTAAGGCTCTATAAAAGAAATAAAGTGAGTATACCATTTACAAATAATACCTAATATGCTATCCTTAACGTAGACATCCTAGGAAATAGTTAATAATGGGACAAAATAGAGGAAACGGTTGCGTTACTGCAATTCATTTCCTCTGTTTTGCTTTTATATAAAAATATTTTGCATTTTGGAAGAATAACTGAAATAGAAGATTAAAACTCAATTTTAGAAACGATTCCCTTATATAGAGAACTAATAAGAATGAATTATTAGAAAGCAGCCTTTTTATATAGGAATCGGAGCAAATGGATAGGTTTTATGTATTTTTATTACGGAACAAGGGTTAGAAATGGTTTTTGAGGATTATAGGGAAAAAAGTATTTCTAAAACATAACTATAACGAGGGACAGGGGAGATTATAGGTTAAAGGGAATAGGAATCACAGGATATAGTGTTTTGCGAATGATAAAAGTGCCGTTCTTTCTTACCCATTATCTTATTAAAAATCTATATAAAAAGGCTTCCCAGTTTTTTTGCTGGAAAGCCATGAAAGATTAATTAATCAATTTGACATGCATCGAGGTAATCAATCATTTTTTCTATGTTAGGATATTTTTCTTGAAATTGTTCAGGTGCCAGTTCAGGCATTTCTATTGATAGTTGAGTAAGAAGAGCCTTTAATGCCTCTAACAAATCATTTTCACTGCCATAGTTGTATTCATAAACGGTCATTAAAATATCAAAGTAGTAATACAAGTTTTGATATTGAATGGAGTCTTTACCGAAGGCCTTCTCAACATTATTTAATAGGGTTTTAATTTCTGATTCAAGATGCTTATTTTTCATAAAACACCATCTCCTTTCCAAGTTTATGGCATTATAGGAAAGGACAAATATAAAAGTCAACTATTTTTTATTATAAATTAAGTCCTAAAAGGGTATATCTTCAGGCTCAATGAGAATAGGATTTAGATTTTCATCTGTTAAAGTGGATGGTGTGTATTTTTCAGGGTGAAGATATTCATCAAGTTCGAATGGAATATCATTTATAATCTTACCCACTATGTCAATAATATCTTCCCTTGTAAACTTATCATCTATTTCCTCAATTGTATCCATATCAAACCTTTGCTTTAACCAATATAATTGTGCTTCCGAAATATTTATAAAGTAGTATTCGGAATTTTGGGAAGAACCTGTTTCACATGATGCTACTTCATTACGAGAAGGAAGAGGCTCTATATTATTTAGTTTAGTCTTGCTACTACTTGTATTATCCTTAGCATTTTTTATTTTAGGCTCAGCGATAGATGCAATATCTTTTGCCTGATTTAGTTCTTCTATATTTAAATTAGAATTCTGACCTAATTTTTTAAGGAATTTAACTTTTGTAATTTCTTCTTCTATATTTCTAGGGTCTATAGAATATACTTCAGCATTAGTATAGAATCCAGAATTTAAAAGTATATTTAAATCTTCCTTAGAGGCAGGGGAGAAAGTATAAGCACTTTTTTCCCATAAATCAATTAATATTCGTAGTTGGGAATCATCCTGAATTGTGACTGCCACATCAGTTAAATCCTTCCCTTGCCCTGGAAAAGTACGAACAACTTTTATCTTTCTAAATCCATTATTCCATAATTTGTAGGCTATTTGGATGCTATTTAATTGACCAACCCTATTATTATCGTTATCAAAAAAGAGGAGAATTTCAGTATTGCAGCCAAAATAATGTTTTAAGAGATTTATTTGCTCATCAGTCAGATTAGATTGACAAGGAGAAACTGCATTAATATACCCCAAAGTTATCAATTTTAGGCAGTCTGCAATGCCTTCAGTAATCCATAACTTGGATAACTTATTTTCTTTAATTTCATACAAATTAAATAGAAACTGACCTATAGACAAAGGCTTTATACTGTAGTATTGGTATCCATTTTCCTTTGTTTTGAGTTCACCATAATCAAGAATATTTGAATACTTCCCCCATTGCTTACTTTTGCTTTCCTTTTTCTTATATAATACATGTCTACAGTGGAATCCTGCCACTATGCCTGAATCATGGTCTTTTATTGGGAATATTATTCTATCATTAAGCCCATAGAAATTAGGTTTAGTAAGTTTATTTTGACTTTTTCCATCAAAATACATCAACTCGTATTTTTCTAAAATATCTCCAGATAGAGAATACTTTTTCTGCATAAAATCCTGCAATTTATCGATGGAATTAAATTGTTCTTTATTTTGTAAAATTTCATGAAGCAGTATACTATGTTTTGCACCTTCAATTGCCTGGGCATAAGTGTTAAGTTTAATATCTTTTCTTGAAGGTAATTCAATATGGGGCTTATTTGCTTTTTCTTCATACTTTGAGACATTAACTTGTTTCTTTAATTCTGTATTTTCCGATGGAATAGATTGGCAAGGTAATATTGAAATATCATAATAATCCTTTATATTTAGGCTTTTTGTTGCCTTATATCTTTGCATGACTTCCTGCCTTATCTTTTCTTTATAATCATTTATTGAATTAAATCCAAGATTCAGATTAGTAAAATGGATTGCAGCAAATATTTTGGCCTCATTAAGAGCGTTCAAACTATAGCCTTGCATCAAGGAAATAAACTTTAAATAGGTTCCACTGGTTTTGCAGGCAAAGCAGATAAAACTTTTCGCGTCATCATTAAAAATGAACTCGGTTTTATTAGAAGCACCATGATGGAAAGGGCAGACACAGCGCCAGTGTCCGTATTGATATGTCCCATTTAGATTATAAAACTTGACTAAATTTTTCCCAGTTAACTGGGGTGAGATATAAGTGTTTTCAATTTCGTTTAAATAGTTGTAAAGTTGTCCCATTTCGTATTTAATTTTATTTTCAATAATTTCATTAATACCCATTGCCATCATCCTTTCTGAAAAATTTATCATCTATTTTTAGGTTAACACATAAATTTAGCATGAAACTTATTTTGGATTTCTGTTAACGATAGCATCATAATTGAAAATAAGAGTAAATCAAGTTTTTAGATGAAAAGAATTTTTTGAATTTGTAACAAAAATTTAATAAAAAAATCGGCCTAAAAATTTGACTTGAGTTTTTTAGGGCTTATAATAACTGAAGTAATGAAGTAATTAATCATATACTTCATTACGAGAAAGAGGATTAGTTAAACTTCCTTTTTCGTAATGAAGTATGGATAAAAAGTAATTCAATAATTACTTCATTACATAGATAAGTATTAGAACGCAAAGATATTTGAAATAATTAAAAGACCTTAGTATTTAAAAATAAATTCTTGAAATGTCTCATATTCAATACCTAATATGTCTTTAAAATATGTAAGGAGGTATATTAGGTATGGATAATATAAAGGTTCTTAAGGTTGCAGGAGATAGCAATATCAATGCTGTCATGGATGCAGCGATTAAAGAAATAACGGAAAGTTCAATAGTAAATATAGATTGTATAGGCGTAAAGGCTAGTTACCAAGCGGTAAAAGTTTTAATTTTGTTAACAGAAAGGTTGGTAAAATCGGGTTATAAGTTTTATATAAGGCCTTACTATGTAAAGGTAGATACGCTAACAAAGGAGAATGATACTATTGCTAAAACGGCTATCCGTTGGACTATAATTGCAAAAAAGAAATAATATTAGTTCTTGTACAGCCAACTAAATATGGACATAAAGGCATATAGCAGAAAAGGGCACACTTTTCTTATACTGCATCCAGAGGGATAAGGGAGTGCGCTTTTTTGTCGCATGAAAATGCATCAAAGTCCTTGTACCTTAAGCCTTTATCCTGACTCCACTAATATACATAATTATAGGATTAAAGGTTTAAGAATATAAAAAAATAAACTTGACATAGATACCCAATTATATATAAGGTATGCCCGTCTAATAGTGGTTTTATCATAAAGCATTCCTTTTATGGAACTGTCTACTTTTTTTAAAGTAGGCAGTTTTTTAATGCTAAATTAAAAACAGCATGGTTAGCAAAGGGGGAATAAAAATTTTTTGAAAATATGTAAAAATGGGGCTAAAGGTCCATGAGAAACTGATGCTGCTATTTTTTATGTGTTATGCTAAAAAATATAAGGGGGAAAAACAATATAGTTTAAAAAAACTTAAAAAAACATGTGTTATGCTAAAAATAGAGGGTCGTGAAAGGAGATGATTCTATGATGGGGATTAGGGCACCAAGTTACCAGAAAAGTAAAAAAGGCATTTTGCCGAATGCCTTTTTACAGTGGGAATTTAATAAAAAATAAATTTATTAATAATATTATATCAAAAAGCAAGAGAAAAATGAAATATGATTTCAATATTAAAAAATAAGAAAAGAGATGTATTATATGTATATAAATAATATTTTTTCAAAATCCAGTATTTCTTTTATGGCTATTAAGAAACATTTTGAATATGATTCTACTAGAATGGATGATTGTTTTAAAGAAAAGGGAATGTATCCGAGATTTACAGTAAAGCCTATCTATGATGACTTTAGAAATTATTTACTAACTTTAGGGAATGTACCATATTCCCCGTCTACTCCATATAGTGAAGTTGCAAAATATGCAGGTAAAAATAATAGGGAATATTTAAATAATATTATTAATAATTATGCTAATATCCGATTAACAGGTGGCTTTGTAAGATATTTAAATAGCGACAATGAAGAAAAGGTGCCAGGTAAGTTTTTAGTATACAATGGCGAAGTACTCTCAAACAAGGTTGTTGATTGTGATGGAATTAAAAGTGAATACTTCTATAGATTGCATAGTGGGAGACTCAATTTTGTTGACGACAGTGATAGTGATATTGATTTGGTTAATAATTTTATTATTAAAAATAGAAATAAAGATGAAAAAGATAATGATGGTAAATCAGATTGTATTACTACATCTTTTTATCTGGCTGTAAAATTTAAACCAGGACTGATAATGGGAACACAATTAGGCGATTATGTTATTAATAAAGATGATAATAGCAAGCATAAATTTTATATAGATTTATCAGACTTGATGAAAGAAAAAGGACGTAGTATAGAATCCATTTATTACTATACATCTGGTGATATTGAATTAAAAATGGATAATGAGAATATTAAAGAAATTAAAGAAATCGAACCATTGTTTCAAAATATAAAAATTAATAGGCTTTATTGCTGATAATTGATAAGTGGTCCAAACTAAAGCACACTCTTTAAAGGATGTGCTTTAGTTTATAATAGATTAATAGCCGATAAAAATATCGTAATCCTGTTGAGGTTTATAAATACATACCTTAAAATGGAATTAACAGTATTTGGACAAAGGGGTGATATCTATGGAAAAAGAATCTAAAGACACAAAGAAAATAACAAATGTAGAAAATATAATAGAAGCCCATAAAAGAGCGATAAGACTGGTACCTGTAAATTGGAAAGGCAGAGAATTAAAAATACCTATTTATTATAGTATGAATGCTGCAAATACTTATGAAAAGGCTTTCGAAAAAACAAAGAATTATAGAAAATCGTTCTGTACAATGGCTTTGGAGATAATCAACAATAATAAAAAAGTTATTTACCAAGAAGATGACTTCCCTATTCTTAATTTAGAAGATATAGAGGGTTTATCAGATAATGACTTGCAAAAAGTAGGGGAAGAAATCATAAATGGTTCAGACTATTTAAAAGGATTTGCCGAAGAAGTATCTGAAGAAGCAGATGACTTCTTCAAAAAATTCTATTTGATACATAAAAAAGAAATAGAAAAGTATGGAGAACATACGAAAGAAATAGTAGGGCATTTAAAGCCTAAATTAGGTTTTGCTGACTACTATAAGAACTTATTGCCAGGCATGGAATTAACATTAACATCAAAAATAAACACAATAAGATACCCTTTGATTGATATGGGAATATATCAAAACACTATAGGAAATTCTGCGTTTATGGAACTCGCTGCTACCGCAAGTAAGATGGAGAATATGATAGGTACATATATGGAAGTTATTAACCCAATGCAAAGGAACATAAGTGAATCTATAATAAAAGCACAGTACGCATTAGCACCAACAATGGGTATTGTTAATGAAACGATTAAAAACTATTACTCTGAAATAAATACCATAAGGGATATATTGCAACCAATAAATATGGAATATGTTAAAACGACATTAGAAAGTCAAGAAGCACTTAGGAATGCCATGAATAATGGAATTCAGAGCAATATACAAGTATTTGGAGCAGAATTAAATAAGATACTTAACTTTACATATAATGACAAGTCATTTAATTTCGTAAATGTGCAGCAGGATATTATTGACAAAATGAGACCGTTTTTGCTTGAGGCACAGCAAATTCTGTTTGCAAGAAAAAATATTAGTGACAATTTAAATAAGAAGGCAAAAACCATGCACGAATTTGGATGGTGGTTTATCAATTCTCTTCCCATAGAAATAATTAACTATATCTATAAAAATAAAGAAACTCTGAAGCAGGAAGATGTAGATAAAATAATATCCAATTATTATGAATCTGATGAATGCAAAGAACTTGAAGAGATAATAAACGGATGGAATGAATTAGATTATTTTAGCAAATGGGAAAATAAGGTTAGAGATGCTTTCCATGCCCATAAATTAGGAATGTATTCCCTATCAGTTCCAGTGTGGGCACTAATGATGGAAGGCATCATTCGAGACTTTATGAGGGGGAATTATGGTATAACGGCATTTAAATTTAGTACCTTGTATGACAATTTTAAAGAGAAAGCAAATGAGTTAGATAGATTTATTGTTAGTTATGCTTTTAATTGCATAGATTCATTCTATATCAGATTTAATCCTGAAAATCCAGATGGGGCATGTGATTTTAGCAGAAACAAAATATTTCATGGGCAGGCTATTAACTATGATACTGAAATAAATTCATTAAAATTGATGCTGTATTTAGATGAACTATTCTATATAGAACTGTCCTTGAAAAATCCTATTAGTGCATAATAAAGAACTAATTATACATGCCTTTGACATGTTTCTTTATATACAGCATTGCATCCTTTATAACATGCAATATGCAAAGGAAAACCTAAAAGGATATAGAATATTAAAGTATAGATGATATAATTTGGTATGTAGATATTAATATCTAACTTAATGAGTTAAATTGAAAAATACATAGGAGTGGTAGATTTGATTAATTTTCAAGATAAAATTAACTTTATATGGAGTATAGCAGAACTTTTAAGAGGCCCATATAAAAAAGAACAGTACGGGGATGTAATCTTACCTATGGCTGTCCTTAGAAGGTTTGACTGTGTTCTTGCAGACACTAAAGAGGAAGTACTTAAAAAGTATGGAGCATTAAAGAGGTCAGGGCTTCAAAACGTAGACCCTGTTTTAAATAGGATTTCAAATCAGGAATTCAATAATACCAGTAAATATGATTTTGAAAAATTATTGGCTGAGCCTGATAATATTGCAAATAATTTAAGAAATTATATTAATGGTTTTTCAAAAAATGCCAGGGAAATCATAGAGCATTTTGACTTTGATAAGCAGATTACAAAACTTAACGATAATGACCTTTTGTATCTTGTGGTATCTGAATTTAATAAAATAGATTTGCATCCTGATGTAGTAAGTAACACAGAAATGGGATACATATTTGAAGAACTGATAAGAAGATTTTCTGAACATGCAGAGGCAGGAGACCACTACACACCTCGTGAGGTTATAAGGCTTATGGTAAATATTATCCTAAACGAAGATAACGAGGAACTAACCCAGCCAGGACTTGTTACAACTGTTTACGACTGCTGTGCAGGGACTGGAGGTATGCTTTCAACTGCAGAGCAGCACTTGAAAGAATTAAACCCTGGAATACAAGTAGAATTATTTGGGCAGGAGATAAACCCTCAATCTTTTAGTATCTGTAAATCTGATATGCTTATAAAAGGGCAAAATGCAGATAACATCATTTTAGGAGATAGTTTTACAGAAGACGGGCACAGAGGCGCAACTTTTAGGTATATGCTTACTAATCCGCCCTTTGGCGTGGAATGGAAGAAAGCAGAGAGGTTTATTCGTGATGAGTATGAGAAAGATGGATTTGATGGCAGATTTGGTGCAGGGCTTCCCAGAATATCCGATGGTTCTCTTTTATTTTTACAGCACTTAATATCTAAAATGAGGCAAGATGAAAAAGGCAGCCGTATTGCCATTATATTTAACGGTTCACCATTATTTACTGGGGATGCAGGTTCAGGAGAGTCAGAGATAAGGCGATGGATAATAGAAAATGATATGCTGGAAGGTATTATTGCACTGCCCGACCAGTTATTTTATAACACGGGGATTTCTACTTATATTTGGATAGTAACCAATCGTAAGAACAATGATATAATGAAAGGCCCTGTAAGGACAAGAAAAATACAATTGGTCAATGCAGTAGATTTCTATGAAAAAATGAGGAAAAGCCTTGGTAATAAGAGAAATGAAATCAGTGAGGAACAGATAAAAGAAATTACGAGGATATATGGGGAATTTAAAGAAAATGAATACTGCAAGATTTTTGATAATGACGATTTTGGTTATCAAAAAATAGTAGTGGAGAGACCTTTAAGACTTAACTTCCAAGTAACTGAAGAAAGGATTAATAATTTATACAATGAAATGGCTTTTAAGAAACTTGCTGAATCGAGAAAGAAAGGTGCAGCAGGGCTTCAAGAGATAGAGGAAGGCAAGAAAACTCAAATACAAATAATAGAGACCTTAAAAACAATGGATGCCAATGTTCTTTATAAAAATAGGAATACCTTTACTAAGGTGCTTAAAAAGACTTTTAAAGCAGCAGATGTTGATTTGAACAGCCTGCTATTAAAGGCTATATTATCTGCTTTATCTGAAAAAGATGAAGCAGCCGATATTTGTGTAGACAGTAAGGGGAAACCAGAGCCAGACACAGATTTAAGGGATACGGAAAATGTACCTTTGAAAGAGGATATTCATGAATATTTTGAACGTGAAGTAAAACCTTATGTACCAGATGCTTGGATAGACGAAAGCAAGACTAAAATAGGATATGAGATACCTTTTACAAGGTACTTTTATAAATACCAGCCTCTAAGACCTTCGGAAGAAATTGCAAAGGAGATTAAGGAACTTGAGGAGAGTATTCAGGAGAAGTTGAAGAAGGTGATGGGGGATGAGTAAATATAGGAGATATGAGAGATATAAGGATTCAGGAATTGAGTGGATAGGGGAGATACCAGAAGAGTGGGAAGTAGTAAAAATTAAGCACCTTACTAGAGTTAAGAGGGGAGCATCTCCTAGACCAATAGATGACCCAATATACTTTGATGATGATGGAGAGTATTCTTGGGTAAGGATATCTGATGTTACTGCATCTAAAATGTACTTAAACGAATCTACGGAAAAGTTATCTGCATTAGGTGCAAGTTTAAGCGTGAAATTAAACCCAGACCAACTATTTATCAGTATCTGTGCTACGGTGGGCAAACCATGTATTACAAAAATAAAATGTTGTATTCACGATGGTTTTGTTTATTTTCCAGACTTTAAAGGTGACAATAGATTTTTATATTATATTTTTGAAGCGGGCGAGGCCTATAAAGGTTTAGGTAAGTTGGGAACACAGTTGAATTTAAACACTGATATAGTAGGTGGAATAACTATTGGGTTTCCCCATATGAATGAACAAAAAGCCATTGCCAATTTCCTTGACCAAAAGACTGCTGAAATAGATGATTTAATTGCTGATAAGGAAAAGTTGGTAGAACTACTACAGGAAAAGCGGCAAGTGGTTATTAGCGAAGCCGTTACCAAAGGACTTAATCCAAATGTTAAGATGAAAGATTCAGGGGTTGAGTGGATAGGGGAGATGCCAGAACATTGGGAAGTTAATAGAATAAAATATTTGGCTACTGTTAATCCCAATAAATCAGAAGTAAGATATTTGCCATCAGAGCAAAAAGTGACTTTTATACCTATGGATAAAATTATAGCAACGGGGAAAGTGGATTATGCCCTGACTAATACCATGGAGAACTTAATAAATAACTACACCTATTTTAGAAATGAAGATATTATTATGGCAAAAGTAACTCCTTGTTTTGAAAATGGAAATATTGCGATTGTAAAAGGGTTATTAAATGGTATAGGTTTTGGGACAACAGAACTTCATGTATTAAGATGCAACAACAAGTGCTATAACAGGTTTTTATTTTATTATTTGCAATCTGATATATTTAAATCTAAAGGTATTTCAGAAATGTATGGGGTTGCAGGTTTAAAACGAATACCCACAGACTTTATTTTGAATTATAAATTGGGAATTCCTGATTATCAGGAACAAGAGCAAATAGCCAACTATCTTGATAAGAAGACTTCTCAAATAGATGAATTGACTTATAGTATACAACTTCAAATCAAAAAACTCAAAGAATACCGCCAATCCCTCATTTCTGAAGCAGTAACAGGCAAAATAAAAGTTTTATAACTTATAAGGAGGATAATAGTAATGAATTTAGATACTGAAAAATTTAGTGCTTCAGCATTGGAACAGATTTCGAGAATAATTGGTGACCGTTATACAGGAAGTCAAATAACGACCTTTTTTGCGAAATGTGGTTTTCCACAGTATGCTCATGATGGTACGTCCACGAAATGGAGGTTTGTGAACGATGTATTAAATCAGATACAAAATTCGACATATGGCACTTATAATATATTAAAGATTATACAGAATTTATGTAATCCAGAAGAATTCTATAGTAATGCTGAAGGGCATAGAAAAATAATAGATTCTATTAATGAAGTATTAGAATTCTATGGATTAAGTATTGATAGAAAAGGTGAAATTATTTCTTCACAAGAGAAACGGACAATGCCTAACGAAAAAGAAAATGAGGATACTAAACTATTTATCTCAAGACATTTTCATCATGAAATTATTAAACACTCAAAAGATTTGTTTATAGAAGGAAACTACTTTCATGCAGTTTTTGAGTCATGTAAAGCGTTTGATAAATGTGTTAAAGAAAAATCTGGTATTGATAAGCATGGAACAGATTTAATGAGTAACGCTTTATCCCTTAGAGGACCATTAAAACTAAATAGGCAAATAACAGAAACAGAAAAAAACGAACAGGAAGGGTTAATGCATCTGTGTATGGGGTTAATGAGGGCAATAAGAAATCCAGAGTGTCATGAACCTAAGTTAGATTGGAACATAAGTAGAGAAGATGCTTTAGATATATTATCATTAATAAGTTTTCTATATAGGCAGATTGATAAAACAATATATTTTGATACTACATCATACAACAGGCAAGGAGGAATAGCATAATGTATACTCCAATGGAACTTTCAGAAAAGGGCTTTGAAGAATATGTTGAAGAACATCTTTTAAAATCTGGATATGTGAAGGGTAATCCTAACGATTATAATAAAGAGTTTGCTCTTGACACAAAAATCCTATTTGACTTCTTAGAGGACACCCAGCCCAAAAAGATGGATAAATTAAGAGAAATCTATAAAGACCAGTATCAATTTAAGGTGCTAAGCCGATTAAATAGGGAACTTAACAATCGTGGTATGATTGATGTATTAAGGCATGGAATTAAAGATTACGGTGTATACTTAGACCTTGCTTATTTTCAGCCTGATAGCAAATTAAACGAGAAAACAGTGAAACTCTATGAAAAGAACCGCATATCTGTAACCAGGCAAGTACACTACAGCATTAAAAACGAAAACAGCATTGATATGCTTATCTGTATAAATGGGCTTCCAGTTGTTGTGCTTGAACTTAAAAATCCTTTTACTGGTCAAACTTATGAAGATGCAATTATACAGTATAAGAAAGATAGAAGCCCTAATGAACTATTATTTCAATTTAAGAAAAGAACCATTGTATTTTTTGCAGTAGATACTGAAGAAGTCTATATGACTACAAGGCTTTCTGGGGATAAGACTTTCTTCTTACCCTTTAATAAGGGGCGTGATGGAGGATGCGGAAATCCTGATAATCCTAATGGTCTTAAAACTGCTTACCTTTGGGAAGAGATACTTCAAAAGGACAGCCTGATGGATATATTAAAGAAGTTTTTATTTATTCAGACTGAAGAAAAGAAAGGCATAGATGGAATTACATATACATCGGAAAAGGTCATATTTCCAAGATATCACCAATTGGATGCAGTAAGAAAACTGGAAGCCGATGCAAAAGAGAAGGGAGCAGGGACAAATTATCTTGTACAGCACAGTGCAGGGTCAGGAAAAACTAACACTATTTCTTGGCTTGCCTATAGGCTTGCTAACCTTCATGATGATGAAGATAATTCTGTATTTGATTCAGTGATTGTTATTACCGATAGAAGGGTTTTAGATAGGCAACTGCAGGACAGCATTTATCAATTGGAGCATAAACATGGGGTTGTTGAAAAAATAGATAAAGATTCCAATCAATTGGCTGATGCTATTCAAGGTGGAACGAGAATTATTATTTCTACTCTACAAAAGTTTCCTTTTATAATTGAAAAGGTCGGGGAATTAAAAAATCGCAAATATGCAGTAATTATAGATGAAGCCCATTCCAGCAGTGCAGGGGAGAATATGGCTTCATTACGGGAAGTGCTGTCAGCAAATAGTCTTGAAGAAGCAGAAAAACTTGATGAAGAATTCGAAGGGAAGGAATATGACCCAGATGAAGAGATATCAAAGATAATAAGGAAAAGGGGGAAACAGCCTAATATCAGTTTCTTTGCCTTTACTGCTACACCGAAAGCAAAAACTCTTGAGATGTTTGGAACCATAGGCGAAGATGGACTACCTCATCCTTTCCATTTATATTCCATGAGACAGGCAATTGAAGAAGGATTTATTCTAGATGTACTTCAAAACTATGTTACATATGAAACCTATTTTAAACTGGCAAAAAAAATAGAAGATGACCCTGCTTTTGAAAAGGCTAAAGCAACAAAGGCACTTACAAGATATGTTAGTCTTCATCCCTATAACATCGCCCAAAAGACTGAAATTATGGTAGAACACTTCAGAAATGTAACTAAACATAAGATAGGGGGAAGGGCTAAGGCAATGGTAGTAACTAGTTCCAGGCTTCATGCTGTACGCTATAAACTTGCATTTGACGAATATATCAAAAAGAAAGGCTACAAAGATATGAAAACCTTAGTGGCATTTTCAGGAACTGTAAAGGATAATGGCGTAGACTATACTGAAAGTGATATGAATAAATTTAAGGAGTCTGAACTTCCAGACCGCTTTGCTACTGATGAATATCAGGTGCTGTTAGTTGCTGAAAAGTATCAGACAGGATTTGACCAGCCTCTTTTACATACCATGTATGTAGATAAAAAGTTGTCGGGAATTAAAGCAGTACAGACTTTATCAAGGCTTAACAGAACCTGCGGGGGGAAAGATGATACCTTTATCCTTGACTTTGTAAATAAAGCAGAGGATATTCAAAAGGCATTTAAACCATATTATCAATCAACTATTGTGGAAGAAGTGACAGAGCCGAACCTTCTTTATGATATTGAAACTATGCTAGATGCCTCTGGTGTGTATTTAAAAGAAGAACTGGATAGGTTTATTCATATATACTTTAAGCCAAAGGACAAAAAGACTTCTAAAGACAGGGCAATATTAAACCACTTGATAGATATAGCCGTAGAAAGGTTTAAAAAGTTGGATGAGCAGCATAAAGAGGATTTTAGCAGCCAAGCAACAAAATATATAAGGCTTTATTCCTTTATCCTTCAAATCACACCTTTTGAGGATGTGGAACTTCATAAGTTGTATGTATATTTAACATATCTGCTTAAAAAACTGCCAAGGGGAAAAGGTTCTACTGTTCACCTATCAGATGAGATTGCTTTGGAGTATTATACCAATAAGAAGACATTTGAAGGAAGTATTTCTCTAACTTCTGATGATGAAAATGTACCAATTACACCTGTAAAATTTGCAGGAGCAGAGACAAAAGAAGATGATGAAGAATATCTTTCAAGTATTATTCAGCGACTTAATAAGCGGTTTGGAACGGACTTTACAAAAGCCGACCAGTTATCTGTGGAGCAGATTAAAGAGGATTTTGCCGCCGATGAGGATTTGGTTCAAAAGGCTAAAACAAATACCATTGATGATTTTAGGTTTGCCTTTGAGAAGGTTTTTATCAATAAAGTTATCGATAGAATGGACCAGAACCAAACTTTCTTTACCCGTGTTTTGGATGATGAGCAGTTCAAGAATGCCCTTATGGAGTATATGCTGACTGAGACTTATGAGAAGTTAAATGGAAGGGCTCAATAAATAAATTGTTACAACACGAAAGATTTATAACATTCTAAAAAGTTTTGCGATGATGGTATTTTTATGTAGTGAGGTTGATATATATGGATAATTCAAAAAAACAAGATAAAATATTACAGGAAATATTGGCCGCAGAATGGCGTAATATAAAAAATGATAGTAATCACACTATATAATATAAGACCTTCATACAGATTCATGATTCAAGAAACATGATTCTGTACAAAGGTTGTGTATTATTAATAGGGCTATGTAAGAGATAGGGAATAAGGAATTGGGTATAAGAAATATAGGGATTTAGGGATATGAAATGTATGGAGATAATGATATAAAATGATAAATAGGAATAAGGGATAAAATAAATACGTTGCATTTATTAGTGGACCAACGTAAAATATAAGCATACTGATGGAGGCATATCTCCTTTACGGCCAGTTTTTCATAACTGGAATTAGGATGTAAAGGAAGGTATGCCTTTTGAGTTTATCGGGATTAAGAAATAAGGGAGTATGGTTTAAGGAGGGATAATGTGCTTAGGATTGAGGAGTTTACAGAAAAAATTACAAGAGATTTTAAGATGGAATTTCCCGAAGTGGAGTTGGAAGAAAAATATATACGAATTGGTGCGGAAGTGACTCATGTAGAACTGCCAATTAGCAGCATATACAAAGAATATCAGGTTGCAGGCTATGATAATATAAAGGAATTATATATAAAGATTGCAAACGAGGTATTAAACCAATATAAATTTAAGGTTGATTATAATAATGTATTTCCTTTGCTTAAAAGTAGAGATTTCGGGAAAGGGGAAAAGGATTTAGGCTTTTGCAGAGAACAAGCCTTTGCCAATATAGATACACTTTATGTTACGGATGAAGGGGAAATTTTTAGATTTGTGCTGGAAAGTGATGATGTGGACTTTGATAAAATAAAAAAGAGGGCATGGGAGAACTTAAATAAACTTTCTAATATACTGGTACGGCTGGATAATACACTTAATATATTTTGTTTGCGATATTCTACTGATTATAATGCATCATTTTTACTTAGTAATTCATTACAAAAACAGATAAAAAGGAAAATTGGGGAGGATTACCTCTTTGCAATTCCTTCATCAACTGCATTAGTTGTGGCCAAATATCAACCTGAATATATAAAAATTATGGAATCATTGATTATGACAGATAACGACCCAAATAAGGTTTCAGATAAAGTTTATAGGTGTAAAAACGGAGTATTTGATATTGTATCTGCTTAATAGTATATTAAGGAGTAAAAGGAATAAGGGCTAAGTATAGTTATGGGGGAAATCATTAAAGATTTTATTTTAATTGATTTAGAGATAGTAAATTTATATAATATAATAAGGTATAGTAATATGTGGAAAAGGAGATATGGTATATGAATAAGGTTTTAATTGAATGTGATACTCTTATTGATAAATATGAATTAAATAGGGATAACATCCTGAAACAATTGCAATCCATGGAAATAGATAAAAAAGAAGAGAATTTTATTATTGCATACAATGATGATTTTAAGTATACTTTGATTGGCGAAATCAAGAACAATCAGGTAATTCTAACTAATATTAAAAAGGCTATTGCTTTTGAAAAGATGGATAACACGGATTTATACGAATTTGTAAAAAAGGGACAAGAGAAATAGAAAAATTAGGACAAAGAACAAGGCTTTGAGGATAAGGTTGTCTATCCTGTAAAGCCTTGTTTTATTAACATTTGGATATCTCAAACTTTATTTTTTCTAAAAAGTTCCTTATGGTAGGGGTATTATTTAACAGGAGTTTGTACTCACAAGGTTCAATTTTTTGTTGAATTTGATTTAGATACTGTTCAATCGTTTGAAGATAGGATAGGGATGAGGAATTATAGGTAGCAGGATTAAGGAAATATATTATTAACATCTCAATCGCTTCATCTATTTCCCCTAAAGCCTTATCTCCTAATGTCCTATTAACAATCTGTTTAAGGTAATTTAATTCCAATCTAAAAACTTCCAAATTTATCATAACGACCACTCCTTTATGAAATTTGAAGTATTATAGCCATATGTATACAGGAAATCAAATTATTTAAGGTAAAAGTTTTAAAATAAATAAGATAATTCATGGTATTAATACTACAGTAATAAAACATTATTCCTCTAAAACGGCTTTAGCCAGTTTTGCAATTAAACGCAAACTATCTTCAGAATTCATAATTATCTCATCATATAATTTAACAATCTTCGTGGGCGATACTAAATAAAATAGGGCGTATTGTAATAATTGTTCAAATATTGTAAAATTATATCGGAATGCCGAACATATTATGGAAATATAGCGCAATTAATGTAAATAAGGGGGGATGCTATCAACAAAAGATAAACGGTAAAGGAGAGGGGTTGATATACAAACTAAACATATTATTTTTTAAAATTAGGAATGGAAATATGGATAGCAAACAGTGTTTAACAAAAATTAGAAACATTTTTACATAGTTTTAATCAATTTGCTTTATTGCAAGAGAGCGATAAAGTAGTACGAATTTCTTGCACGTTCTTGTGCATTATTAATATATAAATTTATGGCTTATCCATACCTGTGAAAATTTAAAGGTGTGGATTTATTTATGCTATCAGAAAAATAGAAGAATAATATGGAGCAAGTGTTAAGTACATAAGGTTTAGAGTTTAAGAAAATTACTTTTATAAAAATAATATGAAGGTTATATTTTAGGAGAAAAGGGTAAAGGAAATTAGGAGAAAGGGAAAGGAAAGAGTGAAGAAAAGGGTGAAGGGAATTAGGAGAAAAGGATAAAGAGAATTAGGAGAAAAGGGACAGTTTGATTATGACCTAGCCCCTATTACCTAACCCCTATTACCTAAAGATAAGAATATAAAGGAGTGAAATTTATGAAGAGGTTTAGAAAAATAATAATATTTGGTCTAATGATGTGTATAGGTCTCGCATGTGCTTATACACCTGTTAAAGCAGTGACAAAGTTAAGGACAAAGATAGATTTTGTAGGACTTGATAGGTCTATTGTACTCAAAGGAACGAAGCAGACATTTTATTTAACAAGTGAAGGTGCTGAGGATGTACAATATAGGATTTGGGTGAGATACCCAGGAACTAATAATTGGGAGGATATAACAAAGGGATATACAACAGGAGTAAGGGCAAAGGATTTATATGCTGTAACACCAGATAAGGTTCTTGGAGAGGGTAATTTTTATGGCTCTATTTGGGTTAAAAAAGCAGGAGAAAAGGGTATACAGCATAATTCTAATGGAGATTTTGATAGTTATTATACATTTGAGTTCAGTGTAAAGAATAATGGAATGGATTTAGATAAAAATGTTATGACAGATAAAGAAGAATACAAATTAGGAGATAGTGTAAGAGTAGATAGTATAGAAGGGTTAAGGGATGTAGAATATAGAATACATGCATACGATGTAGAAAACAACAAGTGGATAAATAACATCGATGGATATAAGAAAAATGGTTTAACTTGGAAGCCACAACATACTGGAAAGTATATGCTTGATGTGTGGGTTAAAAAAATTGGAAGCCCTGCAAAGTGGGAAGCATTTAAACTTAAACCTATTGAAGTAAAAGCAAGTGCAGACGGAAAGACAGAACTACCAGAAAATGTTGATAATATATCTGGTAGTATTGAAGGATTGGATAAAGTATTGGAAGGGAAAACATATAAAGGTAGTTATATTATAAGAGATGAACATTTATTAATGAGTACAAGCAAGGAAATGCAATCAGATATTAAACCAAGTCATAAAATTGAAAGTGTTGTTAATCCAAATTTAGAAGAACAAGTGTATAAAATGATTAGAATAATGACAAACGGGGGATATTATCCAATTTTTTCTATGACTAGTAAAGGTGATTATATGTTTGCACAAGATGATTTAAGGTTATATATAAATTGTATTAAACAAGATTGCGATAGTAGTTTTGTGAATTATAGATTTTTTAGAAATGATGTATATAAAGATGCAGGTAATACAGGGGATTACAAAGGAGTTGTAGATATTCATTTTGATAATAATATAAATAATAAAAATAATATGAAGACATTTAGAATGTGTAATAAGGTTATACTAGGAGAAAAATCTGATGAAATAACTGATTATATGTTAGAACTCTTTAACAGGAAACTGACAGAAGAGGATAGAAGAGTGTATCCTTCAAAGGATTTTGGTGATATAAGAGTTTGTGGGATGCCTGGTGATGGTAAGGATGGTAATATAATTATTACAATGAAGAGATAAGGGGGGAAAATATGAAAAAAAGAGTATTATCACTTCTTATAATTTTGTGTATGGTCGTGGGTTTTAGCCCTCCCCCAGCCATTACAAAAGTTAAAGCAGGGGAAAGATTGTCAAAAGAGGTACATGGTATAAGAGGTACACAGCCTTTTAAAGTTATTAATAATGATATGCAGTATTATTATAAAGGTTTAGCAAAAGATAAGAATGAAGAATATATATATAAAGGTGGTTGGGTTAACCAAGGAGACAATAGGTCACATAATAAGTTTTTTGTACCACCTGGCTGGGTATGTGATTATGGTGGAAAATCTGAATGTCCTGGACTTAAGGAAAGTAAATACTATTACCATGATGCTGAAGGCTATAGTGGATGGTTAACATATGAAGATTGGGATAGATATCAGGTAAGAGAAACATTTCCATCTAATCCACAGATAGGTGAAATGTACATTGCAGGTACAATAACTGATATAGGAATTTATGGTGGTACAGTCTATAAAGATGGTGGAGGTACTCCTTCGACTCCTTCGGGGGATATTATATTTACTCCTAATCAATCAGCAGATATTCCAGGGAATAGAGATGGTTGGGTTAATCAAGATATTTCAGTAAGAGTTAATGTAGAACCTTCTAAAAAACGAGTTGAAATGAATAGTTCTGAAAGCAGAAGTTATGAATATTACGATGAGTGTTATTCAACTCGGCAAGAGTGTAGTACCAGTTGCTATACAGATTCAAAAGGGGGAAGCCAGTGTAGCACTAGTTGCTATAGTGTGTGCGTAGGTTCTTGGGTAAGCAGCAGTGTTCCTTGTAATTATAAACAAACATGGGAAGCAACAGAACTTTATGTAACTGGAGAAGGTAGAACAGCACAAGGGAGTACGGTTTCTATAGGACCATTTACAATTCCTGATGGTGGAACGATTACGATTAATAAAGAAGAAGGGAGGGAAAAAGGAAAAAGGGAAAAGGTGATAGGGGAAATTTAGGTATAAGATATTATTGAATATTTTTTCATATATGTATATAATAGAGCAAAGGTTGAAATACATAAGTACTACGACTTTTGGAATGTTTTTTAAATAGGGCTATTAGAATTTTTTAAAATGCTTTGGAGATTTAGCGGTCTTTCCAAAGCATTTTTCCTTATAGTCTATTTTTATTCTAAAAGAGTTTATTACAAGTTCTTTATATTTTATTAAAAGGGACCTGACAAATATTTCTATGTGCGCTACAATTATTGTAAAAGGAGTTGATTAAGTATGAAGAAACAATTGAATATAATTTTTAACATATTAATACCTACAGCAGTTGGGTTTGCAACATTTTTCTCGATTTTCTACTTATATCAAAAAATGTTTTTTGAATATAGATGGCTGGCAGTAATACCGTTTGCTATAATTACAATATTTATCACTAAGGACAATGTGAAAGAGTGGAAAACAATCAAACAACAGGGATAAGGGGAACCTTATCTCTGCCTTATTAGGGAAAAGATTAATGTCATGTACTTGGTGATGGCTATAATTTTTTGAAACCAAGTTTTTTTTTATAAAATAATAAAATACACCCATATACAAAATATAGGTGTATTAATTTTAAGATATTTAATAATCTGTTATGGCATCAATGCTCTTTTCTAAATCTTCTTGTCTTACTTTGAGGTAAATGGCACTGCTCTCAATGGATTCATGTCCTAATAAATATTGAATAGTGTTGATATCAGCGCTGGAATTAGGATTATTTAGAATTCGAATTGCAAAATAGTGCCTGAACATATGTGGATGGATTTTAATGTTTGTATCATTTTCCCAGCGCTTTAATATCTTGAATATTCCAGAGCGGGTAAAGGGTTGTTTTCTTTCGCTAATTAGAAGATACTCAGAATTAATAAGAAATTTATTTCTAATTTCCATATACGAATCAATGGCCTTTCTAACATCTACATGAAGAGGAATATTCCTTTCTTTTCGATTTTTGCCTATAACTCTTAGGTTTCCAGACCTTTCATTTATAGTTATATCATTAAGACGAATATTTATAAGTTCACTTACCCTAATCCCTGTTTTAGATAATAACTCAAAAATCACTATCCATAATTCCTTTTGACTTTTATATACATATCTTTTAATTTTTTTAAAATCCGAATCAGAGAAACTTTTGGGAGCGGTAGGTTTATTTGTTCTTATCTTTTTTAAATTTTCAGCAGGATTTGTTTTGATTATTCCTTTGCTCTGAAGAAAGAAGAAATATTCCTTCAGTGCAGCAATTTTATTATTTATAGTAGATGCCTTTTGGCGTTTGATATTTAAAAGATAATTTCGATAATCCTGTAAATCCATCATGATTACATTTTCAGGGATGAACGATTCGTCATAGGATTCAATGTAGTATCGTATAAAATATCTAATATTGATGGTGTAAGTTGATACTGTACCAGGTGATTTATCGTTTTGATATAAATAATCTACAAAATCATTTAAATAATATTCCTTTATATCCATTTAAAAAACTCCTTTCTATCTGTTCAAATAAATTTTAAGAAATATTTAGCCATTATTTCAAGTTATATACCATATAGTTTTTGTGATGAAAAATGTTGTAAAAAGTTTTGTGGACAATTTTTAGGGGCTTATTACATCTAATTGTTACAAAATAGCAGTAGATTTTTATAGTATTATCCACAAAACCCTGATTTTGTTGAAAGGTTTTGTAGAAAGATAATTTAATTAAATGTATAATATATACAACTAGTAAATTCTGTATTTATTAAAGAGTGGGTGGTGAAGGAATGTTTATATCAGAATTGTTTATAAAAAATTTTAGAAGTATTGAAAGAGGGAAAATTAATTTTAATCCTGGAAAGAATGTATTAGTTGGTAAAAATAATTCTGGTAAGAGTAATATTGTTAAGGCCCTTGATTTAGTCCTAGGAGAAAAGAACCCAGTATATCAGGATGTAAATGAGAAAGACTTTTTTACATATTACAGCAACGGTGAAGAAAAGACAAAGGATAATTTTTTTATTTCTGTGAAGTTAGATGGGCATGATATAAACGAAAACTTATTTAAAAGTATTAAAGGTTTATGGTTAGTGTCTTTAGGAGAAAACAATCTTATAGAGCGTTTTTATAATAATGGTAGTTGCCCTAAACTCCTTATTGAGAATTTTGAAACTTTAACCGATGAAAAATACAATAAAAGATACAATAAAAATACAGAAGAACTATTTAATATGTTTAATAATTCTCAGGAATTATACATATATTTTTCAGTTGCTAAAAATTATATAATCGAAAATATGGGTTGCGATATGGATAATCAGCAAAATAATTATCAAAAAACATATTCTATTCTTCTAAAATATGACAACCAATATTATAGGTGCTCTAGGTTCTCTAATGATTTGAAAAATTCATTGATTACAAGTGCAATACTACCAGCAGTTAGGAATATAAATAAAGAACTTAAGATTAATACATGGAGTTGGTATGGTAAACTAATAAAAGGTATCTGGGAAAATTCTGATTCAGGGCAAAAAGGATTAATAGATGAAAAACTTAATGAAATTAAAGAAATTACAGATAATATTTTTATAAATGCTACTACAGATATCAAAGAAAAAATAGAAAAAGCAATCTATCATGATAGCATATCTTTTCAACTGCTACAAAACACTAAAGATGATATTTATAAAGGAATTAATATATTTGTTAATGATGGTGTAGAAGGATTATTAGAGGATAAAGGGACAGGCATTCAAAGTGCAATCATAATAGCATTATTCTCTTATTATTGTAGTAAGTTCCATATGAATTCTTCATTACTTGTTGTCGAGGAACCAGAGATATATCTGCATCCTCAGGCTCAAAGAGTAATTTCAAATAAATTTGACGAGTTTGTTAATCTAAATTCTACAAATAAAAATCAAGTTATTATAACTACACATTCATCTGAATTTATTAGAAATACTGATATTTGGAATATAATAGTAGTTAAAAAAGTCCACGGAAAGACAGAAACAAAACGTATAAATATAGATAAAGATCAGAATAAGGAACTTGCAAAATTACAAAATATAATATCAACTAAAAATTCAGAAATATTTTTTGCAGATAAAGTTATTTTAGTAGAAGGTGCAGAGGAATATCTTATACCATTGGTAGCCGACAACTTTTATAAAGAGAATGGATATTTAGATAATAATAACATTAGTGTTGCTAAAGTAGGAGGAAAATCTTTTTTTAAACAATATATAGAGTTGTTAACTTATTTAGATATTGAGTATTATGTCATTGCTGATTTTGATATCCTTTATAATGGTTTAGAGAATATTAGCGATTATATTAGTGACTTTTCGCAGGAAGAATTAAATGATATCAGGAAATCTTTACAAAAAATATTACCAGCCGATGAGCCTTGGATAAAGAGTAAAGATATCAAAGAAAAAATATTAAGGCCTGATAAAAGTAAAGATGCTAAAACATTATGTACAGTTATTGATGAAATATGTGCTACTGAAGAATACAATGGAAAATTAAAAGAAGTATGGGAATATTTAAGGCCAAAAGTAATCAAAAAGGTTAATTATAGTATATTAAATAATCATAAGGATGTTAAAACAAAGGTTATTGATTATATTAACAAATTAAAGAAAGATAATATTTACATACTTAAAAAGGGAGAATTAGAAGATTATATTACTGCTAAAGGTGACGAATTAATTGAAGAGTCGGGATTTGCCAACCAAAAAGAATTAAAAGTTATAAAGTTGGCGGAGTTAGTAAGTAGTGGAAAAGTTGGAATAGAAGAAGTTTTGGATGTTGAAGATTATGCAGAAGTGATACAGAAACTCAAACCTAATAATTAAAAATGATGAGGTATTAACTCAGGAGGAATTAACCATTTCTTTATATCTGTTGAGTTATCTACCGAATTAGATGATGTAGAATTATTATTAATTACATACTGTAAACCGCCTAAGAACACCAGTAATTATAAATATTATAGGGGTAGAGAAAATATTAAAATTATAAACAATGGTAGGGTCGGTTTGGTACCCAAGGTTATATCAACCGATATGTTAAAGTGGTGTTGATATTAATTTGTGTAATTTAAAACATAACTATTTTTAAATTAATAATAAAAAGATGAAATAAAACTTGATAAGAGTGTGCAGCCTTCTTTATATTATATAAAGTTCATAAAGTAGGAATTTTATAATATAGGGAGGGCTTATATTATGCATTTAAAACCAGAAGAAATTTATTTTAAGTTTAATGAGGAAAGTATTGGGATTAGAATTCATAAGGAATTGCTATTGCCACTATTACAGCGGATAAATAGGCATTTAGAAGCCTTAAGTTATGAGCAAGGAGTTATAGATAATTTTGCAATACACGATAACATAAGTAATGCAGAAATGATAATGACAAAACTGCTAATCTTAATGGCTGAACCGTACAATAGGAAGGAAATTATACTTGAACTAAATATAGCAGAATTTTTAGTTTTAAGGGAGTGTATATGCTTAAACTTACAATTAATGGGCGTACACAATAAGAAATATGAGGGCCTTGCACGACAGATAGAAAGTATATATTCTATGCTTAGCAAAGAGGATATAAGGGAATATAGGGATTACATTAATAACTATAAAGAAAATAGGGCTACTTTAAATTGATAGAGGCTAAAATGTTGGCAATTTGGTTGCCAATATTTTTTAGTGTGCCCAGCATGGGCAATAACTTGGTGGTGAAAGCCCACTACGG
>ENA-UOOI01001070-UOOI01001070.1-fermentation-metagenome-genome-assembly--contig:-NODE-1070-length-30803-cov-10.199102_pt1 | contig 30803 bp, 30 predicted proteins | sample MGYA00245779_ERZ724027 | MGnify/ENA primary metagenome ERZ724027 (study PRJEB28704, sample SAMN03018318) | fermentation metagenome | biome: anthropogenic terrestrial biome; feature: soil...
CCGTGCTGTATAAAATGGCAGTTAAAATAATAAATATATATCCCTTTTTCACTTTTCTAAGCCCTCCTCAAATTATATATTGGTATTGATGATTTTTCAAATATAATCAAATATACTGAATTGTCTTGAAATTTTGCCTTCAGTAAATCTTCTCCTATTAAAATTTAAGAATTAGATCCGCACTACATGCAGGTATGCATATAGTACGGTTTTTTTATTGTCTGTAGCAGGGTTCCCAGATTTCATTCTCCACTGCTTTTTTGGCGTCGGATATAGATGCCCTGTTCAAGCCTTCTTTTACAGCTTCTTCTACTACGGCAGTTGCTACCAGTTTTGAAGCTTCCCGCAGCCTGGATATGGGCGGAAGTATGGGAGCACCAGGTTTTGAAAGATCCTGGATTGATGCAATGCCGTGGGCTGCAGCGGACAGCATGCCGTCCGTTACTATTCTTGATTTTGCAACTATTATTCCGAGTCCAAGGCCGGGATAGAGAAGGGCATTGTTGGCCTGACCTATAGTATAGGTTGTGCCCTTGTAATTTACTGGTTCCGATGGACTTCCTGTAACTACGAGAGCTCTTCCGTCGCTCCATTTTATCATATCTTCAGCGGTTGCCTCACAGAGTTTTGTAGGATTTGAGATGGGCATGATGGCAGGTCTTTTGTTTATTTCTGCCATGGCCTTTATTACATCTTCCGTGAAAGCACCATGGGTGCCGGAAGTTCCAATGAGTACGGAAGGTTTGATTTCCCTTATTATCTCAGCCAGATCTTTTAAAGGTTTTTTGAATTCATTTTTTGATCTTGCATATTTTTTCTGTCCCTCTGTAAGATCCTGCATGTCGTCTGTAAGTAACCCCTGGCGATCTATGAGATAGAACTGTTTTTTAGCCTCTTCTTCAGACAGACCGCTTCTGATTTTTTCCAGAAATATCTGATCGCTTACACCTATTCCGGCGGTACCGGCTCCGAAAATTGCTATTCTGTGATCTCTTACAGGTACGCCCGTAACTCTTGCTACTGCGTTTATGGCAGAGTTCATCATTACTCCTGTACCCTGTATGTCATCATTGAAAGTACAGATCTTATCTCTGTATTTTTCCAAAATGGTTCTTGCATTTCCACGTCCAAAATCCTCCCAGTGAAGAAGAACTTCTGGAAATAGATCAAGGCTTATCTTCACAAATTTATCTATAAAATCATAATACCTTTTTCCCCTGACTCTCCTATGCTTATTTCCCAGATAACCGGGATCATTTAAGAGTTTTTCATTGTCTGTCCCTGCATCTATTACTATAGGTAGAACATTTCTGGGGTTTACTCCTGCGGCTACAGTATATACTGCCAATTTGCCTATGGAAATATCCACGCCCTGTACTCCCCAGTCGCCTATGCCAAGTACGCCTTCACCATCGGTCACAACTATGAGTTTTATTTCGTCCAGATCTTTGAGAGCTGATTGTATGGATTTTTTTATATTTTCCGGATGATCTATGGATAAAAAAACAGCATCTTTGGGGGTATCATAATTTTTGGAATAATCTATAACGGCATCTCCTATAGTTGGAGTGTAGATTATAGGTAGAAATTCAACAATATGTTTTCCTACCAGATAGTAGAACAGAGTCCTGTTCGTGTCATATATATCCATGAGATAAAGGTGTTTTTCAAGATTGCTTTTAAAATCCCTTGATCTGTTATAGGCAAATTTCTCCTGCTCTTCTAAAGTCCTGACTGCATCCGGGAGGAAACCCGCCAGATCATATTTTTCTCTCTCGTCTTCTGTAAAAGCAGTTCCTTTGTTTAAAAATGGATTTCTCAATAAATCCTGTCCTTTCAAATTGTGCATTTGTAAACACTCCTTTTGTTAATTAGTTTGTATTTTTAATTTTCCACGCATGGAAGTACTGAATTTGCATAGGGAATGACAAGTACACTGGAATTTTCTCCATATTCCTTAAGTGCCATATCCAATCCTTCTTGTGGAGATCTCACCGGGTGCATAAAAATATTTTTTACAATTTCGTCACTCATGGATGAAACCAGGTATACTTTGATTCTTTCTAAAACTGTGCAGATAACAGCTGCTTTATGGGCACCAAGCATAAATTTTTTTTGTATCCACTCTACAGGTTCTTGAGGATTTTTGGCTTTCATCATCCATTCTTTGAATAGTTTTTCCCCAAGGCCGTCTCTACATTCTGCAAGGAGAATTATGCTTCCACCGTCTTTTACTGCGTAACTGGCATTTTCAAGTCCTTTTTGGGATTGGTATAAATTTATGTCCTTTGGATAACCACCGCAGGAAGCAACTACAATGTCGGCCTTCTTTTTTAATTTTATCTTATACATTTTGTCTATATATTTGGTTCCCTCCCTGTGGGCCTTTATAGGATTGCCTGCTACCACCTTTACTATTTTTTTGTGGCTGTTTAATACAGCATTTACTATAAAGTCCACTCCGGCAAGAGTGCCTGCTTCGTCGATATCTTCCCTCATTGGATTTCCCTCACATTTTCCAGGCATGGCTCCCGGTTTTATCATCATTACATGATTTGTTTCAATGGTTCTTTTACTGCATACACCTGGAAGTAAAGCCTTGTTTCCACCGCTGTAACCGGCTTTGTAGTGAAATTCCATGTTTCCGGTAGCTATTATAAAGTCTGCTTCTGCAACAGGACGGAATATGTCTACGGGGGTTCCTCTTGAAGTGGTGCCGATATTGATGCAGTCATCTATATCATGATTGATACATTTTATTTTATTGAATATGGAATGTCCAACTAGTTTTTCCATCTCCTCTGCAGTTTGTTTTCTGTGATAGCCGAGTCCGAAAACTACAGTTATATTGTCATAGCTTGCTCCTGATTTTACAAGTTCCTCTATTATAGGAGGAAGCAGTATATAAGATGGTGAGGGACGGGTTATATCACTTACAAGTATTACAATATTGTGTTTGCCTCTGGCTAATGTGCTCAGAGTTTCTGAATCTATAGGGTTTTGCATTGCAGATTTTACTTCCTCTTCGGCATTCTTTACTTCAGGAAGATCCTGTGAATTTAAGATGCCATGTAGATTTTTATCTGGAATTTCTACTGTACACTGAGAGCTTTTATATTTGAGTTTGATTTCTTTCATAAAATCACCCCTTATCGAATTGAAATTATTTTCTTGATCATTTATGTTATTAGTATACACCTATAATATTGCACCATATAGGTCCGATTCCAAGCCAGACTACTATATAGAATATTCCCAGTATGAAGTTCAGGCTCCACCATTTGTTTTGGCTTACATAACCCGAACCAAACAGAAGAGGTGCAGGGCCGTTGCTGTAATGGGTCGTGGATGCAAACAGGTTTCCAAAGAATCCCAAGGTCAATGCCGCCAGCATAGGTGGTACTCCGCCGGCTATGGCCACTGCCAGAAATGCCGAATACATGGCACTTACATGTGCTGTGGCACTTGCAAATATATAATGACTGTAAAAATAAGCTATAATTAATACGGCGAGAATAACCTGCCAGCTCAGTCCCTTTACACTTCCTGCAATCAGTTTGCTGAACCATGGAATAAACCCTAATTTATTTAGTTCATTTGCCATCATTACGAGCACTGAGAACCATATCAAAGTATTCCAGGCTCCTTTTTCACTTTTTATATCCTCCCAGTTGAGTACATTGAAAAGCAGTAGCAGAGATAATCCTATAAAGGCAGTTAAAGTTGCATCTATCTTGGTTATAGTCCCAGTCACCCATAAAAACAATGTTACAATGAAGATAAATGCCATTGCTTTCTCATCCCTGCTGAGAGGTCCCATCTTTTTCAAGTGTTCTTTGGCTACTTCGGGTGCATTAGGTGTAGCCTTTATTTCAGGTGGATATATCTTGTATATTATAAGTGGAACCAATATAAGACATATGATTCCCGGCAAAAGTGCTGCTAAAAACCACCCAAACCAAGTTATGTGGACATTTAAACCTTCTGCCAGAGTTTGAGCCAGTGGATTTGCAGCCATGGCAGTTAGAAACATTGCCGAAGTTATTATGTCCCCCTGAAACTCGGAAAATATAAGGAAAGATCCTATTTTTCTCTCTGTTCCATCCTCCGGCCTTGAATTAAAAGATTCTGAAAGAGATTTAACTATGGGATATACTATACCGCCGGCTCTTGCTGTATTACTTGGTGTTGCTGGAGCTATAGCAAGATCACAACATAAAATGGAATAGCATAAACCAAGAGTTTTTTTACCGAACAGCCGTACGAATTGGTAAGCTATTCTGGAACCGAGGCCGGTTTTTATAAAGCCCCTGGAAATAAAGAAAGCCATAACTATGAGCCATATACTGCTTTGACTGAATCCGGAAAGTGCCACTTTCATTGTAGTTGTATTTGTAGCAACTGTTATGGTCAATCCTATTATGGATACAGCGCCAATGGGAAGTGGTTTCAGTATACATCCTATTATGGTTGCAATAAAAATAGCAAACATATGCCATGCATTGATTTTTACTCCGGAAGGAGCTGGAATAATCCAAATTATTACTCCTACTGTAACAGATATTAATAGTCTTATATATTTGCTTTTAGAATTGGAAGTAGTTTTCCCCATGACAAATTTTATCCCCTTTCTACAATTTATTTTTGAATTTACTTATATTATAAATTCAAAAGGTTTACATGTTAAATACTGTTTTTTTATTCACTTATAAATATTATTTATGAGTAATTGATCCCGCAATTACTGGTGCTGTTATATCTTTCTTGTATTCCACAATATGCTAAATTCTTTCCAGATAAAAACATGCAGGCTATCGACAAATTGCAATAGCCTGCATATGAATTGCTCATTTGTTTTTTAGATTAACTTTACGTTCACATTGAGCTTCATCTTGGATTGGGGATTTTCTATTTCAACAATGGATTTTTTTATTTCATATCTGTTGTTTATGGATAATTTTACTTGGAATTTGAATTCCTTTGATTCATGAAATTGTTTTATAAAATTATTTTCCTCCTTTGTATTACTGTTTATTATTTCAAATATCAGATCCTGAAGATCTTTTGACAGTTTATCTGAAATCAGGGAAAGTGTGTAGCCGTTTACTCTATTTTTTTCAATCTTCATGTGGTTTAATGTACTAAGCAGCAGTTTTGCTTTATTTAGCTTGTGTTCATGATTTAGCAGGGATTTGTTGTGAAAATAAAAACCATTGCTGCTGTTCATCTCAAATACCTTGGTATTGTCTTTTACCCCTACCATATTGAGGCTTCCCTTAAGATTCTCCTTCTGCTTGATTGTTTCTAGTAAGTCATAGACAAATTTTATCTTGTTCATTTATCTCCTCCTAGATTTTGTTTGCGATTGAGTCTGAGGACTCGGGAATTACTTGATTGGATATTATATAATTATTTATAAAGTGAAAATTATATGAATATATGAAAGGAGAGATTTTCAATGAAAAGAATACTTGTGGTTGTGGATTATCAGAAGGACTTCGTAGATGGCAGTCTTGGATTTGACAAAGCAGTTGTGCTGGAGGATAAAATTAAGGAAAAGATTGAAAAGTACAGGAAAAATAATTATGAGGTGGTATTTACCTTTGACACTCATGGTAACAGCTATCTGAATACCCAGGAAGGGAAAAATCTCCCGGTTCCCCATTGTATTGTGAATACGGAAGGATGGAAGCTGTACGGGAAAATTGCCGATTTGTGTGATGAAAATACCAAAATATTTAAAAAACCCACTTTTGGATCCATGAAACTTGCGAAATACCTTGAGAATAATAGGTATGATAGTGTGGAACTGATTGGTGTTGTATCAAATATCTGTGTTATATCCAATGCTGTTTTGGCTAAAGCGGCACTCCCGGAGGCTGAGATAATAGTTGATGCATCCTGTACTGCCAGCAATGATGAGATCTTGAATGAAAAAGCCCTTGATGTTATGGAGGGAATGCAGATAAATGTGATAAACAGACAGTAGATATACCGTATATGCAATACCGCAATTTAATATAGTAAATATAAAAAACATCCAGGTTGAAATTGGATGTTTTCTTTATGCAGAATTTAAATTTTTCGGCACTATTAAGCACTGATAATGCTGTTCTTTTTATTGAGTAAAATGTCGTCGTAAGTGTCCATAAGTCTGCTGAAGACCTTGTTCCAGGATCTTTTAAGTCCGGTGTTTCTGGCATTTATGCTCAATGTATTTCTCAAGTCTTCGTCCTCGATTAGTTCTATCATTGAATTGGTTAATTCATTGGCATTCCTCGCCTTGAACTTAAGGCCGTTGATTTTATGTTCGATAGTATTTTTGACTCCGCCGGCATCAGCACCTATAACTGGAATACCCGAAGCCATGGCCTCAAGTACTACGTTACCAAAAGTCTCCGTTGAAGAGGGAAAGACAAATATGTCACCTGATGCATAAATTTGCGCTAATTTTTTCCCCTTTTTAAATCCCGTAAATATAGTATCTTTTGGAAGATCATTTTTGCATCTGTTCAGATATGGACCTTCTCCTGTTATAACAAGAGCTATCTTGTCTCCATATTTATTATATACTTTTGTGTAGGCATCAATCAGGATATCCAAATCTTTCTCAGGTGAGACCCTGCCTACATATAGAAATACCAATTTGTCATTGACACCAAGCCGTTTTCTTAAATTTTCACTTCTCAACTTGGGATTGAATTTTTCAGAATCTATACCTCTTGAGAAAATATCCGTATTTGATATTCCCTTATTTTTAAGATACAGTTTTATTTCTTCCGACGGACATAAGGTCAAATTATTTTGATTGTGGAACCATCTCATGTAATCCCATATATAATTCTTTAAAAAGCCAAGATTGTAATAATTTAAATACTGACAAAAATTAGTTGTATAATTGGATACAGTAGGTACTCCATGATTTTTTCCATATTTCAGCCGTGCCATTCCCATGTTGAATTCAGTCATGAGCTGAATTATATCTGGCTTGAAATCAAATAGTAAGGCATTTAATCTAAATGTGTTAGGGAAAGCTATCCTGCACTCCGGGTAGAGAAAAAATTTTATGCTGAAAAATCTATGAATATTATAATTTGTATTTTTCCCTACATCACTATCAGGTGCAAATATTAAATATTTGATATCATTTGCTTCATAATATTCTGAAAGTCTGCTCAGAGTATTTGTAACTCCATTTATCTGGGGCAAAAAAGTATCTGTAAAAATAGCTACCTTCACATTATCCCTCCTCGTATTTTGTATTCCTAATATAATAATATTTCTTATAGTTGTTTTTTGATTGCATATTCATGTTAAGTTTGTGCTAAATATTATTAATTTCAGTTAATAGAGCGGCTAAACCAACAGTTATATGTAATATTTAAAAAGAGATATAAAATCTTATACATCAAGGTTTTATATCTCTTTTTATGTTTTAAAATAGGTAAAATTTATATTATTTTAGCAATTTCTGATATGTTTGCAGTACATGCACTCAATTCTTCCGCTGAGGCTGCTATTTGTTCCGTAGAAGAGGCTTGAGAATTTGATATGTCTGTAGTTTCATTTACTTTTTGTTGAAGGCTTGCTGCAACAGCATCTATCGAACTTAATATCTTTTTTATGTTTGTTACGGAATCAGCACTTTTTTTTGACATCTTTCGAATCTCATTTGCAACAACTGAAAAGCTCCTGCCATATTCTCCAGCTCGTGCAGCTTCTATTGCCGCATTAAGTCCTAAAAGTTTAGTATTTTGGGAAACTTCATTTATAAAATCTAATATTTTGTTGGTATTGTTTATTTGATTTATTATTTCATTGGTGTAATTTTGAACTTCTAGAATTTTGTTTAGAAGATCCTGGGCAGATGAGGCAATTTCCTGGGATGAAGCACTTAATTGTTCCGATGATGATTGAATAGTGTCACTTACTTCAAGTAGAGCATCTTGATTTTTTAGATTTATTGCTATGTTCAATGTACCAATTATGTTATTTTTTTTACCCTTTATTGGTATGACTGATGCTTTGAATGCAACGCCATAAGTATCTTTTGGCATTGTACCACTTTCTACTTGTCCTGATTCAAGGGCCTTTGTTATTAATCCTCCAGGAGGAATGGTTTTACCTTCAAGATCGCCGCAGTTTAATTCCTCGCCATTGTAGTAACATAAAAATTTTTCCTTATCGGTTATCCCTATGGCACAGTCAAGAGGGAATCCTTCTTGAAACATTGGGCAAGCTTTGCCGAGAAAGTGTAACAGTAGATTATCTTCATTTTCTGTAAAATATGGATTTGAAAATATATCTTCATTAATTTCTACCAATAGTATGACCTCCAGTATAAAAATATTTTAAATAAAGTTTAAATTATAATTAAAATATAATAGTATATATTATACTTCGATATTATAATTCGATAAATTATATATCAAATGAAAAAATATAAATTTATATAGTATTAAAATAAGAAAGGAGTAAGATATGGCATATAGAGACTTGAGAGAATTCTTGAAAATATTAGAGAGGGAAAATCAATTAATTCGTATAAAAGAAGAAGTTATGCCGGAGCCTGACATTGCAGCCATAGGAAAATCGGCCCCTGATTTGAACAACGGCCCTGCAGTTATGGTCGAAAATATAAAGGGTTATAATAACAGTGTGGTTCTGAATGTCCATGGTTCCTGGAAAAACAGCGCTTTAATGATGGGGCTTCCCAAAAATACTTCCGTAAAAGATCAATTCTTTGAACTTGACAAAAGGTGGTCCAAGTATCCTGTAAAACCTATCTGGGTTGACGATGCACCTGTTAAGGAAATGAAAATCACAAAAGATATTAATGTTTTTGATATAATGCCTCTTTTTAGAGTAAATAAATATGATGGTGGGTTCTATCTTTCAAAAGCTCTTACAGTTACGAGAGATCCAGATGATCCGGATAATTTTGAAAAGCAAAATGCAGGAACATACAGGATACAGGTAAAAGGCAGGGATTTGCTTGGAATACAGCCGCTTCAATTTCACGATATAGCCATTCATCTCAAAAAAGCAGAACAGAGAAATGAGAAACTTCCAGTAGCCATATGTATAGGCAATGATCCAGTTCTAAATCTTATGGCCAGCACTCCTATAGAATATGCACAATCTGAATATGAATTTGCAGGTGCTCTCAAAGGAGAACCTATAGAACTTACTAAAAGTGAAAATGGCAATCTAGATATTCCTGCAAGAAGTGAGATAGTTCTTGAAGGATATATAATTCCAAGGTCTAGGAAAATAGAAGGACCATTTGGAGAATTCCCTGGAAGCTATTCAGGTGCAAGGCTTCAGCCTGAGATAAAAATCACCACTATAACCTGCAGAAAAAATCCTATATTCGAAAATCTTTATATAGGTATGCCATGGACAGAAGTTGATTATTTAGTTGGCTTAAATACAAGCCTTCCTCTGTACAGGCAGCTTAAAAAAGATTTTCCCGAGGTTTCTGCTGTAAATGCAATGTATACCCATGGAATAGGTGTTATAATTTCAACTAAATCAAGATTCGGTGGTTATGGAAAGGCAGTTGCCATGAGACTTTTGTCCACTCCGCATGGAATGCCATATTCAAAAATAATTATAGTAGTTGATGAAACAGTAGATCCCTTTAATTTATCACAAGTAATGTGGGCTATGACAACAAGAGTAAGGCCAGATAAAGATGTGGTTTTAATTCCCAATGCTCCCGGAATGCCGCTTGATCCGTCATCTGATCCTCCTGGAATGCATACAAAACTTATAATAGATGCTACAACTCCTGTGTATCCTGATACATGGAGAAAAGTAAGTCCTCTTACGCCGCCTCCAAAATCAGACTACTGGTTCAATTACATGAAGAATTTAACTAAATAAGGAGGAATGAGAAAATGATATGTCCGAGATGTGAATCTGAAAATGTGGAAGTAATGGCAAAATCACCAAATGGTGATGCTTGGGAAGTGTATATATGCAATGACTGCTGTTTTTCATGGAGATCTACAGAAGATAGCTATATTAGAGATCCAAAAAAGTATAATAAAAAATTTAAAATAAATAGAGAAGAAATAAAAAATCTACCTAAAATGCCCCCTGTGCCGGAAATAGTAGATGGTGAAAAATAATCCCTATGATAGAGATCAATCAAAAAATAAATAGGATAGATCTTAAATTAAAAGCTTTTAAAATGGGAGAAGACTTATGTATAATTTTAACTGGTGGAAAGGAACATATAGGAGCAGTCACAGCCTTTCATGACGGGAAAGTTGAAACTATTACATTTTCTAGTCACAAGGAAAGATTTATAACGGAGAAAATATCAGATATATTTATAAGGGGATTTATAGGGCATTTTGTAATATGCTGTGGAATACACTTTGATAATATTACAAAAGAGGAAATATCGTCCGTGGAAAATATTTCTTGTGAAATGGCTAAAATTCTCTGTGAAAAGCTTAAATACAGCAATTAATTTCAACTGAGCAGGAGATGGATATATGGAAATTGTAGTTGGTATAACTGGAGCAACAGGGGTCATCTATGGAGTAAGGCTTGTTGAAACATTGAAGAATATTGAAAATGTAAAAGTTCATCTTGTAACCAGTGAATGGGCTAAAAAAAATATAGAAACTGAAACGCCTTATAATATTGACTATATTGCAGATCTTGCAGATTTCAACTATGATTACAGAGAACTTGGAGCTAAAATATCGAGTGGTTCATATATGACAGATGGTATGATAATACTTCCTTGCAGCATGAAAACATTGAGTTCCATTGCATGTGGCTATGATGATAATCTCATATCCAGGTGTGCAGGGGTCATGCTAAAGGAAGGCAGAAAATTGGTGATATGTCCAAGAGAAACACCTTTAAGTCCGATACATATTGAAAATATGATGAAACTTTCAAGAATAGGGGTAAGGATACTTCCACCTATGCCTGCATTTTATAATAACCCCTCTACGATAGATGATATTATAAATTATCATGTAATGAAAGTTTTAGATCAATTTGGAATAAGGTATAATAATAAAAATAGGTGGCAGGGAATTTAATTAACATGGCAATTAATTCTTGACTTGAAGTTAAAATTATGGTATTCTAAGCTACAGTAAAATTAAATGCTATAAGTCCTTTAAAACTAGTTCAGAGAAACTGGGAAGGCCTCATGAATATTTTGAAATATTTGTAGTATGCGGTGTGAAAGTGTCTTCCAAATTAGGAGACACTTTTTTTAAACCTTTAATTTTAGTACAGAGATACTGAGAAGGAGGAATAAAATGTTAAAAGGAAGACATTTAATTGACATCATGGATTTTTCAGTAGAGGAAATGAATGAAATATTTGAATTGGCCCATGAAATAATTTTGAGAAGAGAACAATTTTCCCATGTATGTGAGGGAAAATTGTTGGCCACATTGTTTTATGAACCCAGTACTAGGACCAGGCTGAGTTTTGAATCGGCCATGATAAGGCTGGGTGGAAAGGTGATAGGTTTTTCGGATGCAGGCTCAAGTTCTGTCTCCAAAGGTGAAAGTATAGCAGATACTATAAGAGTGGTTGGCTGTTATGCAGATATAATTGCCATGAGACATCCCAAAGAAGGGGCACCTAAAGTTGCATCTATGTATTCTCCTGTGCCTGTTATAAATGCGGGTGACGGAGGACATCAGCACCCCACGCAGACTCTTGCAGATCTTTTAACCATCAAATCCATAAAGGGAACATTGTCAAATCTAAAAATAGGATGTTGTGGAGATTTAAAGTTCGGAAGAACAGTACATTCGCTTATCAAAGCCATGTCCAGGTATGAGGGAAACAGTTTTGTCTTGATATCCCCCAAAGAATTGAAAATACCGGATTACACCAGAAAAGAAATGGATAATAAAAATATTGACTACAGTGAAACCGACAATTTGGAAGATATTATAAGTTCTTTGGATATACTCTATATGACAAGGGTACAGAAAGAAAGATTTTTCAACGAAGAGGACTATATAAGATTGAGGGACAGTTATATATTGGATAAGGGAAAAATATCCAGAGCGAGGAAGGATATGATTGTACTTCATCCACTTCCAAGGGTAAATGAAATTTCATATGAAATTGACAGTGACCCCAGGGCCTGCTATTTTAAACAGGTTAAATATGGAATGTACGTTAGAATGGCCCTCATGATGAAGCTGCTTGGAATTCAATAAGGAGGTAATGAATTAATGCTAACTATAAACAGTATAAAAAATGGGATAGTAATTGACCACATAAAGGCCGGGTTTGGAATGAAAATATATAAATATCTTGAATTAGATAAGGCTGATTATTCCGTGGCCCTTATAATGAATGCCGAGAGTAAAAAACTTGGAAAGAAGGATATTATTAAGATAGAGAATAACCTTGAAATGGATTTTGCCGTACTTGGGTTTATAGATCCAAATATCACGATTAATATAATAAAAGATGAGACCATATATAAGAAAATAAAACTGAAATTGCCTTCTAGAATAGAAAATATAATAAAATGTAGAAATCCAAGATGTGTAACTTCCATAGAGAAAAATGTACCTCATATTTTTAATCTGGTAGATGAAAAAACGGGAGAATACAGGTGCGAGTACTGTGACCAGATATATAAGAATAAGAATGTATCCCTGTAAAAAAATATATGGAGGGCAGTTTGGACATTTGAAAGGATTGATATAAGTGGAGCTTCTTATAAGACATGCCAGAATAGTGGATTGTTGTCAAGATTTCCTGGGAGATGTTTATATAGATAATGGAATTATAAGCACAATTGGAGAAAATCTAGATATAGACTGCAGGACCATAGATGCCCGAGGTTTGGTTCTTATGCCGTCTCTGGTGGACTTACATGTACATTTCAGGGATCCGGGATTTACAGATAAGGAAGATATAGAAAGCGGATGCAGGGCTGCAGTCAGGGGCGGGTATACCATGGTTAATCTTATGGCAAATACAAATCCACCATGCAGCAATATGAAAATTGTAGATTATGTATTGAAGAAAATAAAAAAATTGGGGCTTGTGGATGCACACCAGTGTGCGACTATAACCAACAATTTTGATGGAAGAGATATAAGCCATCTGGATAGGCTCGGTGAAGAAGTGAAGATAATATCTGAAGATGGCAAAGATGTTATGGATGGCAAAGTCATGGTCAAGGCAATGATGAAAGCCAGAAATTTGGGAAAGATAGTTATGTGCCACTCGGAGGAAGAGTCCCTTTCCGATATTAACATGAGGCTGGCAGAAAATATAATGACCTGGAGAAACATAGCATTTTCAGAATTTACGGGGTGTCCTGTACATATAGCTCATGTAAGTACCAGGGAATCCATGAGATATATAATAGATGCCAAAAATAGGGGGGCAAATATAACCTGTGAGGTTACTCCCCATCATATAGTTCTTTCAGGAAACAACTACAGAGTAAACCCGCCTATCAGAGATAAAGAAGATGTGGATTATCTGGTAGACAGCATAAAAAAAGGCTGGGTGGATGCCATAAGTACGGATCACGCCCCCCATACCAGAGAAGACAAGGACAGGGGTGCTGCCGGAATATCGGGTATAGAGACGGCTTTCAGTTTATGTTATACGGAACTTGTGAAAAAAGGGCATATAACGTTGAACAAACTTTCCAGGTTGATGTCAAAGAATCCCTCTGAGATACTTTGTGTAAAAAAGGGTTCTGTAACTCCTGGATATGATGGAGATTTGATTTTAGTGGATTTAAACAGAGAGTATACGATAAGAAGTTCTGAATTTGAATCCAAAGGCAAAAATACTCCTTTTGAAGGGTGGAAGGTGTCCGGAAAGATACTTGAAACCATAAAAGCAGGGAAAATTGTATTTGAAGAGGGAGGACGTTCATGATTGTAGATAAACTGTATGACAGTGTGAAGAAAAGGGGAAATGTATGTGTGGGTCTGGATACGGATCTGGGATATGTACCTGAAAGTACGGCAGGATCCTGTAAAAGTGCGGGGGATGCAGTGTTTGAATTCAATAGAAACATAATAGACAGTACTTGTGATGTAGCTGCCTGCTACAAGGTGCAGATAGCCTACTACGAAGCTCTGGGCATTGATGGAATTAGAGCCTACAGCAAAACTTTAAAATATGTAAGAAGCAGGGGTGCGGTAGTTATCGCCGATATTAAAAGGGGAGATATAGCAAAGACAGCTGAAATGTATGCAAGAGCCCATTTTGAAGGCGATTTTGAAAGTGATTTCATAACTTTAAATCCATATATGGGTTTTGATACCATAGAGCCTTATTTACCCTATGTCATGAATGAGAACAAGGGATTGTTCGTACTTGTAAGGACTTCAAATAGAGGGGCAAGGGACCTGCAGTATGCGGATACGCAGAAGGGGAAAAAACTGTATGAAATAGTTGGAGAAAAGATAAACGATATGGGTAAAAAATATATTGGAAACTGCGGTTACAGCAGTCTTGGAGGTGTGATAGGCTGTACCCATAGAGAAGAAGGGTCAAAACTTAGGAAAGATTTGGATACCACATTTTTTTTAATACCCGGATATGGAGCCCAGGGTGGAAGTGCAGATGATGTTTCGGTTTACCTTGAGAACGGAAATGGCGGCGTGGTGAATTCCTCGAGAGGTATATTGCTTGCCTATAAAAAAAGGGAAAAAGGTGAAAAAAATTATGGGGAATGTGCCAGGGAAGAGTGCATTAAAATGAGGAATGCCATATGGAAATCAGTGAAATAGCGTAGAGAAATGAGGAAGATATATTGGAATATGTATGTAAATATGTATATGAAAATGAAAAAATAAGTGACGGTATATACAAACTTGAGATAAGTGGAAGTTTCAGCGGCAGCCCGGGACAGTTCTACATGCTGAGATGCTGGGAGAGGGAACCTGTACTGTCAAGACCGCTGAGCATATGTAATCTGGAGAAAGATAGGATAACTTTCCTGTATCAGGTAGTTGGAAGGGGGACCAGGAGATTGTGCAGGTTAAGAAAAGGTGATGAGATTAGTCTGCTGGGACCCTTGGGAAACGGGTTTTGTCTGGATGACTTAAAGGGTAAAATTGCTGTGATAACTGGTGGAATAGGCATTGCTCCGATGTTTTATCTTATTTTGAATCTGAGAAATTATGATTTGAATAATAGCAAAAGTTCTGAAAATCTGAAAATAGATCTGTATGCAGGGTTTAAAAATGAGGTGTATTCCATAGAGAAGCTGGAACCTTCTGTTGACAATATATTTGTTACAACGGAATCAGGAAAGTACGGGAGAAAGGGTCTTGTTACGGAAAATTTTAAAGCTGAATTTTATGACAGAGTGTTATGCTGCGGTCCTGAATCCATGATGAAAAAAGTTGCAGAAGAATGTGTGAAAAAGGGTACGGTGGCGTATTTATCGATGGAAAGACGCATGGCCTGTGGAATTGGAGCCTGCTTGGGATGTACTTGTAACACGATTTCTGGGAATAAAAGAGTTTGTAGGGATGGACCTGTTTTTTCAGGCGGTGAACTGGTGTGGTAAATCGAGAACGGTTATATTTTGGGTTAGAAAGGAGTCTGGCCAGTGCTGAATATATGCGGTGTGAATTTGAAAAACCCTGTAATTGCTGCATCCGGGACTTTTGGATTTGGTGGGGAATACAATGAATTCTATGATGTGTCAAAACTGGGTGCAATATGTTCAAAGGGTATTACGCTGAATAAAAAAGAGGGAAATGAAGGTATTAGAATTTTTGAAACTACAGGAGGTATATTAAACAGTGTCGGACTTCAAAACCCCGGTGTAGATCATTTTATAAAAGTGGAACTGCCAGGGATGAAAAAGCTTGGTACGGTTGTCATAGCTAATTTGGGCGGGGGAACTTTGAAAGAGTATGTTGAAGCTGCGGAAAAGTTAAGTGCTTCTGATGTGGATATTGTAGAACTTAATATATCCTGTCCCAATGTGAAATGCGGAGGTATGGCTTTTGGAATAAAATCCGAAACAGCTTATAAAGTGGTAAAGGCAGTTAGGGGAAAGTGCAGCAAGCCTCTTATGGTAAAATTATCACCTAATGCCGAGGATATTGTTGATATGGCCTGCAGCTGCTGTAAGGCAGGGGCAGACAGCGTATCCCTCGTAAATACCTTTAAAGCTATGGCAGTGGATATAAAAAGCAGGAAAGCGGTATTTGACAATGTAACTGCCGGGCTTTCGGGGCCTGCAATAAAACCCATAGCTTTAAGGATGGTTTATGAAGTTTCAAAGGCAGTCGATGTCCCTGTGGTTGGGATAGGCGGAATATGCAGCTGGGAAGACGCGGTGGAGTTTATAATGGCGGGAGCCAGTGCAGTTGAGGTTGGTAGTGCAAATTTCATTAAACCCGATGTATGTTTGGATATAATAGACGGACTGGAAGAATACATGGCTGAGGAGAATATAGAGGATCTAGAGGAAATAAGGGGAATAATATAGGAGGAAAATTATGAATAATTTGGTTATAGATAATTTAAAAGAAGCTGGAGCCCTTTTAGAGGGACATTTTTTACTTTCTTCAGGAAGACACAGCAGCAGATATTGCCAATGCGCTAAACTTTTGCAGTATCCGGACAGAGCTGCAAAAGTATTGTCAGTTGTTGTGGAAAAACTGAAGAATGTCCATTTTGATAAAATTGTAGGCCCTGCAATGGGCGGAATAATAGTTTCCTATGAACTTGCAAGGCAGACGGGAAAACCTGGAATATTTGCAGAAAGGCTAAATGGCAGTATGACTATAAGAAGAGGTTTTGAGATAAAAAAGGGAGAAAGGATTTTGATTTCTGAGGATGTGGTAACTACAGGGAAATCTTCCATGGAAGTTGCCAAAATTGTTGAAAATATGGGGGGAAGTGTTGCAGGGATATGCTGTATAGTGGACAGAAGAACAAAAGATGCCAAAATACCATATCCTGTGTACGGTGCAGTGAAGCTGGATATAAATACCTATGATCCAAAAGATTGTCCCATGTGTAAGAATGGGATGGATTATGTGAAACCAGGAAGTGGGGTTTTTAAGTAGGGTAATTCTTGATGTAGGGGAATTTGATGTATATCTGGAAAGGTTCACAAAAAATTAGTACTATTTTTTAAGATTTTGAGTTATAATAAATTACGGGCATGAGTATTTAAGATCATAATTTTAATACTGAGTATAGGAGGAATTTTTGAGTGGTTAAGCCAAGTATTTTTAGCAAAGAATATGATAAGAAAATGCGACGACGCAAGAGAAACCTGATTATACTTGTGATAGTATGCATATTTGTAATAGCTCTGGCTGTAATTTATATAAGGGGAGCATTTAAAGATGTATTAAAGGAAACAAATAAAATAAAGAGTAATATTTCTGCTGAGAATAAACCGGTAAAAGATAGCAGCAAGGGTGCAAAAGCCCCTGTGGAAAATAAATCCAAGTCAACAGAAAAAGCAGGAAGCTATAAAATAGAATTGAGTGACGGTAAGAGTGCAAATTTGACATATGAGGGTAAGGACAGTGAGAAAAAATTCAAGAGTGTTAGTCCGGGAGACGGAAGTATAGTTTATGATATAAGTCCCTCTGCTAAAAATATAGTTTTATTTGACGGCAAATCTCAAAGCATACTGCTGGTGGATATAAATGGAAGTAAACAGGATTTGACAAATCCCAAGTATGTATCTACTACTGGCAATGTAATAGAAAAAAATACTCAGATATCCAACAATCCATCCTATATGTGGTGCTCTTCACCAAAATTTTTGGATGATAATAATATTGCATATACAAGTCAATTGCCGTGGCTTGGAAAAACTCAAAAGTATGTTTGGATAGAAAATATACAAAATAAGAGCCATGTTATGGTTCAGGGCATACAGGGAGAAAATGTAAAGCTTCAGGGATTGACTGAAAAGGGACTTACAGTGGTTGAAGATGGTACGACTGTTTATGTAAATGCATCGGGATCTATCACCCAGTAGAGAGGATATACACCTTTCTAACTGGGTATTTTAAGTGATAAATTATAGTAAAAAGCTGAGTGGGGGTATTATGGATATAGGATTGTCATCTGCCAGTTTTTATCCAAATGTCAATACGGAGGACAGCGTAGCCGTAATGAAAAATCTGGGATTTAAACTGGGAGAGTTATTTTTAAACAGTGATAGTGAATATGAGGAAAGTTTTGGAAGATTGCTTTTAGAGCAAAAATTGAAAAATAATTTTATTATCAATTCAGTTCATGCTTTTTCTTCTTCTTTTGAACCCTATCTATTTGATGAGTATAAGAGAAGAAGGGAGGATGCTTTTTTAAAGTTTAAAAAAGTATGTAAATTGGCAGGGTTATTGGGAGCCAGGTGCTACACTTTTCATGGAATGAAGTATAGAAAATTGAAAGAAGTTCCCAGAAATTTTATTTTTGATGTTTATAACAAGTTGATATATACTGCAGGTGAACAGGGTGTAAAATTGTGTCAGGAGAATGTATTCTGGTGTTTGTCCAGTAATATCGACTTTCTGCGTGAGCTCCGGGATAAATGTATTTATCCCATATATTTTACTCTTGATATAAAGCAGGCCTATAGAGCTGGCAAAACACCTGAAGAATATATAGATGTAATGGGAAGTGCCCTGGAAAATCTTCATTTGAATGACAGAGATGATAAAAATTCCTGCCTGCTCCCCGGGAAAGGGAATGTGGATTATAAAAAAATACTTTGTAAATTAAAGGAAATAGGATATAATAAAGTGGGTATAATTGAAGTGTACAGCGATAATTATAAAGATTATAGTCAGTTGAAAATGGCAAAGGACTATATTTGCAGTATTTTCAACAGCTGAGGGCGGCTATGCTGAAAAGATGAAAGTATTGGCAGAAGGCAGCTTTTAAAATTTGTTTGGTGAATGTAAAATTAAAATGCGAATATTATAATTTTAGTGGTAAAATATATAATATAAAGAGATAATTGATAATTGTAGTCAATAAATAAAAGTAAAAGGTACCATATATGAATATATATTGATATATGATATAATAACATAGTTGATGTAAAGCGTATAGAGCAAGTAATTAGTGTATTGGGAGGAATTTTATAATGAATGTTAAGAAGGAAAAGATAGAGGAGAATGTTGTAAAATTAGAAATTACAGTAGAATCTTCGAAATTTAATGAAGCTATGAAAAAGGCATTTGCCAAAAATGTAAAGAAATTTAATATACCTGGATTTAGAAAGGGCAAAGCCCCTATGAATATAATAAAAAAATATTATGGTGAAGGAGTTTTTTATGAAGATGCCATAAATTTTTGCTGTGATGATACATATCCTAAGGTATTGAAGGAAAATAATATAAAACCGGTGGATTATCCCCAGATCAATATAGTTCAGATAGGTGAAAATAAAGATTTCATATATACGGCAACAGTGACTGTGCTTCCAGAGGTAAAACTGGGGAAATACAAAGGGCTTGAAGTGAAAAGAAATACATATGACGTAACAGATGAAGAAGTTGAAAAAGAATTGAAGACAATGCAGGAGAAAAATGCTAGAATAGAGACAAAAGAAGATGGAGCTGTAGAAAAAGGTAATATAGCTGTGATAGATTTTAAAGGTACAGTAGACGGCAAGGAATTTGAAGGTGGAGAGGGAAAGGATTATAAACTGGAAATTGGTTCCGGAACTTTCATAGATAATTTTGAGGATCAGCTTGTTGGTTTGAAGGCTGGAGATTCCAAGGATGTTAAGGTGAAATTTCCCGAGAAATATGGGAGAGATGATTTGAATGGAAAAGAAGCTGTGTTTAAAGTTACAGTTAAGGAGATAAAAAATAAGGAACTGCCGGCTTTAGATGATGAATTTGCAAAGGAGATATCTGAATTTGACACTCTGGAAGAGGTAAAAGTTGACATAAAAAAGAAGAAACAGGAGTCAAATAAGTTGAGAAGCCAGAGGGAATATGAGGAAGCAGTCGTGGATGCAGCTTGTTCGAATGCAGAGATGAGCATACCAGAAGTTATGATTAAAAAAGAAGTTGACAACATGCTCAAGGATCTGGAGATGAAATTGAAATATCAGGGGCTGGATCTCAAGACTTATTATAAATATACCAATAATACAGAGGAAAAAGTTAGAGATTACATGAAAGATACAGCAGAAAAAAGGGTTAAAACGGATTTAGTCATTGCAGAAATAGCTAAGGCTGAAGGCATTAAGGCAGAAGACAAGGAACTTTTGGAGAGAGCAAAGGATATGGCTAAGCAGTACGGCGGCAAGGAAGAGGATAAAATTGAGAAGATGTCGAAACTTATTCTGGACAGTCAAAAAGGGTATTTAAAGACTGATGTGATAAATAGTAAAGTAATAAATATACTGGTGGATAGCAGCAAGGCAGTGGAATGATTATGGATTAATTTGAAATAGTTTTTATCTTTCACAGAGGGTTGTATAAATTATTTTTTAATATATACTAGATGTAATTGCAAAAAGATAGTATAAAAGGAGGAGAGATTTATGAGTTTAGTACCAGTAGTTGTAGAACAAACAAATAGAGGAGAGAGATCTTATGATATTTATTCTAGACTTTTAAAGGATAGAATAGTGATGTTGAGCGAGGAAGTAAATGATACAACAGCTAGTCTTGTGGTAGCACAGCTGCTATTTTTGGAAGCTGAGGATCCAGATAAGGACATATATCTTTACATAAATAGTCCAGGAGGATCCATAACCTCTGGAATGGCAATTTATGATACAATGCAGTATATAAAGTCGGATGTGTCAACTATATGTATAGGGATGGCAGCTTCAATGGGTGCATTTTTACTTACATCCGGTGAAAAAGGTAAGAGGTTCGCACTTCCAAATGCAGAGATAATGATACATCAGCCTCTTGGCGGATTTCAGGGCCAGGCAACCGATATAGGAATTCATGCAAATAGGATATTGAAAATAAAGAAAAAATTAAATACCATAATAAGCGAAAGAACAGGTCAGCCTCTTGAAAGAGTTGAAAATGATACAGAGAGGGATAACTTTATGTCGGCAGAAGAAGCAAAAAATTATGGTTTAATAGATGAAGTTATTACAAAAAAGAAATAACCTTTAGTGAGGTGTAGAAATGGCAAAGAATAATAATGATGATAAAAAACAGCTTAAATGCTCGTTCTGTGGTAAAACACAAGATCAAGTTAGAAGATTAATTGCAGGGCCTGGTGTATATATTTGTGATGAATGCATAGAGCTTTGTTCTGAAATAATAAGTGATGAATTTGAGGAAGATGTACAAATAGATATGAATTCAATTCCAAAGCCTGTAGAGATAAAAAATTATCTTGATCAATATGTAATAGGGCAGGAGGATGCAAAGAAATCTCTAGCAGTTGCAGTGTATAATCACTATAAGAGAATAAATTCCAATAAGGAAAGCGACGATGTAGAGCTGCAGAAGAGCAATATACTTTTACTCGGGCCTACAGGATCCGGCAAGACACTTTTGGCACAGACTCTGGCAAAGTTTTTAAATGTACCCTTTGCTATTGCAGATGCCACTACACTTACAGAAGCAGGATATGTAGGTGAAGATGTGGAAAATATATTATTAAAGCTTATACAAAATGCTGATTATGATATAGAAAGAGCCGAACATGGAATAGTTTATATAGATGAGATAGATAAAATAGCTAGAAAATCAGAGAACCCATCTATAACTAGAGATGTATCAGGAGAAGGTGTACAGCAGGCACTTCTGAAGATATTGGAAGGTACTGTGGCTTCAGTTCCTCCTCAGGGAGGAAGAAAGCATCCTCATCAGGAATTTATCCAGATTAATACCACTAATATATTGTTTATATGTGGTGGAGCTTTTGATGGCATAGACAGTATAATAGAAAAGAGAACCAGAATAAGCAATATTGGTTTTGGTGCAAATATACAGTCTAAAAAGGAAAAGGACATAGGAAAACTTTTAAAGGAAATAATGCCGGGAGATCTTTTGAAATATGGCCTTATACCGGAATTTGTGGGTAGAATTCCAATTATAGTAACTTTGGATGCACTTGATAAAAATGCATTGATAAGAATTTTAAAAGAACCTAAAAATGCACTTGTTAAGCAGTATAAAAGGCTCTTTGAATTTGACGATGTAGAGCTTGAATTCATGGATGATGCATTAGAGGCAATAGCAGAGGAAGCACTGGATAGGAACACAGGAGCAAGAGGACTCAGAGCTATTATAGAGGAAACTATGAAGGACATTATGTTTGAAATTCCATCTAAAGAAGAAATATGTAAGGTAATAATAGATAAAGATGCAGTGTTAGAGGGAAAACCGAAAGTCATAAAGGCTGAAAGCGGGAAAAGGCCTCCAATTAAATTAAAAAAATCCAGAACACGAAAGGGTCCTGAAACTGCATAGGTCTTATAAAAAAGAGTACTGATTTCGGTACTCTTTTTTAAATAAACTCACATTGAATTGTTGAAAAAAGTATATTTTATGTTTATAATAAATTAATCTATCGGATAAAATCTTTTAAAAGGAGGAGAGGCATATGGATAAAGATTTAAAGAATCTTCCTCTAATTCCGTTGAGAGGTATTACTATATTTCCATATATGGTTTTGCATTTTGATGTGGGCAGGAAAAAATCAATACTTGCATTGGAAGATGCTATGCTTGCAGAACAAAGAATATTTTTGACTGCCCAGAAAGATGCAAAAACTGAAGAACCTGGAAAAGAAGACATATTTAAGACAGGTACAGTTTGTAATATAAAACAAATATTGAAATTGCCAGGGGATACAGTGAGAGTACTTGTAGAAGGCGAATCGAGGGCAGTACTTAGAGAATGTATAAGTGAGGATCCTTTCTTTAAAGTTAAAGTTGAAATAATAAAGGATGAAGACTATGGTAAAAATAAAAATTATGAAGCTCTCATGCGTATTATAGAAAAAAAGTTTAATGAATATATAAAATTATCCGGAAATGTACCGGCTGAAACAACGATTTCACTGGATGGATTGGATAGCCCCGGCAGATTGGCCGATACTGTGAGTTCCTATCTTATGTTGAAAAATGAAAAAAAGCAGGAACTTCTTGAATGTTACGACGTCGGAGAAAGACTTGAAAAATTGCTCTCCATATTGATAAATGAAATAGAAATTTTAAAACTGGAGAGAAAAATAGGAACTAAGGTAAAAAATAAAATAGATAAGGTTCAGAAGGAATACTATTTGAAAGAACAGATGAAAGCCATACAGGAAGAACTTGGTGAAGAAGATGAGGACAAAAGGGAAATAAAGAGGTATAAAAATAAAATAAGCAGGGCCAAACTTCCTAAGAATGTTAAGGATAGGGCGTCTTATGAACTGAGCAGGCTTAAGAGTACGGGATCCTATTCTTCGGAAGGTGGAGTGATAAGAACTTATTTGGATTGGATACTGAGTCTTCCATGGAACACTGAAACCAAAGATAATCTGAACATAAGATCAGCTAGAGAAATACTTGAAAAGGAGCACTATGGGCTGAAAGATGTTAAAGACAGGATAATTGAATATTTAGCAGTAAAAAAGATGAACAAATCTCTTAAGGGTCCAATACTCTGTCTCGTGGGACCTCCCGGTGTAGGGAAAACTTCTGTTGCAAAGTCCATAGCTCATGCTTTAAATAGAAATTTTGTGAGAATGTCACTTGGAGGGATAAAAGATGAAGCGGAAATTAGAGGGCATAGAAAAACTTATGTAGGTGCTATTCCCGGAAGAATTATATATGGCATTAAACAGGCAAAATCAAAAAATCCGCTGTTCTTATTGGATGAGATAGACAAAATGAGCAGTGATTTTAGGGGAGATCCGGCAAATGCACTTTTAGAAGTGCTGGACAGCGAACAGAATAATACTTTTAGGGATAACTATCTTGAACTTGATTTTGATCTTTCAAATGTCATGTTTATAACAACTGCAAATACTTTGGAAACTATTCCAAGACCACTTTTTGACAGAATGGAAGTTATTGAGGTGTCCGGATATACCTCTGAAGAAAAATTTCACATATGCAAAAAATATCTGATACCCAAAGAGCTTAAGGAAAATGGAATCAAAAATAATGAAGTTACCTTTTCCGATTCGTCGATATATAAACTTATAGATAATTATACCAGGGAATCCGGTGTAAGAAGCCTTGAAAGAAAGGTGGCAGCTATTATAAGGAAGGCTGTGTCGGAAATGATGGAAAAAGGTAAAAAATCCGTAAATGTAACTGTGACCAAAGTGAGATCCTACCTGGGTTCTGAAATGTTTATCTATGATAAGGCAGATAAAGAAGACAGAATTGGGGTAGCTATGGGAATGGCATGGACAGGGTATGGTGGAGATACTCTTCCTATAGAAGCTACAGTCATGCCTGGAAGCGGTAAACTGCAGCTGACAGGACAGCTTGGAGATGTCATGAAAGAATCAGCTAAAGCTGGTTACAGTTATGTGAGAGCCAATTCATACAAATATGGAATTGAAAGTGATTTTTACAAAAATTATGATCTTCACATACATGTTCCGGAGGGTGCAGTACCCAAAGATGGTCCTTCTGCGGGAGTTACCATGGTTACTTCTATGGTGTCTGCCTTGAGCAAGAGAAAAATAAGGCATAATGTGGCGATGACAGGAGAAATAACTTTGACCGGAAGGGTGCTTCCCATAGGCGGCTTAAAAGAAAAGAGTCTGGCAGCCTATAGAGCCGGCATAGATACAGTTATAATTCCTGAAAAAAATAAAAATGATCTAGTGAAAATTCCAAATACGGTTAAAAAAAAGATAAGATATATATTGGCGGACAATATAGATGTAGTATTGAAAAATTCACTTTTGGACAGGAACTAGGTGGGTATTATGAAAATAAAAAAGTCGGAATTTATTGTTTCAGCAGTACATCCACATCAATATCCCAGGGATAATAGAGAGGAGGTTGCTTTTGTAGGCAGATCCAATGTGGGGAAATCCTCTCTTATAAATGTTCTTGTAAATAAAAAGAAGTTGGTCAAAGTGAGCGGCACTCCAGGTAAAACCAGGCTGATTAATTTTTTCCTGATAAATGAAAAATTCTATTTTGTGGATTTACCGGGTTATGGATATGCCAGGGTTTCGAAGATGGAAATGAAAAACTGGGGAGGAATAATAGAAAAATATTTGCAGGGAAGAAAACAGCTTAGAGCTATAGTTCTTATATTGGATTGCAGGCATAAACCAACGGAAGATGACATAACTATGTATAAGTGGATTAAATACTACAACTACAGGGCTGTTATTGTAGCTACCAAGATTGATAAAGTTTCCAGAGGAAAATTAAATAGTAATTTGAAAATAATAAGAAATGCTTTAAATTTGAAGACTCAGGATAAAATTTTAACTTTTTCCGCTTTAAATAAAGCTGGAAGAAAGGAAATTTTGGATACTTTGGATTCCATAGTTGATGTAACTTCTGAAAATCAATGATCGATAAGGGCAGGGAATATTGGCAAGGAGAAATTAGTAATGTTTAAATTGGATATTGTGAAAGATCTTTTAGTTTTTGTACTTGTTTATTTACCACCTCTCTTGATATTTGCTAAGTTCTGGAGAAAAGACAAGAGGAGTAAAATAGTTTTACTTATTATAAGTGTACTTTATATAGTTCTCGCCATATTTACAGGAAACCTTATTCCATTTATCTTTGTGGTAATAAGTCTATGGTATATGAAAGGTACAGATGAATCCCATGAATTTGATATTAAGAATTTTGACATCTTTAAAGCCCTTAATATGGTATTCATATTTTATGTAACTGTTTTTTTTATATCTGCTGTTGAAATGGCTGTGCTCTCTAATTTCAAAGTTGAATTACGCCAGCAGGAGATAGTTACCCATATGGCGAATATGCCCCTGGGTAAATTTATGTTAATGATTCCCGTAGTTATAATATTTGCACCTGTGTTAGAAGAATTTGTATTTAGGTGGCTCATATTTGAAAAGATATTTGTGAAGAGAATTGGAGTTTATATGGGAGCATTTTTGAGCAGCCTTTTATTTGCAGCTATTCATTTCAGTTTAAATGCTTTTCCGATAATATTGTGGATTGGACTCTATAATTGTTATTTAATACATAAAAAAGGATATTGGTATGCAGTATTTAATCACTTTGCATTTAATTCCATAACTGTGGCGGCACTTCTGATACAAAAACTAAGTTGATTTTTCAATCATAAAATAAAAAACACTATCAATAATTAAAGCAAATTATTATTTTTGATAGTGCTTTTTTAATGTAGTTTTCATTACCTTCTATGTGTATTTTTGCCGGAATTGACGGAATTTAAATAATTGTTTATTGTTTTGGCTGCGTCGGGTGAATCCTCCAGTTCCTTTATTGCACGGAGAAGATCTTCTTTTATAGTTCCTCCACTTTCTATTTTGGACAATCTGCTTTCCAATGCTGACAGTTTTGTCTTTATATCCGAGTCGCTGAAATTGGAATGTCCCTGAGATCCTCCATCAAAAGAGTTTAAATTTTCCATAAGTGAACCCAGTTGTTCATTGGAAAAATTTCTATTTCCACCTAAAGCGGATAATATGGACAGCAGCTGGGTTATATCTATATTATTTAAAATATCACCTAAATTGAAGCCGTTATTATAATTCCTGTGATGTTTTGACATTTTACATTCACCTCATTTTTGTTTCTATAACTGAAATCATATTATATACTATTCATAAAAAACAGATTTGACACAAAAACTGGAACATGTAACTCCAAAATGTATAAAATTATAAGTGAAAGTTAATTTTATACGAAGCATTACTAAAAAAAATATAAAAGATGACGATATAATAAAATATTATGATAATTTTACACTGGAGGTTAAAAGCATGTCTAAAATTTCTAATTTGTTGGAAATAATGATGATTATACAGTATAAAGGATTGACTACAGCTTCAGAGTTAGCTCAGAGTTTAGGGGTAGATAAAAAAACTGTATATAGATATATAAACAGCCTGAGTAAAGCTAACATACCTATATATACTAAAAAGGGTAGATATGGTGGGTTCTATATAGACAAAAATTTTTATATGAAGTCTGCAAATCTAAGTGAAAAAGAACTTGATGCACTCCTTATGGCTTCGGAAGTACTTACAAGACAGAATGGATTTGTATATGAAAGGGAACTTAAAAATGCAGTTTATAAAATAAAAAGTGTTTCTTTGAATTCAAATGTTGATTTGAAGGATATGAATGACACAGGTAATTTTTCTATAGATTCAATAGGCAGTATGGAAAATTTAGAGGACAAGATATCACAGATAAACTATTCTATGAGCAAGGGGAGGAGCCTTAATATAGATTATTTTTCTGTAAATAAAAATAATTTAACCATGAGGAAAGTGGATCCCTATGACCTGATATTTAAACAGGGGAACTGGTATGTAGTAGGCTATTGTCATATGAAGGACAGCGTGGAAATCTTTAAATTGGATAGAATTAAGAACTTGAAGATAAGCAGTGATGTTTACATGAGGCCTCATACATTTTCATTGAAGGATTATTTGGATGATCACTGGGGATTGTTTACGGGAGATAAAATAAGAGTGACAATAAAATTTAGCAGAAATATATCCCAGTTTATAAAAAGTATAAAATGGAATGCCGACCAGCATGTAGATGAACTTGAAAACGGAAATATAATTCTGAGCTTTTACGTGGATGATGTCGACGAAGTAAAAAGGTGGGTTATGGGTTTTGGAAAAGATGCAGAAATACTTGAACCTGAAAAACTGCGTAGAAACATGAAATTGGAATTAGAGGAATTATGTAAAAAATATTAAAAATTTTAATTTATATGAATAAATTATTTATATTAGGACAATATAATAAATGTAACTAGGAGATATAAAATTCTCCTTAGCGTCAAACAATATTTTGTATTATTTGACGTGATAACCCCCCATCCCCCTTGGGACCGCGTATACGGTCCCTTTTTATTTATCTGTTTTTATGCATTGAAACAATTTTGAAGTGATACTTGTTGGTGCTGCTGTTGTCAGGTACCAGAATAAGATCTATCTTGTAATTTTTTATTATATTTTTATCCACTCTGGAAATGCCCTTAAAGTTTAGAGACCAGGAAATTTCGGAAGCCTTACCCTCTTTATCGCATTTATTTTCCATAAAGAGGGCGTCCTGAAATACATAGGAGCTGTTTTCACCTGTCAAGTTGCCTATTAAAGCCATATCCTCTTTGGATATGTTGGATGAGAAAATATCCTTTGGTTTGTAAGGTTCACTTTCAGGCAGGCTCTGTATAAATTTCGCAAATGTGTAGATAGTATCTTGACCCACTAGGGTGCCTTCATATTCACGGCTATAATTTTTAAATTCATTATTTAAAAATATGTAATTGGAGAGATAGATGGAATTTTTGCTTAATTTGCCTGATATGATTTTTGGAGTTCTATTGTTTTTGCAGTCCATAAAGCCTAATATGTTATTGGAATTTGACATAATATTTTTAAATTCGGTACCATTGTACATAAAAACACGCTGTACAGGTCTGCCTTTTATTGAACCCTGTATAAATATTTCAGGAACTTTATTTCTTGATATATCTATAAGTGTTATCCTCAAAGGCCAATATGGAGAATATTTTTGAATTACTGGTGAATTTTTATTGGTGCTGAAATTAAGAGTTCTTCCTCCTATATCTGCTTTTATTAAATAATTGTCTTTATCCCTCATGATGAAAAGTATATCATTTTTATCATCTCCATTGAGATCTGCTCTTATCTTCCTGCTGCTTGAAATTGTACTGAATGCAGGAGAGGAATTTCTAGATACTATAAAAATTATGGATAAAATTATAATTAAGAATAACAGTATGAAAAAGTAAATGTGTTTTCTATTTAGAAATATTACTCTAAACTTCATAAATTTCACCTCCATTTAATTATATGAATTTATTATATATTTAATTATTTATGTACAAAATAAATTTATAAAATATTAGTTATTGATATTGGAAGTGAGATGAAAAATATATGTTTCACAAGAGTAAAACAATGGTATTTTTTTTGATATTGATTTTCAGTTTGTCTGCCTGTGGAGTAAATAATAATACGCGTGATGATAGACAGGTGAATTTATATATTGGAGTAAAGGACAGAGAGTCTCTGAATATGATAAGCTATGTGGTTGACGAATACAGGAAAGCCAATCCTCAAACCAAATTGAACATAAATAATTCCATAGGGGAAAAGATAGATGGAGGGATGAGTGACAATGGCAATACTGATGTAGCGTTTATTTCCAGAACGGATATGTTGAGCTTGGCCAGAAAGGGTATTTTGTCCGATATGAGAAATTTATATAGGGAAAATAATTTAAACGAAAGGTATTATGGTGCGTCAAGATACTATGGTAGGTTTAATGACAGATACTATGGAATTGCACTGCTTCCATATACTATAGAGATACTGTGCAATGAAAAGGCCTTTAGTGAATTGAATTTAAAGGTGCCAAATTCAATGGATGAGTTTATGAATAGCTTAAAAGTCATAAATTCTACCGGGAAAAGCGTACCTGTTGTCTTAAATGAGGATATGGATATAAATACAATTTTATTTTCTATGGTATCAAATAATTTGGTTACTGCAAGAAAACTGGAAAATATATATGACAGCGGACCTTCTGCATATAAATCTCTTGGAGAAATACAGGGGTGTTTTGACAGCTTGGAAAATATGGTTAAAAACGGCTATATAAATGAAGATACTTTTGAGATTGGAAGTAAAAGTACTTTAAAAAACTTTGAAAAAGACAACATACCTGCAATTATAACATCCTCTTATTATCTGGGCGATATCAGAAATCCCAGTATAAAATGCGTTGAATATAAAAATCCAGTTATGGCAGATGTCATAATAAGTACACCGGTAAACGACAAAAATACTGATGGAGTGGATGATTTCATAAAATTTATATTGAGTGACGGTGTACAGAAAAAATTATTTAAGAAAGGTTTTGTAACGGGAGACAAGAAAGTAAATGTATCCGGCGGAAATGTAAATAAAAGTGTAATGGAACATTTAAAAAATAGTACGGAAAATGATATGGCAATTATATATAACCTGCCTAAAAATTTCAGATACAATATATCTAAGGAGATAGACGATATATTTTCAGGAAAATACAGTGGAAGCGAATGGAATGAAACGGTTGAGAAGTCCTATTAAAATATAGATGACAGCTGCCGCAGTTAATTGGAGCTGTCATCATTTTTATTTGGTCTTCTTCATTTTTTCCTGGCAATCTTTACATATACCATAGAAATAAACTTGATTACTCAGTACCTTATAGTCAACGTAATCTTTGACTTTGTCATTTAAATCTGTAAAGCAAATTCCCTCTATGTCATCCACTCTTCCACACCTTATACATTGGATGTGAGAATGTGGATGAACGTTTCCATCGTATCTAAAATTTCCCTCTCCCACGTTGATCTCCTGTATTAGATTAACTTCAACCAGAGTCTTTAGAGCTTTATACACCGTTGCCAAACTCATAGTGGGATAATCTGCTTGTAAAGCTTTGTATATCGTCTCAGCTGATGGATGTTCTTTAGTAGATTGTAAATATTTATATACTGCAATACGTTGAGGAGTTAGCTTTAATTTTTTATTTCTGAAAATATTAGTTAAATTATCCATAGACACCACCCTTATTATATAATCAATTATAACTATATAATAAAAATTATTACTTGTCAAAAACAATT